>ERZ835080.1251-NODE-1251-length-20232-cov-3.064132_pt1 | contig 20232 bp, 19 predicted proteins | sample MGYA00519688_ERZ835080 | MGnify/ENA primary metagenome ERZ835080 (study PRJEB31850, sample SAMEA3708770) | human gut metagenome | biome: human gut; feature: human-associated habitat; material: faeces | place: China | collected 2014 ... | reverse complement strand
GATGACAGCGCACCCGCAATCGCGCCCGCGGAGTTCTGAATATCAGTGCTCTGGTCCTGCAGGGCGTCCTTCAACGTCTGGAGCTCTGCCAGCTGCTCTTCGAGCGCGGAAAGAACAAGACCGCTGTCGATGCCCGTGATTTCGCGAATATCGATGATAATCCGGTTAACATCATTGATGACCATTTGGACATCTGCCAGAGCTCCATCAACCTTGCCGCCAGCCGCGCTAATGGCACCGGAAAGCTTGCCCACGGCGACGTTGGCATTGGAAGACGCCTTGCCCATTTGGGTCAAGCCGTGACTAAGAGTTGTGTTGAGCGAGCTCGCAAAGTTGCGCGAGCTGGTGCGCGCGGATGCCAGCAGCGCATCGCCCTTATCGAGCGCGTTGACCAATGAGGGAATTTGGCCGGAGAGCGCCGACAAGGTCTCGTCAGCCTTGGCTCCCGCCTCTTTGGAGGTCGCGATGGTTTTCTGCATGCCCGCCAGGGCATCGCGCACGTCCTGCAGAGCCTGGTTGGAACGCTGGACGTTCTCCAAGATGCCGCCCTGGGTCTCGGCGCCCTGAGCATCCAGATCGCCCGCCGCATTCTGTATTTTCTCGACCAGCGTTTCACTCACCGTGGCGACAAAGGTCTCGTTAATCTGCTCCTCGACCGTCTGCGCGCCCGTATCGGTCACCTTGGGCGCAATGGCATTCTTCTTCTCGTTGCAATAATACTCAAGTTGAGGCTGGGTAAACGTACCCGTCAACATGCTGGTAAGGTTGGTGCTGAAGTCATCCGGAATGATGATCGCTGCGTAGTACTCGCCGGACTTCACGCCCTCCACGGCAGCATCCGCGTCTGTAAAGACCCAACCAAGCTGGTCGTTTTCTTTAAGCTTGGAGACGGTCTCATCGCCCGCGTTGAGCTCTCCCACGTATTCGTTGGACGTACCCTGGTCGTTGTTGGCAACGGCAACCTTGATATTTGCCGTGTTTCCGTACGGGTCCCAGTTGGCAACTATGTTGTACCAAGCGTAGAGCGACGGAATGACGCATACGCCAATAGTGATAACCAAAGCAACGGGATTTTTAAGCAGGCGCAAGATATCGCGCTTGAAAATCTGAAATGCCTTTTTCACTAGAACCATCCAAACCTAGTCGACGCTGTCCCCCACGTACACTCCCCGTCCAAGACAGGGGTCGTTGACAGAAAAGGATTCCGATACGATTGCTCCAGCACTATACAACAATTGTGTATAAACGTACATGTGGGGAGTAATTTTGGTTGACAGATGAAATAAACCAACACATTCGAAGCCTACGCGACAGTTGTTGTAGCATATATATACTGTTGTAAGTACTCTGTTTTTCCGCATGCTCCCCGCGATAGACCGCGCACCGAGACTTTACAAAAGGCCACGCACGCACCGCCTATACTGGATACACTGTCGGCGCGCACCCTATAGTCGCACCGGGACGGGGGATGATCATGTCGTTTGTCTTTGATACCGCTTCCGCAGACGATTGCGAACGCGTTTGGGACCTCATTTGCCAGCTAGAGAAGTGTCGGCTGCCCTTTGAGCCCTTTCGCGAAATGTTTGTCAAACAAGTGAAGAGCACGCACTACTGCTGCCTTGTCGCCCGCGAAGAAGCAGATGCCCCCGCATGCGCCATATTGAACCTGCGCTTTGAAAACCAGCTGCACCACGCGGCGCGCGTCGCTGAGATCCTTGAATTCATTGTGGACGAGCCCCACCGCGGCAAGGGAATTGGGGCCGCGCTCCTCGAAGAAGCCCAGCGCGTCGCAAAAGAAATGGGATGCGTACAACTTGAAGTCACCGGCAACCGCACGCGTACGGAGGCGCATGGTTTTTACGAATCCCAGGGTATGGTGAACTCGCACGTAAAGCTTACGCTACCGTTTGACGAGATTGATCTAGAAGACATCTCCTAGCATGCGCCTAGCGGCACGCCCAGACGCTGCCCTCGGTCACGATGAAATCAACCGGAACGTCGAATGACTCGACGGGAAGCGGATTCGAACCGATCTGCATGGTCCTTGCCAGGGCGATTTTGTCTCCCGGGTAATGCCAAAGAAAACGGTCGTAGCAACCGCCTCCATACCCTATGCGGTGACCCTGAGCATCGAATACCAAACCGGGGACCAAACATACCGACCCAAAGAAATCGTCCATAGAAAGCAGGCGACACTCATCTGGATCGGGCTCGAGAATGCCCTTGAAACCAGGTGAGACCTGATTGAGGGATTCGATCTCGTAAAACGCCATCTCTCGGGTTGCCGAATCGACCAAGGGCACGCCCACGCGGCGCCCCGATTCGAGAACGCCCTGGATAATGCCGTGTGTATCGACTTCATTCCCATAAGATATATAGGACAAAACAAGCGGGGCTTCTGCAAACAGCGGAAAATCCAGTAGCGTTTCGTCGATCGATCGATCCATACGGGCCTTGAAAGGGGCGGGAATCTGCTGGCGCGCGGCAAGGTAGCCCGCTCGCAAAGCGCTTTTGTCAGCATCGGTGCCGTACGAACTCGCCATGCACGCCTCCCATAATTCCCCGTAGTACTTGGAGTTTTATTTTAGCAGCCAAACCGGCAGCTCCACATAATTATAGAAGGCCAAAGCATGTCCCTTCAGAAAGCCTTAATCCACCAAAAAGGGCTCCGCAACTCGTATATGAGCTGCGAAGCCCTCTGTTCGCTCGGCACTACATCGCCAAGAAGCAATCTACATCAAGCTGCAGATATTCTGAGCAAAGGCAACGGGATCGGCAGGCAAGATACCCTCCACCAGCAGTGCCTGGTCATAGAGCAGCCCCGCGTACAGGGAGAGCTTCTCAGTGTCATCCGCCTCCTTAGCGGCCACCAACTTCTCGAACACCGGGTGCTTAGCGTTGAGTTCCAGCACGCGGACGGTCTTGGGCATGCCCTCGGCACCCGCCTCGGGACCGCGAGCCAAGACCTTTTCCATCTCAAGCGACAGCGGACCCTCGGTGGTGATGCAGGCCGGGGCATCGGTCAGACGGGCCGAAACGGCGACTTTCTCCACCTTATCGCCAAGGGCTTCCTTCATGGCTTCGAACAGGTCGCCGTGCTCGCGCGTAGCCTCCTCGGCATCCTTCTTCTCATCCTCGGTTGCCAGATCAACATCGCCGGTCGCAACGTTCTTGAACTCGATGTCGCGATCTTCCACCTCGGGCTCGGCGCCGTCGGCCACCGCCTTGGCAGCCGCCTCGCGCGCCACCTCGTCCTCGTAGACCTTGGGCAGGCCGCAGGCGTGATAGGTCCGCATGGCCTGGAAGGTGAACTCGTCCACATCCATGGTGCACAGCAGCACGTCGTAGCCGCGATCGAGCACGCCCTTCACCACGGGCATCTTGGACAGACGCTCGCGGTCGTCACCGGCGGCGTAATAGATCGCCTTCTGCCCCTCGGGCATGGTCGCGGCGTATTCCGCCAGCGTCACCATCTTGTTCTCGCGCGCGCTCCAGAACAGCAGCAGGTCTGCCAGCTCGGAAGCCTTCATACCATAGCTGGAGTAGATGCCGAACTTGAGGCCGCGTCCAAAGTTCTCAAAGAAGGCCTCGTAGGTCTCGCGATCATCGTCGCGCATAGCCTTGAGCTCGCCGGTGATCTTCTTCTCTACGCGCGAGGCGATGGCGCGCAGCTGACGGTCCTGCTGCAGGGTCTCGCGAGAGATGTTGAGCGAGATATCGGCGGAATCCACCACACCGCGCACAAAGTTGTAGTAGTCCGGCAGCAGGTCGGCGCACTTCTCCATAATCATGACGTTGGAGCTGTAGAGGGAGAGGCCCTTTTGATAATCCTTGCTGTACAGGTCAAACGGCGCACGGCCGGGGATGAACAGCAGCGCATCGTACTCGAGCGAGCCCTCGGCATGGAAGCTGATGGTGCGCGCGGGATCGTCCCAATCGTGGAAAGTCGACTTGTAGAACTCGTTATAATCGGACTGCTCAACATCTGAGCTGCGCTTTTTCCAAATGGGAGTCATGGAGTTGATGGTCTCGAGCTCCTGGTAGTCCTCATACTGGGGCTGATAGTCGTCGCCGGCATCCTCTGGACGAGGAAGCTCGCGGCTCTTGCTTACCATCATCTGGATGGGATAGCGCACGTAGTTGCTGTAGCGGGTTATGAGGTCACGCAGGCCCCACTCGGTAAGATAGGCGTCGTAATTCTCGCCCGCCTCGCCGTTCTCGCCCTTGGTGTTCTCGCGAATGGTCAGGATGACATCGGCGCGCTCGCCATCTTCGATGGTGTAGCCCTCAAGGCCGTCGCTCTCCCACACGTGCGCCGTCTGTTCGCCAAAGGCGCGGCTCACCACGCGAACCTTGGATGCGACCATGAACGCAGAGTAGAAGCCCACACCAAACTGGCCGATGATGTCGACATCACCACCCTGGCTCTCGGCGTTTTCCTGCTTGAATTCCTCGCTACCCGAATGGGCGATGGTGCCCAGATTGCGCTCCAAATCCTCCGCGGTCATGCCGATGCCGTTATCGGAAACGGTCAACGTGCGCGCGTCCTTGTCGAACGAGATTCTGATAGCCAGGTCGTTGGAGTCTAGCTTGATATCGGAATTGGTCAGGCTCTTGAAGTTGAGCTTGTCCACGGCGTCCGACGCGTTGGAGATCAACTCGCGAAGAAAGATCTCCTTGTTGGTATAGATCGAGTTGATCATGAGGTCGAGCAGCTTTTTGCTCTCCGTCTTAAACTGGCGCATGCGAGAATCCCTCCATAAAGCGGGCGCCCACAAACCTTGCTGAGGCGCCCTATACATTAACGGATTCTATACTACCCACATTCGCGCTCATAAAACCTAAGCGATAAAGACTTAGATAATCTCTAAAGCCGCTTTGCCATCCAAAGATGGGGCTGGCCCTCGTCTTCATAATCCACGTCGGAGATCTGGGTGTATCCCATCTTCGCGTACAAGTCGCGCACGTACTCCTGCGCATGTAGCTTGACCAGACGAGCGCCGGCGGCACGCGCCGCATCATCGCTCGCACGCACTATCTCGCTCGCGAGGCCGCGGCGCCGGTACTCGCCCAGAACCGCCACGCGCCCCAGCAAGTAGGTTTCAGAAGCCCCAATTCCCTCATCGAACTCGCAAGCGGGAGACTTGGGGGCATCGGGTGCAGCCGCCCTCTCCAGCTCCTCGGGAAACACGCGGGAACAGCCAGCGACCTCGCCATCAACGTAGAGCGTCACATGAATGCACCGGGGATCGTCGTCAATCTGATCGAACTCGTTTTCATAGCCCTGCTCGTCCACAAACACGCGCTTGCGCACATCAAACGCCGCATCTCGCGCATCAAGGCGCACGGTCAGTTCCATCTGGGCCTCCTTGCCGCAGCACAATAACCAAAAGCAGCGCGAAGCCCTAGACACTAGCGCTCGACGTAGCGCGAGCATACCTTTTTGAAGTAGCGGTAATGGCCGGCATTATGGGCATCGCTTGCCACATAATCATACAAGCCGGCATTGAGCAACTTAAGCGCGGGACGCTTCTCTTTGCCAAATCTGCCGCCAGCTATAAAGTCAGCCGAAGTCTGAAGCTTGCAACCCATCGAAAACAAGCGCTGAGCGATCTCGACATCCTGCTGGATAGCCCGGCAGCGCTCTGGGTGGGCGATGATAATCTGATAGCCCCTACCCTGGAGTTCGTAGATGGTGCGCTCGTACTCCACAAAGTCGTACTTGGTGGCGCCGCGAGAAAGCTCCAGCAGCAGCTCGTTGCTGCCATCAAAGTGAAGGTAGCGCGCGTAATCAAGGCCCAAGTCCATCAGCTTTGCATAGTTGACCTCAAAGCCCATCTGCAAGGGAACCCCCCGGCACGGCTCTGTAGGAGCCTAAAGGCATTCCACATGGCCGCATAATTAAAGTAGGGGTCCCGGCAATGGGGCGTGCAAACAATACGGGTTATACCCGCCTTCTTTGCCGCCCGCAGCATATCTAAGCTTTCATGCAAATCCCGGGCGCCGTCATCGACACCCGGGAGAATGCGGCAATGTATATCGCGCACGGCCGCGCTAACGCTTTGCGAAACGGCTGCCGCTGGGGCGCTTGGCGCGCGAAGCGGGCTCAAGCTTTACCGGAGCGCTCAGCACGCCATCAGCCACGGGATCGGGCTGGCCCGCGCTGGACTTATGATGAGAGCCGTCCTTGGAGTAATACGAGTAATAATACTCGTTACCAATGTTCTCGCAGCAATTCATCACCGTGCCGATAATATGAACCTCTGCCTTGCGAAGCTGGGCGACAGCGTCCACAACCTCCTTGCGCCTGGTATAGTTCTCGCGAATAACAAATACAACGCCATCAACCAGCTGGCCAATCTCGGCAGCATCGACAAAGGCGCCCACCGGCGGCGTGTCGACAACCACCTAATTAAAGCGATTCTCGAGCTGACTGATTAGGTCTGCAAAACGACGGGAGGCAATCAGGTCAGCCGGATTGGGAATATGCGGCTCGCAGTCAAGGAAGAACATACCGGGCTGATCAACCTCAACCAGCGCCTCATCAAGCGTTGCCTGCTCGGAAAGAACGGCGTAGATACCGCCAGACGAGTGGACGCCAAGCATATTCGCCAGGCTGCGACGACGCATATCGCATTCGACCAAAACCACGCTAGCACCACTCGATGCAATTGCTCGAGCCAAATTGCATGCCGTGGTCGACTTGCCCTCCTTAGGTTTGGACGAGGTGACCGCAAGGGTCTGGATGGGCTTATCTACGCTTGCAAAACGGATGTTGGCAAGCAAGGTTTTCATTGCATTCTGAACAGCGCGGCGATCGTTGCCAGCCCTCTTTTTCAACGCCATGGATTACCTACCGTCCTTAAGAACCGGGATACGGCCAATGACAGAGATGCCAAGGAGGTCCTCGGCATCCTCAGAGCTGCGGACGCGCGTGTTCAGCATATCGATAAGTACGATAATCGCAACCGCGGCAAACAGTCCTGCCAAAAACGCGACGGCAACATACAAAGTACGGTTGGGGCCGCTGGGAGATGTGGGGGCGTCGGCGCGATCGATCACATTGACGCTCTGAGCCATCTGCACGTTTTGCGCAACCTCAGAGACCTCTTCTGCGATAACGTTCGCAACGCGGGCGACACCCTCGGCATCCTTGCCGGTAACGCTCAGCGTAATGACGCGCGACGTGGTCTCGCTCGAAACGGACACCTTATAACCATTCAGGCTCTTAAGACCCAGTTTTTTAGCGGAACCTTCGCTCTCATGGCTAAAAGCAAATTCGTCTAGCAGCGCATAATGTCGAGTGAAAGGGGCGGCCTCGCTTTTTATGAACTAAAACGAAGAGACTTTGAATGCCTCGGGGAACGTAACGGTAATGCACGTGCCCTCACCCAACTTGCTCTCCACATTTAGCTCGGCATTATGGAACACGGCCGCGTGCTTCACGATAGCAAGCCCCAGACCGGTTCCCCCGCGCGCTTTCGAACGACTCTTATCCACGCGGTAGAAACGCTCGAAAATCTTCTCACGCTCCTCCTCCGCGATGCCGATGCCCGTATCCGATACGCGAATATAGGGTCGTTCATCGCTATTGAGCCCGCAGGCCAAGAGAACGGAGCCGTCTGCCTTGTTGTAGCGAATCGCGTTGCTCGCCAAGTTGTAGACCAGCTCGTCCAACAGGCGCGGCACGCCCTCGACCACCGCGGGGCAGGAGGAAACGGTCAGCAGTACCCCCTGCTTGGCGGCAACGCCCTCAAGTCTCTGATATACGGAGTCAAGCATGCGGGGCAGGTCCACCGGCTCTCGAGTGCCCAGCACGCTCGCAGCGGCGGCATCGGCACTATGCTCGGCCTCGTCCAAATTAGACAGGGTAAGGATATCGTTAACCAGCGAGGTGAGACGCCCTGCCTCCTTATAGATACGCATGGCGAAATCACGCTGGTCATCCTCGCTTGCCACCATACCGCTGCCAATAAGCTCCGCGTAGCCAGAGATTGCGGTAAGCGGAGTCTTGAGTTCGTGCGTAATGTTGGCAGTAAATTCGCGACGCATGCGATCGTTGTCAGCGAGCACGCGCATCTGACGTTTGAGCTCCTGGCGCTGATTCTCGATGCGCTCAAGCATTGGCACCATTTCCTGATAGGCATTTTCCATATTGCGCTTGGGATGATCGAGATCGACCAGCTCAAGCGGGGCGATGATCGCCTTGGCCTCGCGGCTGGCGGCCGCCCACGCAAGCAGCGCCGCCACGGCGCCCAGGCACAAAAGCGGAATGAGGAGGGTGAAAAAGATGGAGATATAGCCCTCTTGTCGCTTGGAGAGGCGTATCACGCTGCCGTCGTCCAAGCGCACCGCGTTGTACAGCATGGTCTCGCCCATAGTAGAGCTGGAGCGCTCTGATATACCGTCGCCGTCCGCCAACGCCTCGGCGATCTCCGGGCGATCAGCGTGGTTCGCCATGTCGGCAGGGCTCTCGTCGCTATCGTACAAAACGGTGCCGTCATCGGCGACCAGCGTCACGCGCGTATCGCCCAGCTCGATTTGGTCGAGGAGAACATAGCCATCGCTTGCCTGGTTAAGCGCCGCCGCCACCACGTCGGTCTCTTCGCGCAGTTCCTCGTGAGTGGAATCGGCAAGATTCCCCTGCAGATACAACGTGCCCGCGACGGTGAACACCGCGATGACCGCGACGGCCATTATGAACAAGGTTGCGAAAACGCGTTGAGAAAGCGAATGGCGAGTGGTCACAATCAACGCCCCGAGCTACTCTGCGCTGTCAGCCAGGCGATACCCGACGCCGCGCACCGTCTCGATGCAACCGGCGCGCTCACCCAGCTTCTGACGGAGCGTCTGCACGTGGACATCAACGGTACGTGAACCGCCGTCGAAATCCCACCCCCACACGCTTTGCAGTAGGGCCTCACGGGAGAACACGACGCCCGGCTTGCGCATAAGGTACTCAAGAAGGTCGAATTCGCGCAGGGTCAACTTGACCTCCTGCCCGTCGACCACAACCTGACGATGGCTGGGAGATAGAGAGATGCCGCCCAGAGTCAGGATGTCGGAGGTCTTTTTGGTCATGCCACCGCGACGGAGCAGTGCACGGCAACGGCTCGTAAGCTCCATCAACGAGAAGGGCTTGGTGAGGTAATCATCGGCGCCGCCGTCCAAAGCCACAACCTTATCGAGCTCCGTGTCCTTTGCGGTCAGCATCATGATGGGAACCGTTGCAGTCTCCGAAGACGAGCGCAAGCGACGAAGGATCTCAAGGCCGTCGGTGTCCGGCAGCATGATGTCGAGCAGCACGGCATCCGGCACGCGCTTTGCCACCGCCGCCTTGAACTCGCTGTCGCACGAGAACCCTTCCGCCTCGATACCCTGCTGGTGCAGGGCATATAGCGTCAAACCCCTGATGTTGTCATCGTCCTCAACGTAATAGATCATGCCGCTCGCCTCCCGCGGATATCGCGTGGCGCCGCAGACCCATCAAGGCCTCGGCGCCCGTCAACTGCCCACACTTGTTATGCGACCAATCATACACCGTGCCGGACGCGCCGATAACAAGGCAGCGTGCATGTCATCAGAAGCGACTCCGCAATCGGTGCGAACTCGGTCGATTAGCCAAAGCGGCCGGTAAGGTAATCCTGAGTCCTGGTATCTCGCGGATTGCGGAACAGCTCACCGGTCTCAGCATGCTCAACCAACTCGCCCAACAGGAAAAACGCCACGGAGTCGGAAATACGAGACGCCTGCTGCATGTTGTGCGTGACAACAACCAGGGTGTAATGCTCTTTAAGCTCCATTGCCAGCTGCTCAATCATAACTGTAGAGATGGGATCGAGAGCAGAGGTGGGCTCGTCCATAAGCAGGACCTCGGGCTTGACGGCGAGCGCGCGGGCGATGCACAGGCGCTGCTGCTGGCCACCGGAAAGACCGAGTCCGGAGCTCTTGAGCTTATCCTTTACCTCGTCCCACAGCGCCGCGCGGCGCAGAGACTCCTCGACCAAGCCATCAAGCTCATCGCGATCCTTGATACCAAGACCGCGAGGACCGTAGGCCACGTTATCGTAGATGCTCATGGGAAACGGATTGGGGCGCTGGAAAACCATACCCACGCGTTGGCGCAGACGGGTCACGTTGTAGTCCGCGTAGATGTCCGCGCCGTCCAGCGTGATGGAGCCCTCGATACGGCAATCCTTAACGCTATCGTTCATTCGGTTGAAGCAGCGCAGCAGCGTGGACTTGCCGCAGCCGGACGGACCGATAAACGACGTGATCTCACGATCGCGAATGGCTATATTGACGTCTTTAAGCGCATGGTGGTCGCCGTAGAACAGGTCCAGATGCTCCACGCCCAGGCGCACATCATGCTGAGGTTCGGGCGCCTTATCCGCATATACCGGAGACGCCACGGGCTCCCCCATCTCAAACGCGCGCGCCGACGCGACCGCGTCCGTCCACTCCTGCTCGTTGTTTTCCACTCGCTACCTCCTCATAAGCCTATTAGCTCATCAGATGGTACGTGGCGCACTTCATGCAGGTGAAAGGCAATTGTTAGGGCATTGTAATGTCAACGAGAAAAGGGCCCGAAGGCCCCTTGCCTCTCGGGCAGAGGTGAACAAGAAGGCTGCGCGATGCCTGAAACCCAACCGGCTCGCAAGCCGTATCAGCCAAGCTTGCGGACGCGCACGCCCGCGGCAGGTTCTCCTCGTCCACATCCACCTACGGCCACCTTGGAACTATTAGTCGGAATAGCCCGGTTGGCCTCGCGTGTATTGTCTCATTCCGGGAGCGTAATAGTAAAGACCGTATGCTCGGGAGTCGATATGCACTCAATAGCTCCACCATGGGCGTTTACGATTTCCTTCGCAATGGCCAAACCAAGGCCGGCACCGCCGCGATTTGTCGCACGTGCGGCATCCAAGCGGTAGAACTTCTCAAAAATCACCTTGAGCTTTGGCGCGGGAATGGGGTCTCCCTGATTCTCAAAGCGTATGCGCACGCAGGCGGCGCCCGTCGCCGCATCCTGCTCTCGGTCCGCGCTCACCCGAATGGTCGAGCCCTCATAGCTATAAGCTATGGCGTTCTTCATGATGTTATTGAACACGCGCGCCATCTTGTCGCCATCGACCAGCACGGTAAGCCCGGGCTCGACCTCGATAGAGGCGTCTTTTCTCTGGTCGGACAAGATGGGGTAGAACTCGTCCGCCACCTGGGCAAGCATGAGGCCCAGATCGACATAGCCGCGCGTAAGAACAATATCGTGGAAATCGAAACGGGTGATGTCGAAGAACTCCTCGATAAGAGCATCCAGGCGATGTGCCTTGTCCAGCGCAACCCCCGTAAAACGCACGCGCTGCTCCACGGGCAGATCGGGCGCCTCCTGCAGCAGCGACAAATAGCCCACCACACTTGCCAACGGAGTCTTGAGGTCATGGGCCAGATAGGTAACCAGGTCGTCCTTGCGACGCGCTTCATCGGTCAGCGCCTGGGCGCTTTGGCGCTCGCGCTCGCGGACCCGGTTGATAGCGCCCTCGACCTCCAGATAGTCGCCATCCAAGTTATCCCAACTGTCACGGTGGTCCACCAGGCGATCGACCATGTGCCGAGCGATGGCGCGGTCCGCATCCTCGCGACCGCGGTCGCGCCCAAAGTTAAACATGGCCCGTCCGGCAAAAAAGCTGCCGCAGATGGCAAGAGCCAAAAAGAAGCCGCAGAACATGAAGAAGTACTCGATATTGAGGAACAGCGGACCGGCCGCCCGCGTCACAAGGGAACCTATGAACAGCATGGACAGCCAGGCGATGCCGCCCATGGTAACGGTGCGGCGGACGTTGACAAAGCGCTCGATGAGCATGTACCCCACCACAAACGCCACCATCGCGATAAGGATGTTCTCAAGGCCGAGCAACTCGATAAGCAGCAGGCCAAGCACCACGCAAGAGACGATGCGGCTCTCGAACACGCGGCGTACTTTCTGGATGGCATCGTCCACCCGCTGGTCAACGCCGTCCCCCGCCCACGCGAAGTCCTGGGGCGGAGCCGCCGGCACCTGAGACTGCGCGGAGCCCGCGGCAAAAGATGGATTGGAGGCAGGTGTAGATGCCGTGGTTGCGTCGGCGCCAGCTTGACCGGGCGTGTTGGGACCGGGCGCATCCGGATCATTCGGACGACCCGTTATGGGATTGATGGGCGCGCAGTCCCCGTGCTTTTTAGCCATGGGATACCCCTATAGACATGGGAGCGCCGATGTGACGGGCACTCGGGCGTTTAATCTTGGTATCGAGTATATTGAGCGCTCGCGTCCATGTGTACAAAAGACTTGCTTAAGCTCGCGGTGCGCACATAGCTAATCTAGCAACCACTTCCACGCGGGAACAATGTGAACGACTCCGCCCTCAAACGCAACCTCGTCCTCCTCGTCCATAGTAACGATCCAACCCTCGGGTACACCTAGCGAGCGCATGCCCGCCTGCAGGCCCAAGATTTCGCGCGCACGGGTCTTTTCATTTGACATGTCCCATGTCACCTGGACAAGCTGATACGCCTCGCCCATAAGAGGGTCGCCGACCACAAAGTCGATTTCATGGCGTAACGCGCCGGACTCAGTTACCAGCAGCCGCGAAAGGGAGCCATGCCTGGGGCTCACGTTAACCCTTTTCATCTTATTAAAGACGGCGGTCTCCAATCGCTGCGCCTCATCCCTGCTTGCTGAAGGCGAAAACGCCATAAGCATTCCCGGGTCGATGGCGTACACCTTTGAGGCCGATCGCGTATTGTCCGCAAGCGAACGCGAAAACTCGTTGAGCTCGAACACCAGATAAGCTTCCTGATAATACGAGAGTAAATTAGAGAGCGTCGCCCTAGACGTCGACACGCTGGCGCTCTTAAACTGCGCCGCAAGTTTATTGATCGACAGCTCTCTGCCAGATAAGGCAAGGCACCGAGTTAGAAACCGAGAGGCCACCACCTGGTTGCGAACTCCATAACGTTCTACAACGTCCATGTTGACCGTGCGGTAGGCATATTCTTGCAACAGAGAAATTCTATCTGCCGGAGAAAGTTTTTGCGCGGCAATGAACCCTCCTCGCTCAAGGTACTCGGGCAAGAGGTTTCGCAACTGGGCGGACAACGTGCTGCCAAACACAATGGACGCGCCGGCGCCCGTGCCTTTTGCCCGTACGCCGCGAAAACGCGCATATTCCCCAAAGCTCATGGGGTACAGCTCGCGAGTTAGCGAACGTCCTCGAAACTCGCTTGCCAAGCCCGTTGACAACATTTTGGACGAGGAACCGGTAACGTACATTGTCGCTTTTTGCGTATCGATAACGCGGCGCAAGAAAGCTCCCCATTCGGGCACTTCTTGGATCTCATCAAAGAATAGGAACGCGCCCTCTGTTTTCGCTTGCGGACGCATGGCATAAAACGTGTCGAGAACCTTCGACAGGAGCTGCGAATCATATGGCCTGAGGCGTTCGTCCTCAAAGTTGAAGTAGAGGATATTGTCGAAACTGTATCCCGCCTGAACAATGCGATGCATTTCCTGATAGAGACGATATGTCTTTCCGCAACGGCGAACGCCCGCGACCACAATCGCAAGATTGCCACGTGCAGGAGGCTGCACGGCACCCAGGTCAAGGTCCCGCTCAAACACCTCGGGAATGCCTGTGTCGAAGAAATCCTGGATCTTCTCAGCAATTATCGAGTTCATGAGACGTCCAATCTTGCCACGCTACGTTGCAAGATAATGGTAAATCTTGCCACGCTACGTTGCAAGATTTGTATACATCTTGCAATCCTACGTTGCAAGATTTGGTGCAATCCCTGATGCAATACTACGCACGATTGCTTGCTATATAGTCTTTTACCTGCGGTTTTTCTATCCCTCGATGGTATAGCCGACGCCCCAGATGTTCTTGATGAAACGCGGGCTCTGCGCGTCGTCGCCGATCTTCTCGCGCAGATGGCGGATATGCACCATCACCGTGTTGTTGGACGAGGACATGAACTCCTCGCCCCACACCGCTTGGAACAAGTCCGCGACCGGCACCACGCGCCCGCGGTTCTCGGCCAAATACAGCAAGATGGAATACTCGAGCGGCGTTAAGCGCACCGGCTTCTCGTCCACCATCACGCTACGCGAATCACGGTTGATGACAAGTCCGTTAAAGCCGATCTCAGAGGCCTCTTCCTCTGCCTGGCCGCGGGCTCCGTACTTGGTGTAGCGACGGAGCTGCGCCTTGACGCGGGCGACCAGCTCAAGCGGGCGGAAGGGCTTGACCACGTAATCGTCCGCACCCAGCGAGAGGCCCTCGATCTTGTCAGTCTGCGAGTCTCGCGCGGTCAGCATGATGACGGGATACGTATGGTTGTTGCGGATGGTGCGCAGCAGCTCGAAGCCGTCGACGTCCGGCAGCATGATATCCAGCACCGCCAGGTCGAACTCGTTTGTCAGGATCTCTCGCGCCGCATCCGCTCCCGTGTAGGCAAGCGTTACCTGGTAGCCCTCGTTCTTTAAATAGATTCCAACCAGGTCGGTAATGGTCTTCTCGTCATCGACAACAAGGATATGCGCGTCCATGCGACCTCCCCTTTGGGCTATCCGTCTGGCGCCAACGCGACCCCCGATTAATCGCATGGCAGCAGGTATACTCATCTTTAGCCAGTCTACACTCACTTGCGCGCGGCGTCGCAACCGCACCGCCGGGTCACATTCTTTTAAGGTGGAAACCATGCTCAAACACAGACAACCGCCGCATCGCCCCCGTAAGTTCCGCATTCGCGCCCTTGCCTCCGCTGCAACCCTTGCGCTTGTGGGAGCGCTGACGGCGCCGTCTGCCTATGCGGACGTCCGCGACACGGATATCATCTGCGGCGCATCCTATGCGGAGCAAGCGCGCGCAGCGGAAGATCAGCCCGATATTGTTGCCGCCGCCGCGATTGTTGTTGGCCAGGACGGAACAGCCTATTTTGAGCGCGATGCCGACGCGGAGGTAAAGATCGCCTCGCTCACCAAGGTCATGACGGCCATCATCGCGCTTGAAAATGCCCAACCTGATGACACCATAACGGCAGACCAACGTGCGGCCACCGTTGGCCAGTCGACCGCCGACCTTAAAGAGGGCGACAAGCTCCCCCTCTCCGAAGCGCTCAAGGGCCTTATGATGCCGTCTGGCAATGACGCCGCCATGGCGATCGCAACGTCTGTGGGAGCGCTCATCGACCCGCAAAGCGATGACCCCTACCAGACTTTTATCGACGCCATGAACACCAAGGCGGCGGAGCTGGGCATGGACCACACGGTCTTCGCCAACCCCCATGGCCTGGACTTCGATGGCTGGGAGGGCGATTTCCACTCGACGATGTGGCAACCATGTTTGCCCACGCGATGAAAAACGAGGCGTTCCGCTCGATTGTAGCGGACACCGATAACCACATCACCGTCACCAGCGCGGACGGAAGCGAGCGCACTATAGAGCTTAAGCAGCGCAACGAGATATTGGGGCAGGATGGCAACATTGGCGGCAAGACCGGCGGCACCTACATCGCCCTTTCCAATTTTGTTGGCGCGTTCAACCGAGAGACGGGCGGCGAGATCTACACCGTTGTACTGGGCAGCGAGACCAGCGACACCCGCTGGGATGACACCCGCGCCCTGGCCAACTGGTACTACGACCACGTGGTTAGCTACCCCGTTGCCAGCAGCCGCACGAAAGCCGTAACCGCCGAGGGCACGCCGCTGGTGGGCCGCGCCGCCCATGACGACTGGACGGACAAGACCGTCGACGTCACGCTTGCAGATCCCGAGCAGGCGATCTCGCTGTTTAGCCTGGCAGGCGATGTGGAGGCCGCGCTTGACATCGACCGGGTGCAGGGCGACGTAAAGCGCGGCGACACCGTGGGCGAGCTGGTGCTGAGCCAGCAGGGCCGCGAGGTCGCACGCGCCGAGCTTGTCGCCGCCGAGAACCAATCCGCACCCCAAGGCATCGACTGGCTTATGGTCCAGCTTGACCGTTTAGTACGCACCGTTTTGGGCGAGGACGCCACGGCTCAAAACCAAGAGCTTATAGAACCCGTCGACCCGCAGGATCTTGACGCCGTTGGCGCTGACAACAACGCCGCCAGCGACAGCGACGCCGCAGCCGCCGCGCAGCCCGCTAGCTAAGGCGAACCTCGTCCTCAAAAAGCCGGGAGACGCGCTCGCCCGCCTCATCCGCGCCAATATACCGGCAGCCAACGGCCTTGGGCTTGCCAAAGGTACCGTGGTAGTCGCTACCGCCGGTTGCAAACAGGCCGTATTCCGCCGCGACCCGGCGGGCGCGCTCGACATCTGCCAAGCTGTGATCCGGATGGTGCACCTCTATACCCTGAAGGCCCGCGCGCACCAACCCCGGCACCGCGGCCCAAGAATCCATCTGGCCCGGATGCGCCAACACGGCGACACCGCCCTGCTCGCGGATCGCACGAACCGCATCTTCCGCCGCAGGGTAGTCGATGGTGCGGTCGGCGATACCACCGCCCTTGAAAAGGCGCTTCACGCACGCCTGGTGTCGCTCGTCCGCATTGGGCAGATGCGAAAACGCCTCCATAAGATGCTGCCGATAAAAGCCCGTGCTGCGAGATCCCACGCCGATGGCCTCGTCTAGCGATAGCTCGCGACCGTCAAACGTCTCACCGGCGCGCATAATGGTCCACGCCTGCCACAGCGACAGCTGCGTGCGGGCGAAAAGCGTGGCGTCCACCATACGCTCAAGCGGGCCGTCGCCGGCGGGCGTGGCCTCAAGGCCGTACGCCAGCACGTGCAGCTTGCGCCCCGTTGCGGGATCCATGGCAGACACCTCAACACCCGCTAACACGGGCACGGCAGCACCGCGGGCGGCGGCGCGAATGGACGAAAGCTGGCGCAGGCAATCGTGATCGGTCACGGCGATGCCCGCCAGCCGCATACCTTGAGCGGCAGCGATCAGCCCTTCGACCGTCTCCGACCCATCTGAATACACGCTATGCATATGTAGGTCGAGCGTTCCCGCCGGACTACCGTATTCCATCGCCATGTGAATCCTCCCCAATCGCTTTCCAGTCACTCCCTGGGCGCCCGCCCGGCACCCCGCACAGACGGGAGCCGGTCGTCACCGTTATTCTGCTACAGAACTCCCCGCCACAAACCCGCCTGCTTGCATGTTGTACTCGCGATCGCAAACGCCTTCCATAAACTCAAGGTCATGAAAGATGCCAAGCATAGTGGTACCGGATGCCTTAAGCTGCTCGATCAGCTCGCGCACCTTCGCCTTGCTGGCATTGTCCAAACTGGCGGTAGGTTCATCCAACAGCAAAAAGCGTGGACGACGTACCATAGCGCGGGCGATGTTCAAGCGCAGCTTCTCGCCGCCGGAAAACGTGTTGGGATACAGATCCCACAGGTTCTTGGGAAAATCGAAATGTTCCAGCATGCGCGTGGTCTCAGACTCGATCGCCTCCTCGTCCTCAAACGCCTCTGACGCGCTGGCGCGAACGATCTGGCGAGCCGTAGTGCGCGGAACGCAATCCAGAAACTGGCTGATGTAGCCAATCTCGTTATTGCGCAGGTAAATCATGCGCCGCTCATCCAGCGTCGCCAAGTCGACCACGCCAAACGCAGCGGAATCATACAGGATCTTGCCAGACTCGGGCAGATTGGTGCGGTAGATGCACTTGAGAATGGTCGATTTGCCCGAACCCGAGCGCCCCGTCACGCCCACGAACTCCCCATGGCCCACGCGCATCGAGATGTGCTCGCAACCGCTCACGCGACGCCCGGCGGCATGCAGGGTAAACCCCTTGCTGACGTCTTGGATATCAAGCAGCGGCGTTGAGGATGGCACCGCGGCGGACGCCCCCGCAAAAGACTTCGCTCCGCTCATGCGCGCACCCCTTCGTCCACAAGCGTCTCTTCCACGGTCGCGGCATCGGTCGCGAAACGCGCAGACATGCTTGGCAGCGAAGGGTACCAGGTACGAGACACCACGCGGCCGTCGACCATTGCCATGGTGATCACCGGGTAGCTATGCTGCCCCTCCTCGACCTCGCGCACAACCAGCACGTCAGCTTTCTTGCCCTCTTCCAGGCTTCCAATTTGGTCATCTGCCGCCACGGCGCGCGCCGGGTTGATGGTGAGCATGGCAAAGGCCTCTTCAAGCGGCAGCTTAAAGGTGCGGTGCAGTACAAATGCGCTTTGCAGCATAGCGGTGGGATAGTAGTCCGAACACAGACAGCTCGCCACGCCCCCGCGAACCGCTTCGCTGGCAGACAGATTGCCAGAATGGCTCTTGCCCAGCAAGATGTTGGGCGTGCCCATCACGGTGCTCATGCCGCGACGACGCGCCTCGGCAGCGACCTCCAGACTAATGGGGAACTCCGAGATAGTGCAGCCCAGCTGCTGCATCAGTTCCAGTTTCTCTACCGTGTCGTCGTCATGGCTGGCAACGGGCACGCCGTGCTCGCGCGCCAGGCTGGCGAGCGATGTCAGCGCGTCCAGCGTAATCTTGGGCGACTCCTCGCAAGCCTTTGCAACCTCCAGGGCGTCCTCCATAGAGAGCTCGCGGTCGCTGCGAACCGACCGGCGCCAGATCTCCAAGTCGCGATACTGGCCCTGGCCAGGCGTGTGATCCATAAAGCTCAGCTCATCCACCTCGCCGGCGGCGATATGGCGGGCGACGTCCTCAACCACGCCCACGTTGTCGATCTCAAGCCGTAAATGCAGTCGATGCCTAATAAGGTGGGCATTGCGCCCCTCGGTGCGCTTGGATGCGGCGATCAGGGCCATGATGCGCTGCGTATTCTCCCAAGCTCGCACCGGCTTTGTGTCCATCACATCGCGCCCATAGGCAGAGAGCGAGTGGTACATGGTGGTGATGCCATGGCCCAACAGCTCGCGCTCGGCCTCAAAAAACGCCGTGGGAAAATCCATGAGAACGGTGGGGCGCGGAGAGATAACGCCCTCGATATAGTCAGAATGAATATCGACCAGGCCCGGCACCACGTAGCCGCCGTGCGCATCGATCACGCCGGCGCCGGCGCGCTCCGCCTCAAGCGTGCCCTGCTGTTGAATGGCGGCGATGCGGTCGGCATCGACCACCAGCTCGTACCCAAAGAGCAGGCGGTCCGGTTGGACGATGATACCGTTGCGAATTACATACATGCTCTTAGTTCCTCCAAATATAGGTAGCTAAGCGTTTTGGACGATTTAAGGGGCGGGCGCCCGTACCCGGCGGCTTTTTGCGTCTCGCCCGTGCTACAGCAGCGAGTACACAAGCTCCTGCGTGTAGGGGTGCTGCGGGTCCTGCATCACCTGGTCGGTAAGGCCGTGCTCGATCACCCGGCCGTCCAGCATCACCATGGTGCGGTCCGCCAGCAGGCGGATGACACCCAGGTCATGGCTTACCACCACCATGGAGACTCCCAGCTCGCGGCGCAGCTGCAAAATCAAATCGAGCACGCGAGCCTGCACGGAGAGGTCGAGCCCCGTGGTGACCTCGTCCAAAAACAGCAGGGGCGGACGGTTGGAGAGCGCCTTGGCGATCTGGACGCGCTGCTGCATGCCGCCGGAAAACGCGCGGGGCGCCTCCTGCTCGCGACGAACCGGAATGTTGACGCGCTCAAGCAGCTCGCGCCCGCGGTCGACCATCTGCCCCACCTCGCGCGAGCCGGCGGCGATCTGCTTCTCCGCAATATTTGACAGCGCGGAGAAATTCATGCGCAGGCCCAGGTAGGGATTTTGGTACACCATGCCAAAGATGCGGTCGCGAATATAGCGCTGCTGCTGGCGCGACACCTCGAAGCAATTGGCAGCGCCGCCGTCAAAGGCCGAGACGCGCATATCGCCCGACGTGGGCTGCTGGTCAAAATACAGGCACTGCATGAGGGTCGATTTTCCCGATCCGCTTTCGCCCACAATACCCAAGATCTCGCCGGGATGAACCTCGAGCGAAACGTCGCGCACGGCGTGCACGGTGCCGCATCTGGGGCAGATGTTGCGCTCCAGGGGAGCGTTGACGTTGCGGCAATAGTCGCAACCCTCGCCAAAGCGCTTCGCCAGGTGATTAACCCGCAATACGGGATGCAGATCTTCAAAGCTCCTGGTCACGGTTGCAGGCAACTGCCGGCCCGCCGCTACCGCGGCGCCATTCGCGCCGTTGTGTACGTTATCCATCTATGCGCGCCCGCCTTCCCTGTGGTGTGCAACGTGGTTAGAGC
>ERZ835080.1239-NODE-1239-length-20434-cov-3.019039_pt1 | contig 20434 bp, 14 predicted proteins | sample MGYA00519688_ERZ835080 | MGnify/ENA primary metagenome ERZ835080 (study PRJEB31850, sample SAMEA3708770) | human gut metagenome | biome: human gut; feature: human-associated habitat; material: faeces | place: China | collected 2014 ... | reverse complement strand
GTGGAAGTCGATCTTGGGACCGTAGAAGGCGCCGTCGCCCTCGTTGATGACATAGTCCATGCCAAGCTGCTCGAGCGCGGTCTTGAGGCCGGCCTCCGCCGCCTCCCAATCCTCGTCCGAACCCATCGAGTCATCGGGACGAGTAGAGAGCTCCAGGTGATAGGTGAAGCCGAACTTGTCATAGACGGAGGTAATGAGGTTCACAACGCCCACGATCTCGTCGGTCAGCTGCTCGGGGGTAACGAACAGGTGGGCATCGTCCTGGTTGAAGCAGCGGACGCGGAACAGGCCGTGCAGGGCGCCCTTGAGCTCATGGCGATGCACCAATCCGATCTCGCCGGCGCGGATGGGAAGCTCGCGGTAGCTATGCGGCTTGGAGCTGTAGACAAGGACGCCGCCCGGGCAGTTCATGGGCTTGATGCAGTACTCTTCGTCATCGATGACGGTGGAGTACATGTTGTCCTTGTAGTGGTCCCAGTGACCGGAGGTCTTCCACAGCTGCTTGTTCATGATCTGGGGCGTGGAAATCTCGACGTAACCGGCGGCGGTGTGGATCTCGCGCCAGTAGTCAAGCAGCGTGTTCTTAAGAATCATGCCGTTGGGCAGGAAGAACGGGAAACCGGGGGCCTCGTCGCGCATCATGAACAGGTCCATATCGCGGCCGATCTTGCGGTGGTCGCGCTTCTTGGCCTCCTCGAGCAGGCGCAGGTGCTCCTCAAGCTCGTCCTTGGTGGCAAACGCGGTGCCGTTGATGCGGGTGAGCATCTTATTGTTCTTATCGCCCTTCCAGTAGGCGCCGGAAACGCCGGTGAGCGTAAAGGCCTTGAGCGCCTTGGTATAAGTGAGGTGCGGGCCGACGCACATGTCGATGTAGTCGCCCTGCTGGTAGAAAGTGATGCGGGCGTCCTCGGACAGGTCGCCGATATGCTCGACCTTGTACTTCTCGCCACGCTCCTCCATGAGGGCGACGGCCTCCTCGCGGGGAAGCTCGAAGGTGCTGAACTTGAGGTTCTCCTTGACGATCTTCTTCATCTCGGCCTCGATCGCGGGCAAATCGTCCTCGCTGATCTTCTTGTCACCGAGGTCGACGTCGTAATAGAAGCCGTTATCGGTTGCGGGGCCGTATGCAAAGTCAGCCTCGGGGTACAGGCGCTTGATGGCCTGCGCCATGATGTGAGCGGCGGAGTGGCGGATTACGTGGACGACATCCTCGTCCGCGACCTCTGCGACGGAGCCGTCGTTATACAGTGCCTTCATGTAAATCTCCCTCTTGTAGATGAACTTAGTACCAGAATAAAGATGTATCGCCATGCGCCCACGCACAATGTATCGATACCGCAAAACACCCGCCATCCACATATTTGGAAGACGGGTGCTTGGACGCGCATATCACGCCGCGAAAACCGGAGCGTGCGCGCCTATTGGATGTGAGTTCGGCAGTACGGGCACACTTTCCAATGAGCGTCGAGCGGCTTGTGGCATGAGGGGCAGACGTTGCGAACCTGCGTGTTGCATACCGGGCAGACAATAAAGTCCTTCTCGATGGTGGTGCCGCACTTGGGACATGCGCCGTACTGGGCTAGCTGGTGCTCGCGGATAGCGACGTCGAGCTCCTGCTCCTCGCGATCGGACGCATAGGAATTGGGACGCAGGACAATGTATGCGATGAGGCCGACCAGCGGGATGAGCGCGACCAGGCCCCACGCCCAAAACGCCTTGACGCCGCGGCGCTTCGCGTCGATGAACACATAGACGACGGAGAGCACGTACAGTGCGACAATGAAGCCGATGAACAGATAGACCGCCATCATCAACTGCGGCGACATGAGCTCCTGGATATACTTCGACATAGCGATGCGCTACCTTCCTATCTGGTACGCCGACTTGCGGCGACATGGTCTTTGGCATTGTATACCGCATACGGCGGCTTCGTCCATTATTCATGCATTTTGATTCAACGCGGCCCGGTGGCGGCATCGCCCAGCAGCAAGAAGCCCCGTATGTATAGAAACGCGTCGGGACGGATGGCACCGCCCGCTAACGGAGCATAAGGCCGTTCGCGGACGCTTATTGACGCTTCGTCTATATCATGCGTGCCAATCCTGCCGCAGGGATACCATAAGCCATGAAACATGAACACCTGACACCAAAAAGGACGTGATATCAGGGTGAGACACTACGATATCGTCATCGTGGGAGCAGGCATCACGGGGTGCGCCATCGCGCGCCAGCTTTCACGATATGACCTTGCGATCGCCTGCGTGGAGGCGGGCAACGACATCGCGCTGGGCTCGACAAAGGCAAACGGCGGTCTTGTCCACGCCGGATACGATCCGGCGGCAGGCACCGTCAAGGCGAGCGTTAACGCACGCGGCTGCGCCCTCTACGGCCGTTGGGCCAAAGAGCTTGGATTTGGTTTTAAGCGCACCGGCTCCATGGTGCTGGGTTTCTCCCCCGCCGACCGCGAACACCTGGAAAAGCTGCTGGAAAACGGACGCGCCAACGGCGTCGAGGACATGCGCATTATAGAGGACGATGAGATCTGGGAGCACGAGCCCCGCGCGAGCAAGGAAGCCACCTGCGCGCTTTGGTGCCCCTCGACTGGCTACGTCGACCCCTTTGAAGTCGCTATCGCCGCCGCCGAGAACGCCGCTGCGAACGGCGTCGAATTCTGGCGCAGCGCCGCGGTCGACGCGATCGACGAGCATGCCGACGGCTTTGTGCTCCATACGTCCGCCGGCGACCTTAGCGCCTCCTACTTGGTTAACGCCGCAGGCAACGGCTGCGCCGACATCTCGCGCATGGCGGGCGGCGAACACTTTGAGCTGGTATGGCGCCAGGGCAACATCGCTGTTTTGGACCATGAGGCTCGTCCCCTCATGCCGCTCTACCCTATCCCGACGTCGGTTTCCAAAGGCGTCATCGTGACCGGAACGGTCCATGGCAACACCGTCATCACCGCAACGGCCGCAATTCGCGAGGCGGGCGACAACGATACCTACGCCGCGGACGTGGAGGAGCTGCTTTCCGGAGCCCGTAAACTGGTCCCTGACCTGGATACGCGCCGCTTAGTCCGCGCGTTCGCGGGCGGGCGAGCAGTCATCCGCGGACTTAACGACTTCCTTATCGAGCGCTCCGCCGCGCAGCCGCGCCTGTTCCAGGCCGCCGGCATCCAGTCCCCCGGCGTCGCCAGCGCGCCCGCCGTGGCAGAACGAATCGAGGGCCTCATTCGCCAAGCGGGCATAACGCTTATCGAAAAGCCCGGCTATAACCCCGCGCGCACCGTGCCGGAGGATTTCGACCTCGCCTCGCCCGATCGCAAGCGAGAACTCATCGAGTCCGACCCTGCCTGGGGGCGCGTGGTGTGCCGCTGCGAAACCGTGCCGGAGGCTGAGATTGTCGCCGCGATCCGCCGCGAGCCGGGAGCCGTCTCGGTCGAAGGCGTCAAGCGCCGTTGCCGCGCCGGGATGGGAAGGTGCCAAAGCGGTTTTTGCCAGAGCCGTGTGGTGCGCATCCTCGCCCGCGAACTCGACTGCGATCCCGCCGACGTCCTTCTTGAGGACAAGGGTTCGAACATCGTCTACGGCCCTGTAAAGGAGGTGCACTAACCATGAGCGAAAATGCACGTAAACGCACCCGCTATGACGTTTTGGTCATTGGCGGCGGCCCCGCGGGAATGGGAGCCGCGCTCTCCGCGCAGGCAGCCGGCGCACGTGTCGCCATCATAGAACGAGACGCGCACTTGGGCGGTATCCTTCGCCAGTGCATCCATCCGGGATTTGGTCTCGAGCACTTTAAAGAGGAGCTCACCGGACCGGAATACGCCCAGCGGCTCATCGACCAGGTGAAGCAGACCGCCGTCGACGTCTTTACCAACACCATGGTGCTCTCTATCGACGGCGGCGACGCGAACGGCGCTGCGGGCATCGACTCCCCCGCGCCCTCGCGCGATTCGCACGCCGTCCACACCGTCGCCTGCATGAGCCCCAATGGATACATCGAGTTCGATGCCGCATCCGTGGTCCTCGCCATGGGATGCCGCGAGCGCACGCGCTCGGAGATCAAGATCCCTGGCAGCCGCCCCGCCGGCGTCTTCACCGCGGGATTGGCGCAGCGCTACATCAATATCGAGAATCTGGCGCCGGGCAAACGCTTCGTCATCCTGGGGTCCGGCGACATCGGCCTCATCATGGCGCGCCGCCTGGCCTTGGAAGGCTTCGAGGTGGAGGGCGTCTACGAGCTCATGCCCTACGCAAACGGACTGTTCCGCAATGTGAAGAATTGCCTTGAGGACTTTGGCATTCCGCTGCACCTCTCCACCACCGTCACCCGCATCATTGGCCATGACAGACTCGAAGCGGTCGAGGTTTCGCGCGTAGACCAAAATCTCGCCCCCATCCCCGGCACCGAGCGCACCATCCCCTGCGACGCGCTGCTGCTCTCGGTTGGCCTCATCCCGGAAAACGAGATCTCCGTCGCCGCCGGCGTAAAGCTCGACCCCCGCACGCGCGGCGCCATGGTGAACCAAGACCTTATGACAAACGTGCCCGGCATCTTCTCGTGCGGCAACGTTCTACACGTGCACGACCTTGCGGACAACGCCACGGCTGAGGCCGAGCGCGCCGGCGCCGCCGCGGCATCGTGGGCAAACTCCATGTATGTGGACGAGGAAGACCTTGAAAGCCGGGAAGGCACTGCCGCCAACGTCGACCCCGCCCCCGTCCAAGCCGAAAACCTTAAGGTAGAGGCGGGCGGCATAGCCGGCTACGCCCTGCCGGAGGTCATCTCAAACACGGATAAGCTGGTGAAACTGTACTTTCGCGTGCGGCGTCCGCATGACCGCGCGCGCATCAAGGTTTCTAGCGGCGGCGCGGTCATCTTTGAGGGCAAGCCGCGCGCGTTCAAACCCAGCATCATGGAATCCATGCCACTCACACCCAAGATGATGCAGCAGGCGCACGGGACCATCACGTTTAGCGTCGAGCCCGTCGAGGATGAGGATACGCCCGCAAAGGAGGTACGGTAGCCATGGCAGATACGCAAGCTTTGCAGTTCCACTGCACCACATGCCCGTCCGAGTGCCTACTCGACGTGGTAATTGAGAAAGACGGCGACGTCACCCGCGTCCTATCTGTCCACGGCAACCGCTGCCAGCGCGGCGCGGCGTTTGCGGAGCAGGAGACCACCTGCCCCATGCGCATCTTGGCAACCACCGTCCCCGTCACCGGCGGCGACCAGCCGCTGCTGCCGGTTCGCACCAGGGAGTCCATCTCCCGCGCGCTGCATATGCAGGCGATGGAACTACTGCGCGCCACGCAAGTGGCCGCACCGGTACGCATGGGCGATGTGGTGGTGCCCGATATCATGGACAGCGGCGTCGACGTGGTTGCGTCCCTCGATATCGATTGCGAGCGCTAGGCCCTTGTCACCGCTCGCAACCGCGACCGCACCGATGCAGGACGCACCAATGGCACCAAAAATGGTCCAAAGTAATACCGATGTTTTAGGTATTACTTTGGACCATATTGAAGCCCTTCAAGTGGCACGTGGCAATACCAACTTTGGAATCGGTATTATCATGTGCCACTTTTTTGCAAAAAAGCGGTCCCTTTTAATACCAATTCTCATAGCGGTATTAAAAGGGACCACATAAGCCGTCTAAAACGGCACAAAGTAATACCAGACCTGGCACGGCGCCTAGAGATCGCGTGCTATGCCCTTACAGGAATGCCTACGCGTCCAGCCTCACCGGCTCATGCGTATAGGAGTTGAGCACTTCGACGCCCTCCTCACCCACAAGGACTAAGTCCTCGATGCGCACGCCGGTGCGTCCGGGCAGATAGATCCCCGGCTCGATGGAAAACGTCATACCGGGTTCCACCACGGCCGTGTTGGAAAGAGAGACATCGCCCGGCTCATGATCCTGCATGCCAATGGAGTGGCCCAAGCGGTGAGTGAAGTACGGCCCGTAACCGGCCTGCTCGATGATATCGCGCGCGCAGCGGTCGATGTCGCAAAAGCGAACGCCCGGACGCACCATGGCCTCGGCGGCTTCGTTCGCGCGACGCACCACGTCATAGATGCGAGCGGACTCCTCGTCCGGCTCGCCCCAAAAGAAAGTGCGCGTCATGTCAGAGCAATAATCGCGATACTGGCCGCCGATATCAAACAGCACAACCTGATTGTCGCCCAGCACGGTGTCATCCGGCTCGTGATGGGGATCTGCCGCGTTGGCGCCAAAGCTCACGATGGGAGGGAACGAGAATCCGTCGCACCCCAGCTCCTTGTAGAGGCCCGATAGCCGCGAGGCAACCTCGCGCTCCGTCACGCCCGCATGCACCAGGGAGGGCAGCTGCGCCATCACCTGATCGTTGATCCGGCTTGCACGGCGCATAAGCTCGCGTTCGCGTTGGTCCTTGATCGCCCGCGTGCGCGCAACGGCGTATGACCCCAAAAAGAACGATGCAGCGGCGCGGCGCTCCTGCAACGGCAGCAGGAAACCAGATCTCATCTGCGCGTCGATGCCCAGCGGGCGGTCAGGGTCGATGCGAGCCATCAAGACCCCTGCAAGGTCATCGGTATCGCTAAAGAGCACCACGTCCGCATTGTCATACTCATCGATGGGGAACAGCGCGTTGTCAAAGATGACCGGGCGCTCGCCATCGGACAGCAGCAGACCGGAGAACCGCTCCCCCATCTCCGCATAGAAGCCGGTCAGATAGTAGATAGACCACGGATCGGTCACCAGCAGCTGGGAGCCGGGATGCCCCTCGCCAAGAACCTGCAGCACGCGAGCGATTCGCGCCTCATTAACGGTTGCCATAGCTCCTCCAATATCGACCTTGCCGCAACCCGCGAACGCCCGCATAGGCGCCCGCGAACATCGCGGCGTTGCAAACAAATCCCAAATAAGGTTCCAAACTCGTCACGGCGCATGCACCCGCACGCACCGCGCCCGCAGTTGATTCTATCCTAGCGAGCGCAAGGCTATACTAGACCCAATGCTAGATTTCAACCACGTATAACAGGGACACCATGAAGCACATCAGTTTTCTCATCAAGCCGGCGTCATCGCTTTGCAACATGCGCTGCCGATACTGTTTCTATGCAGACGTGTCGGCGCATCGCGAGGTCAAAAGTCACGGCGTGATGCAGTCCCAAACCATGCGCGCCCTTATTGACCGCGCGCTTGGCCTGGGCGAGGATGCGGAGGTCACCTTTGCGTTCCAAGGCGGCGAGCCCACGCTGGCGGGGCTCGAGTTCTTCCGGGACTTCACCCGCTACGTCTCGGACCATCGCATCAATCAAACCATCCATTACGCGCTGCAAACCAACGGCTATCTCGTAGACAAAGAATGGGCGGAGTTCTTCCATGAGAACAACTTCCTGGTAGGCGTCTCACTTGACGGATACCGCGACCTGCACAACTGGCTGCGTCCTGACGCCGCGCAAGGCACCTACGACCGCGTCATGCACGCCATAGAGCTTCTGCGAGCGGCGCAGGTCGACTTCAACGTCCTCACGGTGCTCACCGCGCAGCTGGCCAAGCATCCGCAAAAGGTCTACAAGTTCTACCGCCAGCATAAGCTGGACTACGTGCAGCTCATCCCCTGCCTACCCGGCTTTGACGATGAGGAGGGGGACGAGTTCTCGCTGACGCCCGAGGCGTTCGCATCGTTTTACAAGGCCTTCTTCCGCCTATGGACAGAGGATTTCCGCCGGGGCCACTACATGAGCGTGACGCTTTTCGACAACGTGATCCCGCTGTTTCGCGGCTACCCGCCGCAGCAGTGCGGCATGCTGGGCCGGTGCGCTCCGCAATTTGTGGTCGAGAGCAACGGGGACGTCTACCCTTGCGATTTCTACGTGCTCGATCAGTACCGTTGCGGCAACGTTCAAACGGACTCGCTTGAGGACATGGCCACGTGCGACGCCGTCAAAACCTTCCTGGCGGAGCCGCGCCGCGACTGCTCGCAGTGCGCCACCTGCCCCTTCGAGCGCATCTGCCACAAGAATTGCAAGCGCTTAAACGTTGCCTATTACCGCCAAGACTACTGCGGATACCGCGACTTCTTGGAATACGCCGCGCCCGCTATGCAGCAGATCGCCCGCTCGCTATAGCAAGTGCCTACCTGCGGGAAAGACAGCCCGCCACCTCGCCCGCAAGCGTAATGGTACCCGCGGCGACCACGTCTCTACCTGCGGCGGTGAACGCATCCAGGGCATCGTCCACACAGGCGAACACCTCTACGGAAGCGTTCGCGCGGCCGCAGCGTGCAAGCTCGTCCTCAACGAGCTTCGCTAGCTCTCCCGCAGGTAGCGCACGGTCGCTCGCCGTTTGGGTCACCGCAAAGGCGGGAAACGCCGGGAGAAGCACGTTTACGATGCCGGAGACATCCTTGTCGGCCAGCGCGGCCACCAAGAGGGCCGGCCTGTTTTCCACCACCGGATCGATCTCGTCCAACGCCGAGACAAAGTTCTCGCAGCTCTGCGGATTATGGCAGGCGTCTACCAGCACCAGGGGGCTTTCACGCAGCACATCGAACCTGCCGGGCGTAGGGCAAGCCGCAAGAGACGCCTGCAGCGATGCCGCGTCAAGCGCTCGCCCTATATACGCCTCGCACAGGTAGATGGCACACGCGGCGTTTTGCGGCTGATAGGACGGCTTGGGCATTGAGACCTCGTAGCGGCGCCTAGCGGTCTGGCAGGCAAAGCGGACGCGATCGCCCAGGCGCTCCGGCAGCTCAAGCGTCTCATGCGAGGAGACCAGCGGCGCAACGCCGCACTTATCGCATCGCTCGCTCATGACACGCCACACACCGGGCTCGTGCGTGCCCTCGCCCAGCACAACGATGCGCCCCGGCTTGATGACCGCCGCTTTCTCGGCAGCGATCTTCTCCAAGGTATCGCCCAGAATCCTCATGTGGTCCAAGCCGATGCCCGTCACGGCAACGGCTACGGGGTCGGTGGCGCTGGTGGCATCCCAGCGACCGCCCATGCCAACCTCCAGCACCGCCACGTCTACGCCGGCCTCTGCAAAAACCACCATCGCGGCAACTGTAAGCAAATCAAAGGGCGTGATGGTATAGCGGGCCTCGCCGGCGGCCTCGCGACGAAGGTTGACGCGGCGGCCCGCCTCGCGAGCCGCGGAGACGCCGTGGGCAAACTGCGCAGGCGCCACGGGGGCGCCCAAGATCTCCATGCGCTCTTCCATATGGACGAGCTCTGGCGAGGTATACAACGCGCACTTCAGTCCCTCTCCACCGAGGATCGACGCTGCGAAACGCGACGTCGAGGTCTTGCCGTTGGTACCCGCGATCTGGATGCAATCAAAGTGCGAGTCCGGGCGCTCGAGCTCGTCCAGCATATCCACCACGGTCTCAAGCAAGGGACCGGCGTCGCCGGAGATCTTCCCCGTATCGTGCGCGATGCGCACCGCCTCGTCATACGCCAGTTCCTCGATGGAAAACGGGCAACTATATGTCATCGCGAGCACTCCTTCTACCGCGGCGCACATGCGCCGACACGCAAATTGAACATATCAAAAAAGTGCGCCCCGCAGCGGACATCCCACCGCGGGGCGCACCCAAACATAGCGCTACAACTATGAGAAGTCAGCGAGCTGACCCTTCAGGGCCTCCAGAGCGTCGGCGAGCTCTGCGGCGCGGGCACGCTTGCCCTCGACCACGGCGGGAGCCGCCTTGGAGATGAAGCCCTCGTTGGCGAGCATGCGCTTAAGGCCGGCGAGCTCCTTCTCGGAAGAAGCGATCTCCTTCTCGATGCGAGCCTTCTCGGCAGACAGGTCCACCTTGCCCTCCAGGACGATGAAGACCTCGACGCCGCCCTCGACAATGGCGGTGCTGGCCGCGGGCTTATCGACGTCGGCGCCCATCACCAGGCTGCTAGTGCGGGCGAGCGACTCGATGGTACCGCGCAGGCCCTCGAGCGCTTCGACGTCGGCAGCGCCGGCGCGGACCACCAAATCAAGCTCCTCGCGCGGGCTCAGGCGGTAGCGGGCGCGGGTGGAGCGGGCTGCGGTCACCACGGTGCGGAGCAGCTCGAACGAGCGCTCGGCGTCCTCGTCCACGTACTGGGCGAGTGCGTCGGGCTCGGGCCAGGCGGCAACGATCAGGGCATCGGCGCGGCTGGCCTCACCGGTAGCCGGGTCAACGTCAAGCCAGCTAGCGGGCATGGTGTCCCAAATCGCCTCCGTGACAAACGGCATCAAGGGATGCATGAGGCGAAGCGACGCGTCCAGGACAAAGATGAGGTTGCGCTGCGCCTGCAGGCGGGTGGACTCGTCGTTCAAGCGACCCTTGGTGATCTCGATGTACCAATCGCACACCTCGTTCCAGAAGAACGTCTGCACGCCGCGGGCCATCTCGCCAAACGTGTACTGCTCGATGCCCTCGGTAACGCTACGCGACGCCTTTGCCAGACGGGAGAACATCCAGGCGTCCGCGGCGGTCTCCGCTACCGGGGCACCGGGCGTGTAGCCCTCCATGTTCATCAGCAAAAAGCGGCTGGCGTTCCAAATCTTGGTCACAAAGGAGCGAGCCTGGTCGGTACGCGGGCTATCCACCAGCTGCTTGGTCTTCTTATCGATGTTGGCATCGAACTTGACGTCCTGGTTGGTGGTGCACAGGGTGAGCAGGTTGAAGCGCATGGCGTCTGCGCCGTACATGCCGATGAGGTCCATGGGATCCACGCCGTTGCCCTTGGACTTGGACATGCGGCTGCCGTCCTTGGCCAGGATGGTGGGATAGATCACCACGTCATGGAACGGGACCTCGTCCAAGAAATACAGCGAGCTCATGATCATGCGGGCGACCCACAGGGCGATGATGTCGCGGGCGGTCACCAGCGCGGTGGTGGGATGATGGCCCTCGAGCAGCTCGGGCTTCTGGGGCCAGCCCTGCGTGGCGAACGTCCACAGCTGGGAGCTAAACCAGGTATCGAGCACGTTCTCGTCCTGATGCACGTGGGTGCTGCCGCACTTGGGGCACACGTGCACGTCTTCCATGCAGGCATCTTCCCAGCCGCAGTCCTCGCAGTAGAAGACCGGGATGCGATGGCCCCACCACAGCTGACGGGAGATGCACCAGTCTTTGAGGTTCTCCATCCAGGTGGTGTAGGTCTGGGTCCAGCGCGCGGGGTGGAAGGTCACGCGACCATCCTCGACGGCCTTAAGCGCGGGCTCCTTCAGCTTGTCGACGGCAACGAACCACTGCTCGGAGAGCCAGGGCTCCAGCGTGTTGTCGCAGCGGTAGCAATGCATGACGGAGTGGTCGTGGTCCTCAACGTGGCCCAGCAGGCCGTGCTCCTCGAACCACGCCAGAACGGCCTCGCGGCACTGTTCGCGGGTCATGCCGGAGAACTCGCCGTAGCCCTCGACCACCACCGCGTGCTCGTCGAAGATGTTGATCTGCGGCAGGTCGTGAGCCTGGCCCATGGCGTAGTCGTTGGGATCGTGCGCAGGGGTGACCTTGACAAAGCCGGAACCAAAGCCGGCGTCCACGTGCCAATCGGAGAAGATGGGAATCTCGCGGTTAACGATGGGCAGCATGACGGTCTTGCCAACAAAGGCCTCTTTCTCGGGGTCCTTGGGGCTGACGGCAATACCCGTGTCGCCCAGCATGGTCTCGGGACGAGTGGTGGCGACAACGATGTAATCCTGGCCGTTGACGGGCTCGGTCAACGGGTAGCGAAGGTGCCACAGGTGGCCGTCCTCCTGCTTGTACTCGGCCTCGTCATCGGAGATAGCGGTGGTGCAGCTGGGGCACCAGTTGACGATGCGCTTGCCGCGGTAGATCAGGCCGTCATGGTACCAGTCGCAAAAGACCTTGCGCACGGCCTCGGCGTAATCCGCGTCCATGGTGAAGTGCTCGTCCTCGAAATCGATGGAGCAACCCATGCGCTTGATCTGGTCCTGGATAATGCCGCCGTACTCGTGGGTCCAATCCCAGCAGGCGTCGATAAACTTGTCGCGTCCAATCTCGAGGCGGCTGATGCCCTCCTCTTTCAGCTTCTTATCAACCTTGGTCTGGGTAGCGATGCCGGCATGGTCGGTGCCGGGGACCCACAGCGTGGAGTAGCCCTGCATCCGCTTGAAGCGGGTCAGGATGTCCTGCAATGTGCAGTCCAGGGCGTGGCCCATGTGGAGCTGGCCCGTGACGTTGGGTGGCGGCATGACGATGGAGAAGGGCTTCTTCTTGGGATCCGGATCCCCGTTAAAGCAGTCGTTGTCCTCCCACATCTGGTAGATACGGGACTCCACCTGTTGGGGTTCATACACCTTGGGCAGTTCTTTCATCATACGTTCGATCTCTCCTATTCTCTGAACTTTCGTCCTTTTTGTCATGACTGGGGCGCCGGTCCGCACCGCCCTGCCGTTCACCAGATCGCAGCTCAGCTCCAGCGGAATGCTTTATGCGCGCTTACACAGCAAAAACGCCCTGGGCCTTTCGGCTCAGGGCGAACAAATGTCCGTGGTACCACCTGGATTCGGGAAAACCCGCACTCTGCGGCGCATTTGCGCCTGCCCTGTCAACGGTGGGCCTCCGCCGGGGCTTACTGATGCTTCGGCTCCGGTGCTCCGGGACGACTTCTCCGGCGGCTTTGGGAGAACTCACACCAACCGTTCTCTCTCTTGGCCGCTGCCCACCGGATACTGCTTCCCTTCCTCGCAGTTTGCCATATTTTATTTTAGTATAGTATACCCCGGTTCGATTGTCAAGCGTCAGCTCAGCCGCAGGATCTCCTTCTTCAGCCGGGAGATGATGCGCTTTTCCAGCCGGGAGATGTAGCTCTGCGAGATGCCCAGCTGGTCCGCCACCTCTTTCTGGGTCTGCTCTTTTCCGCCCCCCAGGCCGAACCGCAGCGTGATGATCTGCTTTTCCCGGGGCGAGAGAACGTTGATGGCCGCCGCCAGCAGGTCTCGCTCCACATCCTCTTCGATGGGGCGCATCACCACGTCCGCCTCAGTCCCCAGCACGTCGGAGAGCAGCAGCTCATTGCCGTCCCAGTCGGTGTTCAGCGGCTCGTCGAAGGACACCTCCCCCTTCCGCCCGGCATTTTTGCGCAGGTACATCAAAATCTCGTTCTCGATGCACCGGGAGGCATAGGTGGCCAGCTTGATGTTCTTGTCCGTCCGGTAGGTGCCCACCGCCTTGATGAGCCCGATGGTGCCGATGGAAATCAGGTCCTCGATCCCCACTCCCGTGTTCTCGAACCGCCGGGCAATGTACACCACCAGCCGCAGATTATGTTCGATCAGCTCCTTGCGGGCGTCCTCCTCCCCGATGCGCTCCAGCAGCTCCGCCTCCCGCTCCCGGCTCAGGGGCGGTGGCAGGGTGTCGCTGCCCCCGATGTAGTGCAGCTCCGCCGGCGGCAGCAGCCCCACCCGCACCAGCAGCCGCCGCCATTGTTTCATCCAGTCCTTCATGGTTTCTTCTCCTTCCAGCCGTGCCGCCCCACAGGGCGCTGTATCCCGTCCCCAGCTCTGTGGGGGAAAAGGCAACCGGCAGTCCGGCATACCGCTCCCCCGCCACCTCCGTCCAGTCGCTGCGCACCGCCAGCAGCAGTCCGCCACTCCCACCGCGTGGTAGGGGATCAGACGGAACCGCAGCTCCGGCGCCGCCCGCATCATGGGCTCCAGCAGCTCTGCGGGACGCTCCAGCGCTCCGCGGTCCAGCAGAGAGCGGACCTCTCTTGGAAGCGCACCGTCCAGCCGCCCCGGAGACACCACCAGCACCGGCGCTCCGGAGACCGGATCCCGCAGGGCGTTTCCCGTGTCGCAGAAAGCGGTAAACGCCGTGGTCCGCCCGGCCAGACACACCTGTGCCCGCACCAGCTCGCCCCGGACGCCCTTTCCCGCCGCCGCACGAAACACCACTGTCAGAACCAGATAGGCCGCGGCCGCAGCGGTCAGCAGCACCTTTGCATCCACGTCCGTGTAGAACACGCCGTTCACCATCGGCACGCCGCCCCCCGCCACCAGGCCCAGGGCCAGCACGCACCCGGCCATGGCACAGGAGACGGCGAACAGCAGCAGCGTCAGCCGCAGCAGCTTTGCCTCTCCTCCATAGGCCGCCAGCGCCAGCAGTATGCCTGCCGCCAGCTTCACCGGCGTTGCGGAGAGAAAGCCCAGCCCCGGCAGAAATACCGCCACGGCATAGGCGCCCCCCAGCAGGCCCGCCAGAAGGTAGCGTCTCCGCCGGAGGGGAATGCCCGCCAGACGCGCGGCGCAGAGCACCAGCAGATAGTCCATCAGCGCGTTCAGCACAAACACGCTGTCCACATACACCACGGTCAAGCGATCCGCCTCCCTTCCGTTCCGTGGGACTATTATAGGGCAGACCGCAGAGAAATACGGTCGCAAAAGGGGGACGCGCCCTGTAAAAAGGTGCGTCCCCCCGGCAGCCGATTGGGGCCGCAGCACAAATGCTGCGGCTCCGGCGGCATGGAAATACTGTGATGGGAAATAACTTTACAGCAATGATAAATACGGAACAATCAGCGATGCCAGCATGGAAATCACCAGAATGACCACCAGGATCGCGGCAAACAGTCTGTGCTTGTTGCTCACTTGTTTCCCTCCTCCGTCAGGATCTTGCGGATGCTCTTTTCCGCCTTGCTGCGGGGCAGCATCAGCTCATGCCCGCAGCCCAGGCACTTGAGCTTGATGTCCATGCCCACCCGCAGAATCTCCCACTGGGTGCTGCCGCAGGGATGGGCTTTCTTCAGCTCCACTTTGTTCAGAATCTGTACAGAGTCTGTCTTTAGTTTGGACTCGTCGATGATCTTGGCATCTGCAATGACCGTTTTCAATTTGTTGATGCGCATTTCAAGCATCCCCTGTGCTTCTTTGGCTGCATCATATTCTGCATTTTCCGACAAGTCACCTTTATCGCGTGCCTCAGCGATAGCTGCCACAATCTTCGGGCGTTCTATCGTTTCCAACTGTTTCAAATCGGCCAACAACTTATTGTAGCCTTCTTCTGACATATAAGCCATAGTTTTTCCTCCTTATTATTTATAATGTTTTTTAATGGTACTATAAACAAAAAAGAATTCCAACATGGTCAGCATGCTGGAACCCTCTTCCTATTTTTTCCTTTGCAAAGATAGACTTTTAAATAATGCGTGTCAAGCAAAAAGCAGTGCTTTGTAACATATTTAAATGAAATCTTCTAATTTATAACATGTTACAGCAAGGCTTTCACCGCTGCATCCAAATCTTTAATTGTTTCGCCACGGGCACTCAACTCGCTCTTTTTATTGATTAGGAAGACAGCAGGAAGCGACTGTACATTATAAGCGGCAGCTATGCTGGAATATACCCCATTGGCGTCACGTACACATATCCACGGCAGATTATCGGCTGTTGTTTTCCAATAGTGCTCATCAGCATCCAAAGAAACCTGGTAAATCTCCAAGCCCTGACCGGCATACTTGTCGTATAAATCACGCAGCATATAATTATGTGTAGGAGAAACCGCACTCTGATAGATTGTGAAATCCAAAATAACAGCTTTCCCCTTCAAATCACTCAACTTGTGCATATTGCCTTTCATGTCGCGCAAGTTAATATCAATGATACCTGTTTCCGACACAGCCTCCGTAGGAAGTTCCACGACCTTCTGTTGCGGGGCACGGGTATTCTTCATTCCCTTTATTACTATATTATAAAGATTCTTCGAACGGTCAGCATGCGGATAATAATTGTTCAGGCTGGTTGCCACTGCAGCAAAGCACTTCACATCATCTTTATTATTCAACGGATCGAATATGAGATAATTATTTAATTTCTGAAATAAAGCAAAATAAGCAGCTGCCGTATTAGGAGCGGCAAAAATATAATTAATCTTCACTTCATCCTTATAGTCCTTCATCAGTGTAGCCAAACTATCCTCAAACACATCCGTACCGATTTTATGGGCTTGCATACTTTGAATCAACGCATTTACATTGGTTTGAAGCTGCATTTGCTTCAATGTAAGTTCTTTTATCTTCACACTGTTTGCCGAACCTTCTACTGTATAAGCCGTAGAAAAATCCGTATACGGTGCATTAAACCGAACCGTTTCCGCAGAATCTATGGAAAAGTTGATAACCTTATCATCTACACGCAAACGATAAAATTCAGGTGATACAGGGCATGCCTGCTTAAAAGCAAACGTACCGTCACTCTTCAACTTAACGGAGTCCAAAGGAACAATACCCTCTAAAGCCGAAGCTTCCAGGTAAAGCATTTTACCGTCAGCACCGGATATTTCACCTTCCACTTTAAATTCCGGTCCGGAATTACATGCGCTTAACCCCAAAACAGCCAATGCTACAAAAAGAATCTTTTTCATATTTCATGTATTTTTCTAAAAAGAACGTGCAAATATACTCCTTTTCACGGTTAGTCAAAGCATTTTCCCACTTCTTACACTTATAAAAGTGCAAAAAACAACTAAATACAAACTTTTTATCTCATTCCCACCGTATTACACGAATAAAATATGTATCTTTGCAAGCATTTTGAAAGAAAAATAGATATAAAACATTTTTTATGATTAACCCAATTGTTAAGACGATCGAGCTTCCTGATGGCAGAACCATCACGCTCGAAACGGGAAAGCTGGCAAAACAGGCAGACGGTTCTGTAATGCTTCGTATGGGTAACACCATGCTGTTAGCTACTGTTTGTGCCGCCAAGGACGCAGTTCCCGGAACAGATTTCATGCCGTTACAGGTAGAGTACAAAGAAAAATTCTCCGCTTTCGGACGTTTCCCCGGAGGTTTTACAAAACGCGAAGGCCGTGCTTCTGATTATGAAATCCTTACCTGCCGCCTCGTAGACCGTGCTCTCCGCCCTTTATTCCCCGACAATTTCCACGCAGAGGTATATGTAAACATCATCCTCTTCTCAGCAGACGGCGTTGACATGCCGGACGCACTGGCAGGACTTGCAGCTTCTGCAGCCCTCGCTGTTTCAGATATTCCTTTCAACGGACCGATTTCCGAAGTACGCGTAGCACGTATCAACGGCGAATTTGTTATCAATCCTACTTTTGAGCAATTGGAAAAGGCTGACATGGATCTGATGGTAGGCGCCACTTATGAAAACATCATGATGGTGGAAGGTGAAATGGATGAAGTTTCCGAAAGAGACTTGCTGGAAGCCATGAAAGCTGCTCACGAAGCAATCAAGATACAATGTAAGGCCCAGATGGAACTGGCAGAAGAAGTCGGTTCTACCGTAAAACGCGAATACTGCCACGAAGTAAACGATGAAGAACTCCGCAAGGCTGTTCACGACGCCTGCTATGACAAGGCTTATGCAATCGCAGCTTCCGGTAACAAGAATAAGCATGAGCGTATGGATGCTTTCGATGCCATCCGCGAAGAATTCAAGGCACAATTCAGCGAAGAAGAACTGGAAGAAAAAGCTCCGCTTATCGACCGCTACTACCACGATGTTGAAAAAGAAGCCATGCGTCGTTCCATCCTGGATGAAGGCAAGCGTCTCGACGGACGTAAGACTACCGAAATCCGTCCTATCTGGTGCGAAATCGGTTATCTGCCCGGTCCTCACGGCTCCGCTATCTTCACGCGTGGTGAAACCCAGTCTCTGTCTACCGTTACTTTAGGTACAAAACTGGACGAAAAAATTATCGACGACGTTCTGGAACATGGAAAAGAACGTTTCTTACTGCACTACAACTTCCCGCCGTTCTCTACGGGTGAAGCCAAAGCACAACGTGGTGTAGGTCGTCGCGAAATCGGTCACGGACACCTTGCATGGCGTGCTTTGAAAGGACAAATCCCTGCCGATTATCCGTATGTAGTGCGTGTAGTATCCGATATTCTCGAATCAAACGGTTCATCTTCCATGGCTACCGTATGTGCCGGTACGCTGGCACTGATGGATGCCGGTGTAAAAATCAAGAAGCCCGTATCCGGTATTGCAATGGGATTGATTAAGAATGCAGGCGAAGAAAAATACGCCGTATTGTCCGACATCCTCGGTGATGAGGACCACCTCGGCGATATGGACTTCAAGGTAACCGGTACAAAGGACGGTATCACTGCTACCCAGATGGATATCAAAGTAGACGGTCTGTCTTATGAAATCCTTGAAAAAGCATTGTTACAGGCTAAAGAAGGCCGCGAATACATTCTGAGTAAAATCACCGAATGTATCGCTGAACCGCATGCCGACCTGAAACCGCATGCTCCACGCATCGAAACCATGACTATTCCTAAAGAATTCATCGGTGCAGTAATCGGCCCGGGCGGAAAGATTATCCAGGGTATGCAGGAAGAAACCGGTGCAACAATCACTATCGAGGAAATAGACAATATCGGTAGAATTGAAATTGCCGGAACCAACAAGAAGTCTATCGACGATGCAATGCGTATCATTAAAGGTATCGTGGCAGTACCGGAAGTAGGTGAAGTCTACAAAGGCAAAGTACGTTCTATCATGCCTTACGGTGCATTCGTTGAATTCTTACCGGGCAAAGACGGTTTGCTCCATATTTCTGAAATCGACTGGAAGCGTCTGGAAACAGTAGAAGAAGCCGGAATCAAGGAAGGTGACAAGATTGATGTGAAGTTGCTTGACATTGATCCTAAGACCGGTAAGTTCAAACTGTCTCGCAAAGTATTGCTTCCGAAACCGGAAAGACAGGAAAGACCGGAAAAGAAAGACAAATAATCCCTATCAATAAATAGGATATATGAGCCCGACAGTGATCTGCCGGGCTTTTTTTCACTCCCCACCCATGGAAATCAAAAAAACAACAGGTATTGTTTGCATATTACAAAAAGATTATGTTGCTTTGTGATACGAAACCTTAAATCGTACGAAAAAACTCCAATTTGAATGTCCGACTCCATTAAATTACATACGATGGACCTTTTCTCGCGTTTTTTCCAGGAGAACCAAGAAAAGTTCCTGACTTTTGCTTATTCCTACCTCAGAGATAAAGCGGAAGCGGAAGACGTGTTAATGGAATCCATGATTGCCCTATGGGAAAACCGGAACCGTTGGGAAGAAGGAAGCAATCTGCATGCCTTGCTGTTGACCATAATCAAAAACAAATCACTCAATCTGTTAGAGCACAAAAAAATACGCCTGCAAGCAGAAGAAAATATAAACAGCCATAACCAGCGGGAGCTCAACTTGCGTATATCCACCTTGAAAGCCTGCGAACCCGAACAGATATTCGACAACGAAATACAGCACATCGTTCACAAGGCCTTAGAGCAAATGCCACAACAAAGCCGGACTATTTTCATGCTGAGCCGTTACCAGAATCTCCCCAACAAACAAATTGCAGAGCAACTGCATGTTTCACTGAAAACCGTAGAAGCGCATATCACCAAAGCCCTCCGCATACTGCGATTGGAGTTGAAAGATTACCTGGCTTCCATACTTCTCTGAGCAATAAAAGTATTTTTTCAGAAAAAAGTTTCCTTTTTTGATAGGGTTGTCCACACTTCGCCGGTTATATATACAGAAAGGCGGTAAAGTCCCTCTCTTTAACCAAGCAACTCTATTTATGATGAACCAGGAATTACTATACAAATATTTTAAAGGAATAGCATCCATTGAAGAAGAGAAACAGATTCTGGACTGGGTTGAAGCTTCTGAAGAAAACCGGGAAGCCTACCTGAAAGAACGTATGCTGTTCGACGTATCCCTGTTTTCCACAAAACAAGACAATAAGAAAAAAGCAATACGACTCATGCCAATGCTCCGCTGGGCGGCGCGTATTGCAGCGGCAGTCATCATTGCCGTATCCGGTTACTACATGACCACAAATTATATATATAATAAGGATGCACAGCCTCAAACCATTACTGTTCCTGCCGGGCAACGCGCCCAAATTACGCTTGCCGACGGTACACGCGTATGGCTCAATGCCCAATCCACGCTTACATATGCTTCCGACTTCGGTCGCAATGACCGCAACGTCGAGTTAGACGGCGAAGCATATTTTGAAGTTGCCAAAAACAAAAAAATACCGTTCTATGTACATACGGAAATGCACAAGGTAAGAGTAGTCGGAACCAGCTTTAACGTCTGCGCATACAAAGGCAGCAAAGAGTTTGAAACAACATTGGTGGAGGGTATCGTAGACATCTACCCAAGCTGTAACAACCAAGTGATTACCCGCCTTCTAAAAGATGAGTTTTTTGCCAATTATGACGGACGCTGCAAGAAAACCATCCTCCCCTCGTACGAATATCTCCGCTGGAAAGAGGGATTATACTGTTTTGATGATGTACCCTTCAGCGGCATCCTGGACAAACTCGAAAAATACTACAACGTAAAGATAACCGTCACCAGCCCCAGACTACTGACCCACGAAGGCCTGACCGGCAAATTCAGGGAACAGGATGGCATAGAGCACATCTTGAGAGCCATCTCCAAAGA
>ERZ835080.1212-NODE-1212-length-20888-cov-3.346278_pt1 | contig 20888 bp, 8 predicted proteins | sample MGYA00519688_ERZ835080 | MGnify/ENA primary metagenome ERZ835080 (study PRJEB31850, sample SAMEA3708770) | human gut metagenome | biome: human gut; feature: human-associated habitat; material: faeces | place: China | collected 2014 ... | reverse complement strand
TAATGAAGAAACTTGTATTTTTATTTCTCTCTTTGTTGGCAGCCGGAGGTATATTCCAGGCGTGCGACGATTCAAAGACTTACGCTGAAATGTTGGAGGACGAAAAGAATGCGGTGAATAAATTCATCAAAGATAAAAGAATCCAGATCATTTCACAGGACGAATTTGAGAAGAATGATACTGTCACCGATTTGATCCGGAACGAATACGTTGCCCTCTCCGATGGTGTATATATGCAGATTGTAGATCGTGGAAGTGCCGAGAACAAAACGGATACTTTCGCTAACAACAATGAAATCTGCGTCCGTTATATCGAAGAAGATATAATGACACGCGACACTACCTGTTTCAATGTCTTCCTCGAAGAGTGGGGAGATGCAAATCAGCTTTACACGAATCCCGCTGTATTCCGTTATGTAGCCGAAGGCAGCTATGTGTACGGTACTTTCATACAAATGGACTATTACTGGGCAAGTTATTATCAGTCAACAGCAGTACCTGCAGGCTGGCTGCTTGCACTACCTTTTGTGCGCAACTACGCTCACGTACGTTTGATCGTTCCTTCCAAGGTAGGACATTCATCAGCACAACAATACGTCAATCCATACTATTATGATATTTGGACATTCAGCAAAGCACTGAATTAACCCCCATATAAATCTTAGTTAAAAGACCTATGACTCTAATCAAATCTATCTCTGGAATCCGCGGAACTATTGGCGGAGGAGCGGGTGAGGGACTAAATCCGCTTGACATTGTAAAATTCACCTCGGCTTATGCTACTTTGATTCGTAAGACCTGTAAGGCACAAAGCAACAAAATTGTAGTGGGACGCGACGCCCGCATCTCAGGTGAAATGGTAAAAAACGTAGTTGTCGGCACACTGATGGGAATGGGCTGGGATGTTGTAGACATCGATCTGGCTTCTACCCCGACTACCGAGCTGGCTGTGACGATGGAAGGCGCCTGTGGCGGTATCATCCTGACAGCTTCTCACAACCCCAAACAGTGGAACGCACTGAAACTACTCAATGAACATGGAGAATTCCTGAATGCGGAAGAAGGCAACGAAGTACTTCGTATTGCTGAGGCTGAGGAATTCGACTATGCCGATGTAGACCACTTGGGATCTTACCGCAAAGACCTGACTTATAATCAAAAACATATCGACAGCGTACTGGCTCTCGACCTGGTAGATGTGGAAGCTATCAAGAAAGCGAATTTCCGTGTAGCTATCGACTGTGTAAACTCTGTAGGAGGTATTATCCTTCCGGAACTCCTGGAACGTCTGGGTGTGAAACATGTAGAGAAACTCTATTGTGAACCTACCGGAAACTTCCAGCATAACCCCGAACCACTTGAAAAAAACCTGGGTGACATCATGAACCTGATGAAAGGTGGAAAAGCGGATGTTGCATTCGTTGTAGACCCGGATGTTGACCGTCTGGCTATGATCTGCGAGAACGGTGTCATGTACGGTGAAGAATATACATTGGTTACTGTAGCCGATTATGTATTGAAGCATACTCCGGGCAATACGGTTTCTAATCTGAGTTCTACCCGTGCTTTGCGTGATGTAACCCGCAAATACGGTATGGAATATAGCGCCTCTGCTGTAGGAGAAGTAAATGTAGTCACCAAGATGAAAGCAACGAATGCTGTAATTGGCGGTGAAGGAAACGGTGGAGTGATCTATCCTGCCAGCCATTACGGACGTGACGCCTTGGTAGGTATCGCTTTATTCCTCAGCCATCTGGCTCACGAAGGAAAGAAGGTGAGCGAGCTTCGTGCTACTTATCCTCCTTATTTCATTGCCAAGAACCGGGTAGACCTGACACCGGAAATCGATGTGGATGCTATCCTGGCTAAAGTAAAGGAAATCTATAAGAACGAAGAAATCAATGACATCGACGGTGTGAAGATAGACTTTGCTGATAAGTGGGTGCACCTGCGCAAGAGCAACACGGAAGCGATCATCCGTGTGTACAGCGAGGCTTCGACTATGGAAGCTGCTGAAGAGATCGGTCAGAAGATTATGGATGTAATCAATGAACTAGCCAAGTAACAGCACAATTTGTTTTAAGCATAATAAAGAGAGGGAGGACTAATAAACGAGTCCTCCCTTTTTTCATGTCTTTCTGAGATACCTATTTGTTAATGTGAGGTTTGTAACCGCTGAAGGCGAAAAAAACTTTTGGTAATTTGCTACCGAAAATATACCTTTGTGCATATTATTATCTGATTACTTTCCAAAATGCTATGAGAATACGCCTGATTCTAGTTTTTATCACATTGATTTGTCCATTGATTAGCATAGCTGACAATGTAAAGGATGCCTATCTTTTCCAAAAGGTGGACTACCAGCAGGGATTGTCCAATAGCGCTGTACTTTGTCTTTTTCAGGATAATGAGGGATTGATGTGGTTTGGTACCTATGATGGGGTAAATTGTTACGATGGGAAAAGTATGGAAGTGTTTCGTTCAGACTTTTCGGAACAAAAGACGCTGAGCAATAACATTATTCATTCTATTCAGCAGGCAGACAGCAGTTGCTTATGGATAACTACACATTTGGGAGCCAATCGTTTTTCGAAGGATTCACGGCAGGTAATCTGCAATTACGAATTTGACACTGATTTCGTGATTCATTCCAACCATGCAGGTAATACATGGGCGTTGAGTTATGACTGGATTGCCTATTACAATACCCACCATCGCCGTTTTGTGCGGATTCCGATGCCCGATATTAAAATGCTGAAAGTAGATGTTCGCGCGTTTGTTACCGACGAAGGTGAATTATACCTTTTCCCTTATGAAAGCGGTGACCTGTATCGTTTCTCTTTAAACTCTTTCGATCAGGATACCTTGTCTACGCGTCTCACTACTACTCCCTCACATTTTCACTCCAAGCAGATACAGTATGTCTGCTATCAGAATGGTGTATTCTGTTTCTATGATTCGGATTATGATCTTTTTGTGTATGATATATCAAGAAAGTCTAAGATTTACATCCGTAACATTGGTGAGATGGTTCATAAATATGGGCAAATAACGGGAATTGTACCTTTCTATGAGGATATTGTTATCGCATTCCAGACGAATGGTCTGATTCGCTTGCGTCTTTCTCAAAAGTATGCAGAGGAGATTATCGATCAGAATATGCGTATCTATGGTATTTATAATGACTCCCGGCAAGGGGTACTGTGGGTAGGAACCGACGGGCAAGGAGCCATTATGTATTCCAAGAAGTATTCTATTGCCACTAATCTGATGTTAAACAGTTTCTCACCTAATTTGACCCGTCAGGTAAGGTCGATAATGACCGACAAATACGGGGGACTTTGGTTTGGAACAAAGGGAGACGGGCTGCTGCATGTGAAAAACTATCGGGACGGGGTACACGCATCCAACACAGAGGTTTACTCGCTGGATAAAAAGCAGAATGCGATGTCGTATGTCAAGCAGAACAGGGAATTTCAGGTATACTCCATGTTGGAGAGCCGTTATAGGAATGGATTCTGGGTTGGAACCGGCTCTTCGGGCTTGTGCTATTATTCTTTTGATAATGGAAAGTTGCATGAACTTTCAAATAGGGAAACAGGAACTGGAAGAGAAGTGGCAGAAGTGCATTCCATCTTTGAGGAAAGCGATAGTGTCCTTTATCTGGCGACTTCGGGTAAAGGTTTTTATAAAGTAATAGTAGATAACAGTAAGCAGGACGTTCAAATCAAATCGTGGAAGAATTATCGTTTTTACCATGAGCAACAAGAGCTTAACCTTTTTTATAGTATGGTGCCACAAGGAGATTCCCTGTTGTGGCTGGGAAGCAGGCAAAAGGGATTGATACGTTTTGACCGGAAAACGGAAGAGTATCAGATCTATTCCCTGAATGAGATTCTGCATAAATCTGTAGACGATATTCTCTGTTTGCACTGGCATGGAGAGCAATTGTATGTGGGCACTACCTCCGGCTTGGTGCGCGTTACTTTTAAAGAACGCAAACTGGAAGCGGATTATATCGGTCGTGAACAAGGGTTGCTTAATGACATGATTCATAGTATTCTGGAAGATGCCAACGGGCTGCTGTGGCTGGGTACGAATCGCGGACTGATCAAATTCAATCCGGAAAATTCATTTTCTCATGCCTATTATTACAGCGGAGGCATTCAGATAGGAGAGTTTAGCGATGATGCATATTACCGTTGTCCATATACCGGTTGTCTTTTCTTCGGAGGAATCGACGGATTGCTCTACCTTGATAAGAAGGTGTCGGCAGCACCGGAATATTATCCGGAAATATTATTGCGTAAGCTGATCATAGAAAAGACATTTGTCAATTTGCAAGACCATTATTTGCCGGACAGGAAAGGGCTGCGGATGCAGGGAGCCAATCTTTCGTTTTCTTTATTCTTTGTTGTACCTGATTATGCCAGTGGTGGCGATGTGGAATACTCGTATATGCTCGAAGGTTATGATAAGGACTGGGGAGCTTTCAGCAGTGTGAATGAAGCATCCTATTTCAGCGTCCCGTCCGGAGATTATCTGTTTAAGGTTCGCTATAAGAAAGATGTGTTTGCTACGGAATACAAGACCTTCACGATTCCCGTGCACATTCTGCCCCCTTGGTATCGCACAGTGTATGCGTACATTATTTATATACTATTGGGTATCGTATTGGCAATGTATGTGATTCATCTTTTCCGCAAGTATTTTCGTCATGAACGGATGATGAAGAAACTACTGGAGTCGGAAAATCGAAATATATCTCTGGCGGCGGATAGTTATCAGGCGCGTGAGGTGCTCAATACTTGTACTCTCATTTATCAGGCTTGTGATCAGCTAAACGACAAGAATATCTCCTCTGAAGGACATGCAGAGAAAATAGGTCAGATTCGTGAATCTGTGATGTCCTTGCTCTTTGGGTGTGGGTTGGGTGATGAATGTTTTCGTTTGTTGTCGTCGCTGCATTTTTCGGTTTCGGGGCGTTTGTCTCTTTTGAAGTTGGCGGAAGAGGTGCTTCAAGTACTTGAAAAAGAAGGCCATGATGTCTCTTCGATACAGTTAGACATTCCGGAAAATTTCACTTATCCCGCCTATAAGAATGCGTTACGTTGTATCCTTTATTTCAGTTACCTTTATATTTCCAGTTGTAAGACAGAGAAGGTATCAGTGACGGTGACAGAAGAAGCAGGTTGTATGATGCTGACATTTGTTTCTCCGGATGAAACAGTGAAAGGATTGAATGATGTATTGTCCGGAGAAGAACTCTTGTCTATCAGGGCGAAAGATTCGGATGATATGTTCAGGATACGGACCATGCAACGTTTCGTGTTTTCTGCATTGAAGCAGCAGAATAGTGTGATGCGCTATATAACCCCTGTAGGGCAGGATAATCAGTTGACTATCACATTCGATCCGGTTGTTGTGGCAGAGCAGAATGAAGTGAGAAAAACAGTTTTGTTGTTGGAAGACAGGGAAGAGATCGTCTGGTTGATCAGTGTGTTACTTTCCGATGAGTATGAAGTCCGTTCAGTGCGGAGTGTGCAGTTGGCATTTGACGAGATGCATAAGTCCGCACCGACTTTATTTCTGGTGGATATGCTTATGTATGCCGATGCGGAAAGTACCTTTATAAAGTATGTCAATAAGAATCGTTCTATGTTGTCGAAGACAGCGTTTATTCCGATGTTGACATGGAAAGTCAGTGCGTCTATGCAGCGGGAGTTGATTCTATGGGCAGATTCTTATATTGTTCTTCCTTATGATATACCATTCCTGAAAGAAACGATCCATAAAGTGATTTATGGCAAGCGGGAAGCCAGACAGATTTATATGGAAGACCTGGAAGGCTGGGCAGATTCTATTGTTTGTACCACTACGGAACAGGCGGATTTTGTCAGGAAGTTCTTGCAGGTCATGGAGCAGAATCTGGATCGTGAAGATTTGGGCTCCACGTTTGTGGCAGAACAAATGTTGATGAGTTCCCGTCAGTTCTACCGGAAGTTTAAGGAGATTTCGGGTATGTCACCCAGCGATTTGATTAAAGATTACCGGATGGAGAAGGCCGCCCGTTTGTTGCAGAACGAGGAACTGTCTATTCAGGATGTAATTTCCGATGTAGGTATATCCAGTCGTGCTTACTTCTACAAAGAGTTTACCCGTAAGTTTGGCGTAACTCCTAAGGTATATAGAGAGAAGCTTTTAGGGAATGACACTCATAAAAATCAGGAGTGAACAGCCAGGAAGCGGTCTGGTATTAGTTGCCAAGAAATAAATTCCCATGCTGATCTGTGCTGCTTTTTAAGGTTGGTCTCCTTTGTACTCTCTTTTGTTTTCCATTATTTATTATTCTGATATATAGGGTATTATCCAGTACTCTATTTTACCATCTGTACTTTAAACAGACATTTTTTCTCTTCTCTGTTTTTTGGCGCACAGGAGTATCTCATTTCTTTGGTTATTCCTTTAATTTGCGTCAACGTATTAAACGTATTTGGTAACCTTATTATTATTAATTAAAAACAAGTAGTATGAATTTGTTTGGAATGAAAAAACATCGCATCAGGTCATTATGGCTACTGCTATTGTTACTTACGTGTAGTGTAACAGTATGGGCGCAAGGAAGTTCCGTCACAGGCCGTGTCTCTGATGAAAAAGGAGAACTGCTCATAGGGGTGAGTGTTCAGGAAAAAGGTACAACGAATGGTACCATTACCGATATGAATGGTCAGTATACCTTGAAGCTTTCAACAGGGAATCCTATTCTGCTCATATCTTATATAGGATATAAGCCGCAAGAGGTAAAGGTAGCAAAGCAAAAAATCGTAGATGTCGTTTTGGTGGAAGATGTGTCGTCACTGGATGAAGTGGTAGTAGTGGGTTACGGCAATCAGCGTAAAGTATCCGTGGTAGGCGCTCAGTCTACGATGGATGTGAAAGACATTAAGATGCCTGCTGCAAGTCTGTCTTCTGCTATTTCCGGACGCATTGCCGGGGTGGTTGCCGTTCAGCGTAGCGGCGAACCCGGTCACGATGAATCGGATATCTGGATTCGTGGTTTATCTTCCTTGCTCGGACAGAGTTCCAGTCCCCTTGTGCTCGTTGATGGGGTAGAACGTAGTTTCAACAATATCGACCCTGAAGATATCGAATCGTTTACAGTGCTGAAAGACGCTTCCGCAACTGCAGTATATGGTGTACGTGGTGCCAACGGAGTCGTGATTGTGAAAACCAAACCCGGTAAAGTAGGCAAACCGCAGTTTAGTGTGGACTATTACGAAAGTTTTACCCGCCTGACCAAGAAAGTAGATATGGCAGATGCCTACACTTACATGGATGCACGCAACGAGGCGCAGATGAATACAAGCGGTACACTTAAATATTCGGCTGCTTATATTGAAGCGACAAAGAAGGCCAACGGTTTATTGCCGAATGACAATCCCCGATTGTATAATCCTTACCTGTATCCGGCCATCGACTGGGCAGATAACCTGTTCAATGACTGGGGACACAACCGTCGCGGGAATATTAATATCCGTGGTGGTGTACCTAATGCAAACTATTATGCTTCATTGAGTTACTACGGAGAAACCGGTATGACCCGCAACTTCAAGCTGGAGAACTACAATACTCAGATGAAGTATGACCGTTATAACTTCACCTCCAACCTGAATCTGAAGCCGACTTCCAAGACGACGGTTGATCTGGGTTTTTCCGGTTATCTGGGACAGGGACACTATCCGCAGAGCAGCACCAGTTCGCTGTACGCAGCCTGTATGGATGTGAATCCGGTTATTTATCCTTTGTTGCTGCCCAACGGTACCGTGTCCGGTATCAACTCACAGCAAAAGTTCAACCCTTACGGTCTGCTGGCTCGCGGAGGTTATTATGATGAATTTTCCAGCCAGTTAAATTCTAATATCCGCGTGAAGCAGGACTTGGATTTCTGGAAGTGGAGCAAAGGACTTTCCGCTTCTGCCATGGTAGCTTTCGATACTTACAATTCACGTAAGAGAAAGTATAACCGGAATGAACCGATGTACACCTTTGCCGGTAAAACGGATGAAAACGGAATCTGGATAGAAGACACCTTGTTTGATGAAGAAACAGGCGATTACCTCTACTCGGTGCTGAAAGAAGCGGATGGTAGCCTGTCACTTCAGACACCGGAGCAATGGAGCAGCCGCACGGTGTATACAGAAGCATCCTTGAACTATGATCGTAGTTTCGGTGCTCATCGGGTAGGAGGTCTGTTGCTTTACAATCAGAAAGTATATTGGGATTTGAATGCGACGGATGTCATTGGCGGTATGCCTTACAAGCAACGCGGTTTTGCCGGACGTGCTACTTATTCATGGAACGACCGTTACTTCGCAGAATTCAATCTCGGTATCAATGGTTCGGAGAACTTCAGTCCGGGCAAGCGTTATGGTGTCTTCCCTGCTTTTGGTCTGGGATGGGCAGTCTCCAATGAATCTTTCTGGAATCCGGTCCGCAAATACATTTCCTTCCTCAAATTCCGCTATACGGACGGATGGGTCGGCAGTGATACCGCAACAGGCAGACGCTTCATGTATCAGGGGGTGTTCACCGGTCTGACAGGAACCATGTTCGGAACCAATTATACAAGTGCCAACGGTTATGGAGAAGAAAAGTATGGTGTGAATGTCACTTGGTCTAAATCCAGAAAGCAAGACTTGGGTATCGATATCAAGTTCCTGAATGATAATCTGTCCTTTGTAGTCGACTTTTTCAAGGAACGTCGCGACAACATCTTCCTGCAACGCAGTACAATCCCCAGCTACGCCGGATGGATCGAAAACCCTTATGCTAATCTGGGTGTCGTAGAAAATAAAGGTATAGAGCTGGCGATGGACTATACACAACGGCTGGGTAAGAAGACATTCCTTACGGTACGTGGCAATCTGACTTTCAATAAAGACAAGATTATAGAGAACGACGAACCGCCGGTAGACTATCCTTGGATGGAGACACGCGGTACGAATGTAAATGCGACTTGGGGATTCATAGCCGATGGGCTCTTTACCAGTCAGGCGGAGATTGAAGACCATGCTACCCAGTTCGGGACAGTACATGTAGGCGATATCAAATACCGTGACTTGAACGGAGACGGGGTGATCGACAACTATGACAAGACCGTCATCGGACGCGGTGATGTCCCCAGAATCTATTACGGATTCGGTGCTGACCTACAGATCGGAGACTTTTCTATCAGCGCCCTGTTTCAGGGAACCGGACAGGCCGACCGCTATCTGGACGGCATTTGTATCAAGCCTTTCTGGGATGACGAAGGCCGTGACAATGTCTTTGCCAACATCCACGACCGCTGGAGTCCCGACGATCCGACCAATCAAGATGTGTTCTATCCGCGCATGTATGTCGGCAGTGACGCCAACACGAATAATGTTCAGAAAAGTTCGTGGTGGGTGAAAGACGTCAGCTTCCTGCGTCTGAAGCAACTGAACATATCCTATAATATACCGAAAAAGCTGCTGGACAGATGTTTCCTCAAAAGTGCAAGCGTCTACCTCATGGGTACGAATCTGCTTACCTTCTCTAACTTCAAGCTGTGGGATCCGGAGCTGAACTCAAGTAATGGAACAGCTTATCCGAATGTATCCAGCTATTCGGTCGGAGTCAAGTTTAGTTTTTAACCCTAAAGTCAAATAATCGTTATGAAGAATAGAATAAAACAATACCTGTTGGCTGCATCGATGTGTGTCGGACTGACTGCTTGCAGTGATTTCTTTGAACCGATTCCCGGTGTGCAGTTTGGACTGGACGAAACGTTTGCCTCCAAGCAAAGGACGGAAGAATATCTGAACAATGTATACAGCTACGTGCGTGAAGTGACAGATGCCATTCATCCGAACACCTACGGAGGTATCTTTACGGAAGCATCGTTGGACGGAGCAAACCGCTGGAACAAAACGTATGCGGAATGGACCAACGGCTCCTTTAACTCCGCTTCAGCTCAGGCAAGTGAATACTTTTCAAAGTACTATCAGGCAATAGCCAAAGCAAGTACGTTCATCCAGAACGTAGATAAATGTACAGAAGCCGCCGCCTCTACACGTGGAAAGTGGAAATCGGAAGCACGTGCATTGCGGGCATACTATTATTTTGAATTGCTGCGCCTTTACGGTCCCATTCCGTTGATTGGCGAAGATCCCATTCCTTTGGACGCTTCCTTGGAAGAACTGATTAAAGAACGTAATTCGGTAGATGAATGCGTAAACTTCATTGCTACGGAATTGCAGAGCGCCATTGATTCCGGCGATTTGCTCCAGAGAGCCGGAAAGGCAAACCTGGGACGTATGGATGTCGCCACTTGTATGGCACTCAAGGCAAAGCTGTACCTCTATTGGGCAAGTCCGCTTTTCAACGGAAATACGGATCAGGCGTCAGTCAAGAATAAAGACGGCAAACAACTTTTCCCTCAGACCGAAGATAACTCCAAATGGGCTCAGGCACGCGATGCATATGAACGGTTTATGACCTTCGCAACCGGACAGGGATACAAGCTGACCGAGGTCTATACGAATGGAAAACTAGACCCTTATGCTTCGTGCAGGGCTGCGGGCGAGTTTTTCACCACAACCTGGGAAGCTGTTGATGAACTGATTTTTGTGAAACTGAGAGATTTGTACGACTATACCTACTGGGTATGCCCTAAGTTTACCGACTTCCAGGATACCGATGTGACTGGCGGCGGTGGCTATTATACAACACAGGAAACGGTAGACCTGTTCTTTACGAAAGACGGACTGACCATCGAAGAAGATCCCGGCTATGACAAATTCGAGGGCATACCGAGCGCCAACAACTTCACATCCGGAAGATATTATGACCCCAATAACCCTTCCCGTCTTTACTTTGACGCCGATAAGTCCAAAGTGCTGAAACAGTGGAAAGACCGTGAACCGCGCTTTTATGTGAATATTACCTATAGCGGCTCTATCTGGCTGAACGAAGGTAAGTACAATGAGGAAATGCGCACAGACTTCACCAACGGTGCAAACGGAACCTGCGGCAAGTCCAAAGCCTCCGGCGACTGTCCGGATTCGGGATACTTGATCCGTCGGGGTGCGAAAGCTTCTAACAACAACGGCTCGAAACACTTCTCTCCGGTACTTCGTCTGGCAGATATGTATTTGGGATATGCCGAAGCACTTTGTATGTGCAGCGATCTCGACAATGCCCTGACTTATCTGAATAAAATCCGTGTCCGTGCAGGCATCCCCGAATATACATTTACCGCAACAGCCGGCAAAATAACCTGTCCGAAGACACAGACCGATCTGCTGAACCGTATCCGCCGCGAACGTTTGGTTGAACTAGTCTTCGAATGGAACCGCTATTTCGATGTGCGTCGCTGGAAAGTGGCGGAAGGACAGAATGATCCCGAACATTGGATCTATCCGGCATATCACACCGGAGGCGAAGGAGGCAAAGTATACGGTATGAATATGGACAAGGATTATCCGGCATTCTTCGAAAGGACCTCTTTTGAGACTCGTGTAGCATTTACGAAAAAGCAATATTTCATGCCGATACCTTATGATGACCTCCGTCGTATCCCGTCACTGGTACAAAACTTAGGATGGTAATACGATATTCGAACAATAACGCTTAAACAAGAAGATTATGAAACATTGGAAAGATATAGCTTTCGGGTTGTTTGTCTCACTGACACTGGCTGCCTGCTACGGTGAGGAAGACAGCTTCGCAACTCCTGACATCTATAAAGATTATCAGCCTGTACTGAAAGACGGGAATACCGTAGCCGGATATGCGGCTGCCCCTCTCAAAGAGGCGAAATATGATGAGGTGCTGAATGAACTTTACCTCACGTGGGACGGCAGTAACTCTGGCTGGGAAAAGAGAGATGAATATGTGGGAGTGGAAGTAGAATTCAACTCCCTGCTCTCCGGCAAAAAGATAAAGCGCGTCATGATCCCGAATGTCGGTGATTTTGGCAACCTGACTGTGAAAAGGCGGGATTATGGCAACGAGCCGACCACTCTGCGTCTGAGTAAATATCGTACAGTAGTGGTTACAGACCGTTACGGTGTAGAGGAACTTCGTTTCCGTTCTATCTACAAAGATGCCGACGGTGCCCGGCAGACAAGTGACTGGACGAATCTGAGCGATCAGGCGGATAAGTATGAACTTCAAGTGGATATGAACTATGCTGCCTGGCAGTATTTTAAAACCAGCCAGGCGACACAAGTTCAGATTTCCTTTGAGAGTGATTCGGAGATACGTCCCGTTTCTGCATTGTATAATCTGATAGGTAACGGAGATGAGGCTGCTACTCAGGAAGAGTTCCGGAAATGGTATTATATGGATTGTGCGGCTATGTCATTCGACCCCTATAATCTGGCTTTCGACCCTTACAGCAAACTGCGTGTCTTTATCAAGAAAGACCAGACCGGAGGAGCGTATGCGATAGATTACCCCACCCATAACGAAGGAAGAGGTATTGTTTATCCGGCTTCGGAAAGCAATCCGAACGATGCGTGGTGGAAACTGCCGGACATGCAGCATGTGTTTATGCACGAGATGGGACACTGCGTGCAGTGGATGCCCAAACAAGGAAAATATATCATGGAAGGTGTGCAGGATTGTGACCGGCAGGGATATCAGGAAGGATGGCCGGACGCTGTGAAAGTAGCGAGCAAAGGATATATTCTGGCTACGCAAAAAGAAGAATATCAGGCTGCTATCGCCAAGTCTTACCGGAATCCGCAGAGTGATAAATACTTTGTCTGGCAGGTTGACTATAATACTTCCGGTGCTTTTATGAGTTGGCTGCGTCTTTATAATGGCGACTTCGTACGTATGTTGCCGTGGACGGTGCTGATGGACGAACTGACCAACCAGTGGAGCCTGGAGGATGCGGTGAAGTATATCCTGAAGGAGAGCTACCCGGACCTTACGATGGAAGAACTCTGGAACGAATACAAGACAGAGGTGGAAGTGTTCCTGCAAAATAACTAATAGAGCAACCTTTAAAAAACAACTATGATGAAGAAAGTATTATTTGCATTAGCTGTGCTGTGCACGAGCTTTTGGAGTTGCAATACCTTGGATTTGAATGACGTGGGCTACGGAGATGGTGACCGTCTGAAGGCTTCCTCCGTTAAAGAAATATTGTATGGCACAGCTGATGGCTGTTGGAAAGCTGACTATCAGGGGCACGAGTTTTACTTCCAGTTTCATGAAGACGGAACAGTGACACTGGATTCGGACTTTCTGGAGATGGCGGTAGAAGGAAAAACATCATTCTCTGCCAAAGGCAAGGAAGTGGCACTGGATATTGAGAATTGCGATGTCCATCTGCAAAACCTGGGTAGTGAATTTGCAGATACCAAGTTTGTCGTATCAGAGATTCCGGCAGAAGGAGAGGCGCCACAACTGAACTTATACGGTGAATCTACCGGCAATACCATTGAACTGCAGCCGACTACACAGGCATACATCGATGGTAAAGTTGCTTCAAAAGCGGACTTTACCGAACTCTTTGAGAAAAACTTATTGGATAATCAGTCCATCTGTGACGCTTCCGGCAATTTTATCGGTTATTATGGCTTGGTACTGAATGGTGTCAATGATCTTTCTGTCAAGGTAATAACGATTGAAAACAAGGATGGAAGCGATGCGAACGGCCATACGCAATATTATGAATCTAAACTGACGAAAGAAGGGCAAATCTTCAAACTGGACACGCCGGTAGAACAGATTAAATCGGTGAACGGAGCCACTTATGCCTTCAAAGCCATTGATTGCACCGGTGATGCGGTGGCGGTAGACGGTATGTCAAATGTAACCCTGACCTCCAACAAGGGAGCGGTCAATGACTTCGACTATGTGACTTCCGGAGGAAAATTCACACTCGGAAAAGCGCAGGATCATGGTGCCGCTTGCGATGAAATATGGGCGGGAACAGGCGGACAGGCTACAAGCTCCGGTGGAACAATCGCCGATATAAATGCCATGAGCTATGATTTCGGATGGAGTGGAAGCGCGAAGCAAAGACCGCTCGTTATCTGGACATGGTGGTTTGCAAACCTCGCTTTCCCGAGCAGTGAAGAAGGAGCAAGCATCCTGATGAATAATTCCGATAAAGACCGTGTCTTGTTTAAGAACATATCCGGCAGCGGACAGACTTGCGGCGGCGGTACTCTTAACGCGACTGAAGTAGCTGAGATAAATGCCTACTGTAAAGACCTGATAGATACCTGGTTCAATGAGAAAGGGCTTTTTGTTGTTCGTCACGACCGTCAGAGTGCAGGAGATAAATTCTACATCTATCTTTTGTGTCCCGATACGGAAGCCACTTCGAAAGGTGGAATGTGGATGAAGTATCAGAGAGACTGAGAATGAATGTGAATAAGATAGTATAAGCTAATGATGCTAACGTACTTAACTAATTAATAATTAATAAATGAATAGATGATGAAAAGACTGTTTTTACTGATGATCCTGGGTGTAACTTCGGTGTTATGCCTGAATGCTCAAACTAAGTCGTTGCACCAGCTGCAACAGGAATTCGTTGATTTACGCTGTGGTATGTTCATTCATTTCAACATGCCGACCTTCTTTAATGAGGACTGGCCGGACCCGGATGCTGCTCCCGAGCTTTTCAACCCTGTCAGGATGGACTGCAAACAATGGGCAAAAGCGGCAAAATCAGCCAACATGACCTACGGATGTCTGACAACGAAACATCATAGCGGTTTCTGTATATGGGATACTAAAACGACCGATTATAGTGTAATGAGCAGCCCGTTCAAACGTGACGTGGTAAAAGAATATGCCGACGCATTCCGTGCCGAAGGGATGAAAGTGATGCTCTATTATTCGATCCTCGATACGCATGCCCGGCTGCGTCCCAAGTGTATAACTCCGCAGCATATCGAAATGATCAAGGAGCAACTTCGCGAACTGTTGACCAACTATGGTGAAATAACAGCTTTGATCATTGACGGTTGGGATGCCCCGTGGTCACGTATCTCTTACGATGACGTACCTTTTGAAGATATTTATCGTCTGGTCAAATCAATCCAGCCCAACTGTCTGGTGATGGATTTGAATGCAGCGAAATATCCTGCCGAGGCTTTGTTTTACACGGACATCAAGTCTTACGAACAAGGAGCCGGACAGCATATCTCGAAAGATACCAACCGTCTGCCTGCCTTGTCTTGCCTGCCGTTACAGCAGAACTGGTTCTGGAAAGAAAGTTTCCCGACTACCCCTGTGAAGTCTCCGGCACAAATGGTCAATGATAATATCATCCCGATGGGCAAATCCTACTGTAACTTTATCCTGAACGTAGCTCCCAACAGAGACGGCTTGATGGATGCCAACGCCTTGAAAGCTCTGAAGGAAATAGGTAAACTGTGGAAGAACGACGGTCGTGTAGCAACGGTTCCCGAAGCGGATGCTCCTATTATATCTTCCAACATTGCCAAATATCAGCCTGCCGAAGGTACATGGAGCAGTGACTATGCTATCATGGACTTTGCCAATGACGATGATTTCGGGACCTGCTGGAATTCTAATCCTGAAGTGAAAGTGCCCTGGTATTCGGTTACTTTTGAGCGCGAGAAATCTTTCAATATGGTGGTTATTACGGATCGTAACAATGACCGTTTGCAGGAATACCGTCTGGAATACCGTGCGGGTGGTACATGGAAACCCCTTTACGAAGGTAAGGCTCCTACCGGTCTGCGTGTGAAAATCCACCGTTTCGATACGGTTTGGGGAGATGCGGTACGAATGACTGCCTTAAACTCTAATGGTACTACCTCCATTGCAGAGTTCGGGGTATATTGTGAGAGAAGATGATGAATTTATCTTAGAGTTAAATCATTGATTTTATATAGAATCACCATCAGGTAAAGTCGTGTTTTTTGATGGTGATTCTATTTCATCCAACTCTTTATCGTACGTCCGTACTTCCCTTTTTGTGGGAATTGCGTGTAGAATAATATTTGGATTTAGGCCAAACATTTGTATCAGCTTTCTAATGGTCTATCCGATGGCTTTTGTTACTTTTCTTACTTATTAATGTCTCATTTATATTATATTTAGTATATTTGTTCCCGCTTTATCTAATAAGACATGAACAATAACACTTGCTATTAATATAATGAGAAGATGTCTGATATTATGCCTTTTTACATTTATTGGTTCGTTGGTCTGTTGGGCTGATGCGGGTAAAGATGCTTATCTTTTTCGGAAAGTCGATTATCAACAAGGGCTTTCTAATAGTGCTGTGCTTTGCCTCTATCAGGATAAAGCAGGGCTGATGTGGTTTGGCACTTATGATGGCGTGAATTGTTATGATGGGAAAGGTATCGAGGTCTTTCGTTCTGATTTCTCAATGAAAAAGACGTTGAGTAACAATGTCATTCATTCTATTCAGCAGGCAGATAGCAGTTGTTTGTGGATTACTACACATTTGGGAGTTAATCGTTTTTCGCAAGATTCGCGTCAGGTAGTGGGATATTATGATTTTACAGGTGATTATTATCTGCATTCCAATCCGAAAGGAGATACTTGGGTAGTAAGCGATGAAGGAATCTTTTATTATAATACTTATCATAAAAAGTTTGTCCATCTCAAAAATATAGAGACTCCTGTCGAGAATATGGATCAGCGTGCTTTTGTCACGGATGATGGTGTCTTATGGACTTTTCCACGGAATACAGGTAGTCTGATTCAATGTTCATTAGATGGCTTTGACCGGGATACATTGTCTGTCCATCCTACTGTTTCATCTTCTGATTTTCATGCAAAACCTATCGATAATGTATTTTATCAGAATGGCATTCTCTGTTTTGTGGATGCAGAGCGGGATCTTTATGTATATGATATTTCCAGAAGGTCTAAAATCTATATTCGTAACCTTTCTTCGTTGGTGCAACGATATGGGAAAGTTGTGGGAATTGTTCCTTTTTATGAAGACATTATAATTGCTTTTCAAACCAATGGTTTAGTACGTTTGCGCACCTCGAAAAAATATGAAGAAGAAGTGGTGGACCGTAATGTACGTATATATGATATTTTCCGCGATCCTCATCAGAATATTCTTTGGGTAGCTTCTGATGGGCAGGGAGCTGTCATGTACGCTAAGAAGTACTCGATAGCCACTAATCTGATGCTTAGCAAACTATCATCCAATCTAAGTCGGCAGGTACGTTCTGTCATGACAGATAAATATGGCGGATTATGGTTTGGCACGAAAGGAGATGGACTTTTGCATGTACATGACTATGAAGGTGGTATGGATGCTTCTGCTACTACAGTTTACTCTCCAGTAGGCAGGCAGGATGCCTCATCTTATACCCGTTGGAATAGAGAGTTTCAAGCATACTCATTAAAACAAAGCCGTTATATGGATGGCTTTTGGGTAGGATCGGGTAATCCCGGACTGTTTTACTATTCTTTTGCAGATAAAGCCCTGCATTGTGTTGAGGATAAGTCTGCAGATCCTGTTATCGAAATACATGATATCTATGAAGAGAATGACAGCGTACTCTATGCGGTTACGGCTGGGGTCGGATTTCGTAAATTGATATTGGAGAGGAAACAAGGGGAAATTCACCTCAAATCGCAAAAGCGTTATCATTTCTTTTATGAACAAAAAGAGATAACCATGTTTTATCCTATGTTAGCTGAAGGAGATTCCATTCTTTGGTTGGGAAGCCGGGAAAAAGGGTTAATTCGATTTGATAAACAGACAGAAGAATATAAAGTCATTTCTTTGAAAGAAATATTGCATAAATCTGTTGATGATGTACTTAGCCTGCATCGTGCTAAAGATGGTAGGATGTATGTAGGAACAACATCGGGACTAGTGTGTTTGACCTTTAATAAGGAACAAATCAGTGCCTCCTATATCGGTAGAGAACAAGGGTTGCTTAATGATATGATTCATGGCATATTGGAGGATGCAAATGGTTTTTTATGGCTTGGCACTAATCGTGGACTTATTAAATATAATCCCAAAAACACTTCTTCGCATGCTTATTATTATGCCGCCGGTGTGCAGGTGGGCGAGTTTAGTGATGATGCCTATTATCAATGTCCTTATACCGGACGTCTTTTCTTTGGAGGCATTGACGGTTTGCTTTATCTGGATAAGGAAGTGGCGACAGCTCCGGAATTCTATCCGAACATATTATTGCGTAAGCTAATGATTGGACGTAAGGAGGTTAATCTGGGGGATTATTATACCGATGGTGGCAAAGCGTTAAGTTTTAAAGGAGCGAAGGCTTCTTTTTCCCTTTCTTTTGTTGTTCCAGACTTTCTTACTGGAGGTGATGTGGAGTACTCCTATATGCTGGACGGATTTGATAAAGACTGGACCTCGTTTAGTAGTATAAATGAAGCATCGTATCTAGAAATACCTTCGGGTAGCTATGTTTTAAAGGTCCGTTATAAGAAAGATGTATTTAATACGGAATATAAGGTATTTTCTATCCCTTTGTACATTCTTCCGCCTTGGTATCTTTCTACGGTAGCCTATGTCATTTACTTGCTGTTTTTCATATTAATAGCCGGTTATCTGATTCATTTATTAAGAAAATATTTTCTCCAGAAGCGTATGATGCAGCGGCTGTTGACAGCAGAAAGCAATGAAGCTCTACCGGAGTCCGCCAGTCTTAATCGTGAGTTACTGAATCGTTTTACGTCCATTTATCGCTCTTGTGATCAGTTGCGTGCGGAAAATCTCCCTTATGAACAGCGTCTCAGAATTATGGAGCAGGTACACGAGACGGTTATTGCAACTCTTTTCCGTTCGGGAACTTTGGCTGTAGAGGAACTTAAGTCATTTTTCCCTACGGAATATGCGATTACTGGTTGTATGTGCATGAAAGAGCTCTCTATAGAAGTCTTGCATGTGTTGGAAGGACAGGGCGTTGATATATCTTCTGTAAAACTTGCTATACCAGAACACTTTGTTTATCCTGTTTATAAGAATGCTTTACGCTGTATGCTCTATTGGTGTTACCTTTATATTGGCGGAGTAAAACATAAGTCGGATATTGTAGTGGATGTAAAGGAAGAGGAAGGACGGATGTTGCTGCAGTTCTCTACTGTAGATGATACTCTGAAGGAATTATATAAGCAACTTTCCGGTTCGGAAGAAGAGGGAAGAAGAGATAGTAAGGAAACAGAAGAGGCGATAACTACCCGCCAATTACTGTTTTCTGTGCAAGCGGCTTTGAGACAGCTAAATGTCACGCTTCACTATGCCGACAGAGAAAAGGATCATTTATTGACGTTAGCCTTTGAACCGGCTATCATCAAGGAGACTGAAGAGCATGGGAAGAAAACGGTTCTTCTGCTGGAGGATAGGGATGAAATGGTATGGCTGATAAGTGATCTCTTAGCAGATGAATTTGTTGTTTGTCCGGTGAAAAGTGTACAACTTGCATTTGAAGAAATACGTAGATCGGCTCCTGCTTTGTTACTAGTTGATATGTTGATGTATGCAAAAGCAGAGAGTGACTTCCTAGAATATGTGAATAAGAATCGTACTCAACTTTCGAAAACGGCATTTATTCCAATGTTAAGTTGGAAAGTAAGTTCGTCCATTCAGCGTGAATTGATTATGTGGGCTGATTCATATATTGTACTTCCTTATGATATTATATTTTTGAAAGAAGCCGTCAATAAAGCTATTTACGGTACTCGGGAGGCAAAGCAGATTTATATGGAAGAGCTTGGTGACTGGGCCGGACGCATTGTTTGTACTACAGAAGAACAGGCGGACTTTATCCGGAAACTGTTGCAAGTGATAGAACAAAATCTTGACCAGGAAGAATTGGGATCAACCTTAATTGCCGACCGTATGGCGATGAGTCCGCGTCAATTCTATCGCAAGTTTAAAGAAATATCCAATGCGGCTCCCAGTGACTTGATAAAGAGTTATCGGATGGAGAAGGCTGCACGATTGTTGCAGAATGAAGAACTTTCTATTCAGGATGTTATCGCTGAAGTTGGTATTTCCAGCCGTTCCTATTTTTATAAAGAGTTTACCCGCCGATTCGGAATGACGCCGAAAGATTATCGGGAGCAACTCCGATAATGCTATCCCCACTATCTTATTCTTTACTAATTGAGTTTTATGGATGTATTACCCGAATCCTTAGATCAGTAATTCCGGATAATTAAGTCTTTCGAGGTCCTTATTTATTCGTTCCACTATAGTTGGGCGCAAGAGGAACTATAGTGCTTCTTGCGTCCAACTATAGTGGAACGAAAGGGAAACTACAGTAGAACGAATGAATTTGGACTGATAAGAAATTAGTTTTTCAAAGTCTTTCGGTTAATGATTCGGGATTCCTTCATTCCTTCTGTTCTTTGGTCATTTGGGGTGACAGATATATTTGAATTCATGTCTGTATAGATTTTATTTATTACTACTTACTAATAAACATTTTAATTAAAGTGGCGAAAAGGTGGCTATTATAATTTGATACAATGTACGTAAACTTGTGCTCTATTTGTACACGAATGAATGCTATATGTTGATATATAGATGTTTATAATGTGCTTTATTTCTCCTTTCTGTTCTATGAATGAGCATTTTCATTTTGACATAATTTTGTCACTTCTGCGGAATATTCTTAATATTAAAAGTTTTTAATTTGCCTCCGCTTGTAAGAATTATATAGGCGATTGATAACCTTAGTATTAATTAAAAAAAACAAAGTAACATGAATTTGTTTGAAATGGAAAAACATCACACAAAGACATTGTGGCTATTGGCATTACTGCTAACATTTAGTACAGTAGTGTGGGCACAAGGTACTCCTGTAACAGGGCGTGTGTCTGATGAAAAAGGCGAA
>ERZ835080.1202-NODE-1202-length-21117-cov-2.717596_pt1 | contig 21117 bp, 17 predicted proteins | sample MGYA00519688_ERZ835080 | MGnify/ENA primary metagenome ERZ835080 (study PRJEB31850, sample SAMEA3708770) | human gut metagenome | biome: human gut; feature: human-associated habitat; material: faeces | place: China | collected 2014 ... | reverse complement strand
TTTTCCTTTTGCGTGTCTGGAAAAAACAGTTTAGTATTAATCGCATGCTCACTATAGCTCAATTTCTTCTTTAAAGAAGATATTTTAGCAATATTCTTCAAATCCGATTGCGATACGATTATACAAGAATTAGCGACCCAATAACATAGTTTAAAAAACAGCACTTGAATTCTATAACTAAAAGGAGAAGCATAATTTGCGTCCAACGGATCAATGCCTCCGGTAAAATAAGTTTTTTTCCCAAAGCATTTTGCGAACAAAGCCGTAAAAAAAGAGTATCTATAAAAATAAGAAAATAGAATATCATACTTCCAAAATAAGAGGCTATCAAATATTCGATTAGACAGCCAAACATCATATCCTAAATCTTCCAATAAAGCAATATCGATCTGATAAAATTTTTGAGTTTTAAATAATTCAAGAGATTTCACACTTGAATAAAATAGCAACCTTTTCTTCATAACTTAATGTGTAAGTACTCAATAGAGAATAACCCTTTTTGAAAGAGCACATTACTACTTCCAAATCGAGTTTTATTAAAAGTAAATTCTGATTTCAACATTAACCACTGACCAATGAGATATTATAGGAGACCCGACTTCCTTTACAAAAAGACCGAAAAGAGCCGCCATGGGCAATGAATCCTTTTGATACTAGAAATAGAATCATGCTAAATCTTCACTGCTACAAATTGCAAAATCTCGTTCGTCACGAAGGTTGATCGTTTAGCTATGAGTTTTTTGAGTGCTTGCAAATAATCAAATCAGCACAATTTATATTATTACATCATTATTAATGTATAAAACTTGGAAATCTAAGCCTTCATTTTTAATATACATTTTCAATTATTTCAAATATTTTTTCAGCCCAGTTAAATTCTAACTCTTTACAGCGTCTACGTTCATTTTCTAACAATGCACATAATTTACTTTTATCAAGATAAAGATCTCTCAACCTATTAGCTATGTTTTCAGCCGTCAACTCAAACAATGCATCATTATTTAGAATTTCAGGTATTCCACCAGCCTTACTACCAATTACAGGAATACCATTATAAAGCGCTTCTAAAACTGTATTGGGACAAGAATCAGCACGGGATGGAACCACTAATATGGAACTCTTAGCTAACTCCTCATTGACAGTCGTCAATCTCCCCATAAAACAAATTTTTTCAGATTGATACTTACTTTTATATTGATCAAGTTCCTCCCCGTCACCAATCACAACAAACTCCATGTTATGGCCCTCATCCAGTAACTGTTTAGCCGCACCAAGCAAGAGATCGTGTCCTTTTCTTATATCCGAAAAATTACCTATAAAACAAACACGAAATACATTCTTTGGCAAAAAAGCAAGTTCACTTTTATATACCCATGATGGATTCACATTATTTATTTGAATAACTATTTTTCGACAAATTAATTTACTCAAAATAGGATGTCTCAAAATAAGCTTGTCACGATCATAATAACACTGCACAACGATACGCTTACTCCGAATTAAACATATCATTTCACACAGCCATTGCACTACAACCTTTGTATAGTACTTTAAATTCGTATGACTAATAATCGCACTCTCATAGCCTATCAAATCTCTCCTAATCATCAAATTAACATTACTCAACCCCATCAAGATTAAACCGATAGCCGGAGGGACATCAAAAACTACAATATTATCAAATCCCAGTTTTTTTATTCGTTTTATAGTGTGGTAATTCGCCCTAAGCAAAGCCAACTCTGGGAAAAGAAATTTATCTAAATAATCTCCTCTTGCTTCTACTATTTTTATGTGTTTTTTCACACCTAATTCTTGCAATTTAGAAGTATTTGTCCTAGAAGAAAGTACCACATCCCTATTCGTTGAAAATCCATAACGCACCAATTCCATAAAGCGTTTAATTCCACCTGTTAAATGCTTAGTTGCCAAATCACCAGTCGTATAAAATAAAATCTTAGACATACTATTTTTACAGTTTATCGAATCCATATACATACTCTCTACTTTTTTGTGATAAATAGAGACATATGATGACAAATAACAAATAATTATCCTTATAGGAATAAGTTACAGCCCCATAATCTTTCACCAACATGACAACCACCAATGCTAAAAGAACAATGGCTATACTATCCTCTTTCAAATAAAAACGCAACTTGGAAAAATGAAAATATATAGAATAAAACACTATTAAGCCCAATATACCACCACCTGCAGCTATTTCTGCATAGTTACAATGAAGATAAAAATCATAACCTGTCTTTTGTAATGCTAATATATGAGGGCATCCTATTCCTATCCCAAATGGATGTTCCAACATTGTAGAAAAACCGATCTCTTGTAGTTCACTTCTAACATTAGATGAGCTATCAATCACACCCTCTCCTGTAAATAAGGCAATCAATCCCTCCATACGTTCCATAATACCTTGAGCTACTTCCAAATGAGAGATAGCTACAAAAAAAAGTATCATAGCAAATATCGCCATTACAACTCTTAACATCAACCCCCAAGCATTCTTGCTTCTCAATATCTGTTTCACTATTACTAAAATAAACAGACCTGCGATAATCATGAAAACTGCTTTTCGGGTTCCACTGGCAAATACCACCAATATGGAAGGTAGAGCGAGTAAAATACTAATATTCCATTTCTTATATAAACAAAAATAGCAATTTATAACTAAAGAAAAAGCAGCAGCCATTGCAACATTATTAATATTAGCAAAATCAGACTCCATACGTTCTCCTATAGATAAAATAAGCATAACATATGAAAATCCATAATATAGAAAAGTGTAAATTACTACAATATAGCCACTCCACATAACCGCATACAATAGCCTGTTTAAATTTGCGTGATAGTATGTATTGTAAAGTATCAGCATACAAAGCGTAATATTTATAAGAGAGCCTCCTATTTCGTATGTATCAGAAGGGACTAAAGCCCATAGAGAAGTGGTATAAGTATATACTATTACAGATATCATATAGCTCATACAAAATCCTTTACGAATATGAAACCCACATCTCGGCATACTTATCAATATAATGAGAAGCAACAATCCCATCATGATAAATATGCCACTCGATAATGATGACAATATTGTGAAAGAAGCTATTAATAAAGTCACTAAAACATCAATTATAAAATTATTGCCTACTTTCATCATTTATTCGACTTCTCTAGTGTAATTATTATCAGCCATCAAACTCTCCAAGTATACATCAATCTTAAGCAAAGGGGTGATTGAGGAGAGGTAACTTTAACCATGAGCCTATCCTCTCATCCCATTCTTCCGGAGTAAATTCTTCTAATCCAGATCCATGAAAAAAAGTCATCTCCCCAAAATAAATCCGGCCATTCACGTTATAAAGATCTACACGAACATGAGGAATACCTTCAGAAAGTTTTCTGCTGATATACAACATTTCCTCATAATTATTAGGTTTTACAAATACTCGTTCATGCCCTTTAGGAAACTTAATCAGCAAATCCAAAAGATTCCATTCCGTATCATAAACATTCCTTTTATGATTGGTATAGCGATCAAAATCTATCTGTACCAGACGAGGTACTCCATCAAAACAAAAGAACTTGTAATCTTTTAACTCATAACCACTCTCATCAACCATATAAGCCTCTACTATAATCCGAGGAGTTACATCCTTATATGGCCACTCTCTATTCTGCTTGAAATAACGTCTTTTGAGGCCTTTACTCATAATTGAAATCGCTTTCTTCTTGTCAAGTTTTGATTTATCCTTACAAATAATAATACCACCACTATCGTGGGAACATTTCATTACGAATTGGGAAGGAAGTACATCCCAATCAATTTCATCAGCAGAATCCCATACGGCAATAGTCGGAATGATATATTTATCCCCTATTTTTTCTGCTACATACTCTTTAACTTTCACCTTATCCACCATGATAGTGTACTCAGGCTTGCGATTGTATAATTTGAGCCACTGTAGCTTTTCGTTAAAAGTGATGGGATTATCTAGGTTCAACTTTCGCCCCAATGATAATCGATAGTGCCATTTTAAATAAGTTCGGTCAGACCACCATCCTGCTGTTCTTTCCAATAGCACACTCAACACCAATCGAGGCCGCTTTATCGCTTTAATAAACTTCTCTACAACCATATCCTATCGTTTTCTAAGCATATTTAACGTTCTTTCCCTATGAGCTTCACAATCAATGTAATTAATCAAGCATTGTACTCGTTGTTTGGAGATAAAAGAAGGTAATAAACCTCTGCTACAAACCGCCTTAAGATAGCGATTGGAATATGGAGTAAACGCTAGCATAAATCCTTTTGAAGTCTGATCCATCCATTTTTCATGTGCTCTTTTCAACTTTGCATCTACCTGAATAATCGCATTCAAATCCGTAATGGTTTTATTGAATCGAGAAGTTACTTTCGAATTGAAAGGAACAACAGACGGTTTATCATTACATTGCTCATAAGGGAACAATTTCACCCGAATGGATTCCTTGATTTCAAGCATTACCATGTAACCTTCGTTCCAAACTTGCCCTGTACGCTTCAGATCATCAAAGCAAAAGTTTCCCAAACCATAACAAATAAATTTATCTTTGTAATACTCGTAACCACTATAACAATGCTGATGATGATTGATTACGGCATCAGCTCCACAATCAACAAAGAACCGATAGGTTTCTTTCATTCATGGACTAGGAAGTTGATAAAACTCATGTCCTCCGTGTACAATCACAATTACATGATCAGCATTCCGTTTAGCTTCTGTAATTGCATAATATTGCTGTACAGGATTCAAAGGGTTACATCCTGGTGTTGTCGCTGTGGCAATTGAAAACTCATGCTCACAACAATTGATAATTGCTAATCTTTGACCTTGAATCTCTTTATAAAATACCTTTTGAGCTCCTTGTAGGTTCGGCCCTACTCCTACGATATCTATACCATATTTCTTACAAGTTTGTAATGTATCGTTCAAGCCCTCGGCACCAAAATCGTATGTATGGTTATTAGCTAATGTTGCCATATCAAAACCAGCCCACTTAATAGCCTCCACTCCATTTTCAGTTGAAGCCAAATTGGGACCACATTTTAGGATCGGCTTGTATTTTCCAAGTACAACAGGTGACTCATAATTCACTATAGCATAATCAACAGACTTCACAATAGAAGTAACCTCGCCTAATATGGTTTCATACTCTTTCTTTTCTATAAGTGTCTTTACTCTTTCCGATGGATAAAAATCTCCCGCTACAAGTATTCTCATTATTTCAAGTATTTTTTAAGATTAAGAAGAATGTCACGTTCTTTAGGAAACGTCATCATTACAGAAAAGTATATTATAGCCGCAACAGCGCAATACGATAATTGCAAGTATATTCCTGATCCTAATCGTCTCAAAGCCCCAACTCCTATTACCATAACCATGGAGGCAACCAATGATGGCAAAACATTTTTCACCATAGCAATAAATGATATCCCTGTCAAACCATACAGTATAATAACATTTATCAAGATTAATGTCAATCTCACCAACGCTCGTATATCACAAAGGAAATCAAAGCCATAACTAACTGCCCAAAGAACTGTCGGTATCAAAAAGGCCATGTGAACCACTTGCGCTAAAGTTGAAAGTTTAGGCTTTCCTTTCGCCCTGAATACTTCACTGCAATAGTAAGCAAATACAATTGTGATCGAGCTAGTCAATCCCCACAAACCGATAAAATGAGAAGCTTCTCCCCGCCAAGCAAGATATCAGTAATTAAATCACTAAACAGAAATATGCCTACACCTAATGGTATTAGCAATATGCCAACAATTTTTTGGAAAGAAAAAAACATCCTTCTCAACTCCCTATTATCATTCTGTAATTTAGACAAAGAGGAAAATAGCACGGGAGTGGTAGCCGAAACTATAAGCCCCATAATCTGCCCAACTGTTGACATAGATGTACGATAAACACCCAAATAATGTTGACTAAGCATCGTTCCAACTATAAATATATCAATGTAACTCGTCATCCATATACTTATAGCCTCAAACATAGACCATACAGTAAAAGAGTACATTTCTTTCAGCAAAGAAATACGATAAAAAAAGTTCGGTTTCCATTGCGATTTTGCTGTTAAAATAAGAGCATTAGACAAATTCAATACTATCATACCTATAATCAATGCCCAATAGCTACGAGTCAGAAATGCCAATGGAATAGTTATTACCAGAGGTATCATTATACCTACGATCCGTACCCAAAAGAGTGTTTTAAAATCAAACGAACGTTTATATAATGCCATCTGAATACTAGAAAAAGCAGCAAGAGGAATGCAGAAACATGATACAGCTATTACATCTCCACGCCCTTCATTACCAACTAAGGTGGCTATATTCTCTGAAAAACAAATAATCACCAACCAAATAGCTAATGATAACACTAAATTCGACCAAAATGCGACTGTAGAAGATTGAAACAAATCCTTATCTGAATCAAAATTGTGCTGTATGAGATATTTTTGAAAACCGGCATCCGTAAAGATTTCAACAAAGCTGATAACCATTGTCGCAGTGACCAAGATACCAAAAGCATCAGGTGTAAGTAAACGAGCCAATACCATCGTTGAGACAGGAGCTACCAGTTTTGCGGCAATCTCTGTGATTGCGGACCACTTTGTAGCCGTCACAACTTGTTTATTAAAGTCCGACATAGAGTTGTATCATCATCCGATTAAGAACCTACCTAACCGAGTTTTCAATATGTAATGTGATATAAAAAGAGATAATGCCAATGTAATAACAAACCCTATCCAAGGTAAAAACACAGGATCTATTTTATTTAATCCACCCATTTGATAGTAAATAATCTTTAATATAAACTGCTGACATATATATACCCCAAAGCAAAGTCCACTCAATTTTATCATAATCCCATTGAGCTTGATACGACTTTCTTTAAACAACCAATTAATTCCACTAAATATCATCAGCATCCCAAACAAGCTATAGCATAGAGTAAAAAACTTCATATATAAAACATGAAACAGTTTATTAAAAATATTAACATTCAATAATTTCACTACCAAATAATTATTAATTACATTAAATATAACAAACGAAATAAGATATAATATACCAAACGAAACAAAGCTTCTTTTAGTAAAGAAACGTCTCACACCCCATGAATACCGCTTGATGCAATAACCTATATAAAAAAACAGAGAGTAGTACATTGAATTACTCATACGAAAAGGTAGAGGAATAAATGAACATAAAGCGACCAATGCCAGTAATGGTAATACTACTTTATATGACACTTTCAATCTCTCTATAAGATAAATTTCAGTGAAACACCAAAACAACATTGGCAGGAACCAAAGATGTCCTGTACCACACATTATAGAATAGGATATTTCATAAACCGGTTTACTTAAATCATAAAACACCGTATAATATATCACTCCGAAAAAGAAACAGGGTAACAATAACCGCTTTGCTTTTTTGAGTATTGTATTCTTAAAACAAATAATGCCTATACCATTCTTTTGGACTTGAAAACCGAATAGATACCCTGAAATAAAAACAAAGGTTTCAAGCATAAAACTATATGAAGTTTTAGCTATCCACCAATATATCGGTATCAGTGGATAGTCCTTGGGAACTTCCCAAGCTCCACTAAAAATGCAAAAAGAATGATATAGTACCAAAAGCACTATCAGTGATAAGCGAAGAACAACTACATCTTCTAAATATACTTTACGTTTTAAATTTATAGAGTCCATCATCTATTCTTCCACCCTTTATACCACTCTACCGTTTCCTTCACCCCTTCCATAATGTCCTTGCAAGGCTTATATCCTATTTCGGTTTGCAGCAAAGCAGTATCCGCATTTGTTTGATACACATCTCCTGGTTGCATAGGAAGGAACTCTTTTTGCGCTTCATAGCCACAAGCGGTTTCAATAGCAGTAATGAAATCCATCAATTTAACTGGTTTAGAATTACCTATATTATAAATCCGATAGGGTGCTATAGATGTGGCTGGGTCAGGAGTAACCGCATTCCATTTGGGATTGGGCGTTGCTGTATGATCGAGCACTCGGATCACTCCCTCCACAATGTCATCTACATAGGTAAAGTCACGTAACATGTCACCATGGTTGAACACCTTGATAGGGCGATCAGCCAAGATTGCGTCCGTAAAAAGGAAAGGTGACATATCGGGACGACCCCACGGACCATAGACTGTGAAAAAGCGAAGCCCTGTCGAGGGAATACCATACAAATGGCTGTAGGCATGTGCCATCAGCTCATTGCTCTTCTTCGTAGCCGCATAGAGGCTGACGGGATGAGCAATACTGTCGTGCTCGGAGAAGGGCACCTTGCCGTTCAGTCCATAGACACTGCTGGAAGATGCATATACCAAATGCGAAATGTGGTGATGGCGGCATCCCTCCAAGATATTTAGAAAGCCGTCGAGGTTACTGCCAACATAGGTTTGAGGGTTAGTGATGGAATAGCGTACACCTGCTTGGGCGGCTAAGTTGATCACCTTGTTGAACCCCTCATTAGCAAACAACATCCGCATTGCCTGCATATCTTCCAAATTCATTCGAATAAAACGATAATGAGGATAGCGATCACTTTGCGTAAACTTATACCAATCTACCGACTCCCGGTTAATCCCAGTCTCCGTCAATCTCCCGTATTTAAGATTAACATCATAGTAATCGTTAATATTATCCAAACCAACTACCTCATCACCTCTTTCCAACAAGCGCCTCACGGTATGAAAACCTATGAAACCTGCCGCTCCTGTTACCAATATTTTCATATCACAATGATTCTCTCAAGGCTGTTAATATATTTCGTAAGCCCTCCTTTCAAGGTATCTCCTTTTTGAGCACTTTACCGTACCCTAAACCGCATTCTGTTAAAAATAAATCCTGATTTTACCATTGGCCATCGGCCAATGAGATCTTATCGGGGATTAAATCCGGATAATCCCTACAACGACGACTCCCGCTTACCTCGATCCAGCTTTTTCTGAAGAGCCGCAGCCTTGCGCTCCGCCAACTTCCGGAGCTTACGTTCTCCTGTCAATTGGATTTCCGGGTCAGCTCATCTTCATGCCGCAGTTCGGCCAGAGCAAGATCCATATAACGATTGCGTAAAGTATCCGCACACGACTTTATCAAATCTATGTATTCTTCCCTTGTTTTCATGCCAATCTACACAATATCCCGTATTTACCGCAAATTTCCGGAGAGTCTCAATTTGGCCTCCCTTGCGATATGTTGTTCCCGCAAGCACTTGAGAGCCCCATCTATTTAATTCTTCCTTTAATCCCTCCTGAAAATATCCCGCGTATAAACCTTCCCCTCTACGTCATCCAAGCAACTATCATAGCGGTTGGCGATGATGGCGTGACTCATCTCCTTAAACTTGGCGAGGTCGTTCACCACAGTACTACCGAAGAACGAGCTGCCATCCTCCAATGTCGGCTCATAAACGATTACCCTAGCCCCTTTCGCCTTGATACGCTTCATCACGCCTTGGATAGAGGACTGGCGGAAATTGTCGCTGTTCGATTTCATCGTCAAGCGATAAACACCGATCACGCAATCCTTCTCCTCCGAACTTAGGAAGTCGTTCCGGTCGCTGTAACCATAATAGCCGGCCTTGCGCAATACCTGATCCGCAATGAAGTCTTTCCGTGTACGGTTGCTCTCCACGATGGCGGTCATCATGTTCTGGGGTATGTCTTGGTAATTGGCCAAAAGCTGTTTCGTATCCTTGGGAAGACAATAACCTCCATATCCAAAGCTGGGGTTGTTATAATGCGTGCCGATTCGTGGATCCAGACCTACACCTTGAATGATCGCTTGCGAATCTAATCCCTTCATTTCTGCGTAGGTATCAAGCTCATTGAAATAGGAGACCCGTAAAGCCAGATAGGTATTGGCAAACAATTTCACGGCCTCCGCCTCTTTCATTCCCATGAACAGGGTGGGGATCTCCTGTTTGATGGCTCCTTCCTGTAATAGGGCGGCAAATGTCCGTGCCGCTTCTTCCAATGAGGGCATATCAGCGATCTTGTTGATCGCTTCGTTCTCCGCATTAAATTGATCGTCTGCGATCAACTTTGGAATACCCACAATGATACGGCTGGGGTACAGATTATCGTAAAGAGCTTTACTCTCACGCAGGAACTCGGGAGAGAACAGTAAATTCAACTTTCGTACCCCTTTTTGGGCATATCGCAAATAAAGACTCCGGCAATAACCCACGGGAATGGTGGATTTGATCACTATCACGGCATTAGGATTGACACGCAACACCAAGTCGATCACATCCTCTATGTGATGCGTATCGAAGTAATTCTTCACCGGATCATAGTTCGTGGGAGCCGCAATAACAATGAAATCGACCTCCCGATATGCAGAGGCTCCATCTAACGTTGCCGTAAGATTTAACTTCTTATTTTTCAAGCACTTTTCTATATATTCATCCTGTATGGGAGACCGCTTGCGGTTGAGCATCTCTACCTTTTCAGGAATGACATCCACCGCTATTACTTGATGATGTTGCGCCAACAAAGTAGCAATACTTAGTCCTACATAACCTGTCCCGGCTACGGCTATCTTGATTTCTTTATTCATATTGATTGTTTTTCCGTTAGCATCAAACACTTTTCATCTCTGATTTTCAAAAAAGATGAAGCATTTACAAAAATTCAATTGACACGCTTCATATATAGCTTATGTCCACACGCCCTATGGACAATTACTCCCCCATAAAATCCTTGACCACTCATCTGTGACCATTTCAAATACATTTTCTTTTATAAACTCACGGATAATGCGCAATTGTTTATCTCTCAAATCCACAGCCTCTCATCCACCTTCCCATAAATCGCATCCAGCCGTTTCAACTCTTTAAGTGAATATTTTTCCTTGGGCATAAGGCGTATATAGCCGATATGCTCCACGTTCGAACGAAGGGGCAACAGCAAGAAGAGACGCCCCATACGGGAGATATCATTGACAAGCGATTGATATTGCTTTATAGTCTCGTGAGGCACATCGTCCCATATCGTATTCACCAACACCGTGGAACGACTGGTATCGAACATCAAATCTTTTTGACGTTGTTTTTTGTCATCAGTCAGGTATATGTTCTCCAATGTCCGTTGCGCCTCTATATAATATAAGGTAAAGACAACGTATGCGCTCAGCTGGGCACATGGCTCTGAATCCGTAATATTCGATTGGAGCAAATGGTACGTCATACGCCATGCCGCATCATCACAAAGCAGTTCTTCCTGCAGTTCCGGACTCGCGATGGCCTCATCAAAACTGTGTTCCTGCGCATAGCGCATGGAAGGAATGAAGAAATGAAGCATACGGGCCAGCAGGGGCTTGTCTGTATCCAACTGCTTCCTTAACCCAATCAGGTTATCCTTCAAGATACACCGATTCTCGTCCAGTGCCCGCGGATGCGTATAATAATAGATATGACTGAACTCATGAATCAAAATGAAGGAGGTCTGGTATTCCGCCACAATCTCGCAAAACCGTATATCTTCTTTCCGTACTATTTCATACAGATCATCGATATCCCTATTCAACAAGTCGAGAAGCTCTTCGGCCTTGCCATACATGTTTTTACGAATCGCAAGATGATAGAGCAGGAAATGGTGTATGGCCTTGCTTCCCTCCTGCTTATGCAGGGTCGCTATGTTGAACAAAGTCAGCAAGGTTTGGAAACGGGGATTAAACACAACCTCTTGCGTGTCCAACTCGATGACCGGGGTCATTGAACCGTTTTCGTCCTCTCTCAGCACAATGTGAGTGCCTTGCTCCCGATTGTAAATCTCGGTAATTTGCTCATATTGGGACTTATTCCTCATCAGCTTCGGCGTCGACTATTTCCAAGGCATCATCAATGGAAATATTTTCTTGCGTGGTAAAACGAGACTTATAGGTTAGAGTCGTATCCCCCACACTCTCCTTCAATATCTGTAAAACATCCTCTATGAGCAATGACGGACAACCGATCTCCAACACCCATGAATTGCCACGCGCATCGAAATGTTTAACCAATTTCTGCCGCATGCTGACATATCCCAACTCCATATAAGATCTCAATAAGTTTTGAATCTCTTCGGGAATTTGATCGTAGCGGATATGTATATATACATCCATGCCACCTTCCGCATGGCGTTCTATCCGGGTATCCACAAACGATTCACCTTCCAGAATTGGCAGCGGCCTGTTATTGCGCTCCTTATTCCATAGTGAGAGGTTAGCCGTGATATGATAATACAAGGTATTGGGTTTGAGCTTTCGCCCTCTCATTTCCGGGGCAAGGCAAGCGATAGAGCCATAAAAGGCATTCGTAGTGAAAACCTTAGAGTCGATATCCTCATTCACATAGATGGGCCTGATTACCCGGTCGGCTACGTCGAAAGGTTTCTTACAAGTGGCAAGAAGCCCCAAATAGTATTCCAACTTCTTCTCATCGCCGCCAAGATAACCCAGCAACGACTCACGAGATGATATCTGACTATTATCCATCACGATTTACCTGTTTTTTCAATATTTTTCAATAGGGCGAGCCCTTCGTTTCAACATTTTTAGATACTCTTTTTCGAGAATATGTATCAGACTATATTCGCTTCGTCATCCGGATGAAATGAGTGAGAATAAACATCAGTAACACTAAAAACTTTCGAATATGAACGAAACGACATTCCGAATCCGCCCTTACTCCAAACGAGAGCTGGCGAGACTTTATTTCCCAGAGACCGCAAACATTGATTCCGCCGTGTCAAACCTACGCCTGTGGATACTTCGCAATAGCGAGGTCATGGAAAAACTCCATGCGGCGGGCTATCGCATACACAGCAAAATCTTCACGCCAAAGCAGGTGCGCATCCTTGTGGAAACTTTCGGCGAGCCGTAAACGAACGTATCGCAACGGAAGCGAATGTATCACCATCCGGCAACACCCCGATCTGCTACCTTCGCTTCCGTAAGTCTGATAGCTCTGAAAGATGATACATCTTACAACGATAAGATCATACATCTTACAACGACAAGATGACACATCTTCCGTACGAAGATAATACATCTTTATCAGACTACAAACACGGCCGTGGTGAAAATGTTTTTTTTATTAACAACTTAAATTTTTAAACGTATGATCAACTGTAGTATCGTAATGAGACCCAATCCTTTGAAGAAGGAAGAGCCCAAGAAAGCTTATGCTTGCGTCCAAACCTCCAAGAAAATGAATATCAACCAATTCGCGGAACACATCTCCAGCCATGGCTGTGTCTATAGCCGTGCGGATATCGCGGCGATACTCACGATGGCTGTGGACTGCATGCGCGAGAATCTCTTGGATGGAGTACTCATCAAATTAGGAGACTTGGGCGACTTTGCTCCCGCCTTGAAAAGTATCGGGGCGGAAACAGCCGCCGACTTCAAAACAGACACCCATATCGTGGGGGTCTCGGTAAACTGGACTCCCGGCGAGCGTTTCGCCAATTTGTTGAATGAAGCTACATTTAATGTGGTTCCCTCTCGCAAGACTGCCCGTAAGCTCTTGAAGGCGATCAAGGCCGGAGAGACAACGGTAGATCTTACCGACAAGGAGAATACGGACTCTGAAAGCCCCGATGAAATTTGAAAATCGGATTATTCCCAATAACAACTTCTTAAATTAAATACGGTATGAACAATAAATCAAGCAAAATCGATTGGATGAAAATCCTTCAAGTCGTAGCACAAGCTATTATCGCCGCCTTGACGGCTTTGGGTGTATCCTCCTGTGTCTCTTACTTTTAGAACCAAACAGCAATGATACAAGAGACCTATCCCATGATGGTTGGCGATATGGAGGTACTCAATGAGCGCATCCTGCTGACCCAAGTGGAGAATGGATTGTTGATGAATGGAGCGGACTCTGTCCGCTTCATCGTCATCCACTGCTCCGCTACCCGATGTGATCGTGACTATACGGTGGAGCAATTGCTCCGTGACCACAAGGCCCGTGGCTTCCGAACCATCGGCTACCACTTTTATATCCGCAAAAACGGTGCTGTGACACAACATCGCAAATTACTGGAGGTGGGCGCACATGCCCGTGGTTTCAATCGGTGCAGCATCGGTATCTGTCATGAGGGAGGGCTGGACGAATATGGCAATCCAGCAGACACCCGTACACCGATACAGAAAGCGGCTTTACTTGAGTTACTGTATAAGCTCTATAAGCTTTTCCCACAAGCACTGATCGTAGGCCATGGCGAACTACCCGGTGTAAAGAAAGACTGTCCTTGCTTCTCTTGTGATGGATATCGATACCGATTCCATTAATTGAGCCTTTATTATTTGTCCAGCGCTTCCTATTTGGAGCGCTGGCTCTTGAACTCAACCGTTCAAGCGGCATCAATGGTTTATGACAGTGAGATTCCACGCAACGTTATAGTAATCGAATATATTCAGGATCGACCTCTACAGCGGCAACCAACAGACCTGGTATCTCTACGATCAAACGTTTCACACGGGAACCTCGTATAGAGAGTAAGCGTCCCTCGTAGCCATCCAATGGGCCACCCTCGATGCGGATCATGCGACCGTACATCGCAGGGGTTAATTCTTCAACCAAGAAATAACGTGGGGAATCATCGGAATGGACAGCACGGATAAAACGGTTCATCTCCGCATGGCCTACCGTCATCGGCTTACGGTAGCCACCACGCAAATAACGATATTGGAGGGTACTGATCTCTTCTACGATTGGATCCATACACGCATGGGTCGTATGGGCAAAAAGTAAATCGTGCAGAAGAGGAACCTCCTCACGAATCCGCTTACCCTTCCTCTCGACCAACTGCCAACGCATAGGAGTGAAAACCTCTATGCCCTTTTCCTCTAGCAACCTATAGGCCGGACGTTTAGCATTGGGACGGGTCAGGTCTCGCAATACGAACCAATTGTCTGTCAAAGGATGTTCCATTGGATAATGGGATAATTCTTCTAGTCCTGAAAGGATACGTATTTTCTTATTATCCAATCAGTTACATAATAGATTCTTATAAGTTGGAAGGCGTACTTGGAGAGTAGCATTCGTCTCACGCTGCAAATGTAGTAAAAAATAACCAAACACAAGCAAACATTAGGCCTTGTTTGTGTTTGGTTATTTTTCACTACATTTGTGTTCGCTAAAAAAGGAGTAATTTAAAATGATCGATCAACCTACCATAGACCGGATATTGGACGCGGCGAACATCGTGGATGTTGTCTCAGAATTCGTGACTCTTCGGAAACGAGGAATCAACTATGTAGGATTATGCCCGTTTCATTCGGACAAATCACCGTCTTTTTACGTATCCCCCTCAAAGAATATCTGTAAGTGTTTCGCTTGCGGAGAGGGTGGAACCGCCGTTCACTTCATCATGAAGCATGAGCAACTCAGCTATTTCGACGCTTTACGCTTTCTGGCGAAAAAATACAATATAGAGATACAGGAACGGGAACTTACCGAGAAAGAGAAACAAATCCGTAGCGACCGGGAAAGTATGCTTATCGTCAATAGTTGGGCGGGGCAATACTTCTCTACTTTATTACATGAGCATGTTGAAGGGAAAAGCGTAGGTATGCGTTACTTTGCCGAGCGAGGATTGCGGGAAGATATCATCCGTAAATTCCAGCTCGGGTATAGCTTGGACCAGCGGGATGCTTTATACAAAACCGCTATAAAAGCAGGTTATAAAAAGGAATTCCTCGAGAAAACCGGTTTAGTTATCGCTTATGATAATGGAAACGTGAACGATCGTTTTCGGGGACGTGTCATCTTTCCCGTCCATACGCTAAGCGGAAAGGTCGTGGCATTCGGCGGACGTGTATTGAAAAAGGACGAGAAGACCGCGAAGTACGTAAACTCTCCCGAAAGCGAGATTTATCATAAAAGCAACGAGCTTTACGGCATCTATTTCGCCAAGCAAGCAATCATGAAACAGGATCGCTGTTTCTTGGTGGAAGGATATATGGACGTAATCGGTATGCACCAAGTGGGCGTAGAGAACGTGGTTGCCTCCTCGGGTACGGCGCTCACGCAAGGGCAAATCCGGCTCATACATCGTTTCACGAATAATATCACGGTATTATACGATGGAGACGCCGCCGGAATCAAAGCGGCTCTCCGGGGTATCGATATGTTATTGGAAGAAGGGATGAACGTCAAGGTCGTGCTTCTTCCGGCGGGAGAAGATCCGGACTCGTTTGCCCGTAGCCATAGCGCGAGCGAGTTCGCAGAGTTTATCAGCCAGAACGAGACGGATTTCATCCGTTTCAAGACAAAGTTACTATTGGCGGAAGCGGGGGGTGATCCGATCAAACGTTCCGCCCTGATCTCGGATATAATCCGTACGGTAGCGATCATACCTGATAATATCGCTCGCTCCGTGTATATCCGGGAATGTAGTACGACCATGGAGATAGACGAGCAAGTCTTACTCAACGAGGTCAATAAGATCCGTCTCAACAAGGAAGAGAACCAAGCGGCTAAATCCGTAAGGAATACACCGCCCGTTCAATCTCCCGTCAATACGATTCCGGAGTATCCAGATTTCCCCGGCTACCAACCGTATACACCGGAAGAGGCGAATACCCTTCCTCCGGAAAATATTCCGCCTCCACCGCTCGAGGACTATATTCCGGAAGAGGAAGCGGGTCCGCCCCCTACTCCTCCATACGAGGTTCCGACGGCTCCCAACATACAGGTCCAACCGAAACGTTCTCCTTTTGAGGCTTATGAGTTGGCTCTTCTGCGCTATATCGTACGATATGGCGAACGTGTCCTCTATGACTACGTAGATGAGGAGACCAACGAGCATGTCATCATGAGGGTCGCCGATTATATCCGTTTCGATCTGGAACGTGATGACCTTACATTTTATACGCCAGCCTTCAAACAAATGCTGGACGAGGCTGCTGAACATTGCCAGAACGAGGGCTTTATGGCCAGTCGTTATTTCCTTGCCCATCCGGACCCGAACATCAGCCGGCTTGCCGCCAACCTTATCAGCGATAAGTACCAGCTTAGTAAATATCATACGAAGTTCAGGGAACTGGAGCAAGAAGAAGATAAATTGGATTACTTGGTACCCCGGGAAATCTATTCCATGAAAGATGCCTATATCCTCTATAAGATAAAGGATATCCAAGCGAAAATCAAGGAGGCTCAAAACAAGGGAGACATGGAGCTGATCTTTGATTTAATGAAACAGAACGCCCACCTCAACGAGATCAAGAACGTGCTCTGCAAAGAGCTGGGTGAGCGTATCGTATTAAAAATGTAATAAAAAATAGCTATGAATTTCCTTGAGACAGAAAACGTGGTAAAACAGTACGCCGGGCATCTGGCGCTAAACAAGGTAAGTATCCAAGTTCCTCAAGGAACCATCTTTGGATTACTGGGGCCTAACGGGGCGGGCAAGACGACCTTGATCCGGATCATCAACCGGATTACGGCACCGGATAGCGGAATCGTTCGCTTCAACGGCCATGAGTCCAGCCCCGAAGACATCTACCAGATCGGTTACTTGCCGGAAGAGAGAGGGTTGTATAAAAAGATGAAAGTCGGGGAGCAGGCGATCTATCTGGCACAATTGAAAGGTCTCTCCTACCCAGAGGCACGCAGTCGTTTGACCCGTTGGTTCGAGAAATTTGACATCATGCCTTGGTGGAATCGCAAACTGGAAGAGCTGTCGAAAGGTATGCAGCAGAAAGTACAGTTCATCATTACCGTGATACACGAACCCGAGCTATTGATCTTTGACGAGCCATTTAGCGGATTCGATCCGGTCAACGCCGATCGCCTTAAACAAGAGATATTGGAATTGAAGGCGGCCGGACATACGATTATCTTCTCCACCCACAATATGTCGTCCGTGGAGGAGATTTGTGACGAGATCGCTTTAATCAATCGCTCTGAGGTCGTCCTGTCCGGCAATGTCAAGGAGGTACGGGAACGGTTTAAGAGTAATACCTATATATTAAATGTACGCAAGGAGACTGGAGGTATTGAGGAGTTAAGGATACGCAAGGAGGAGAATATCAGTAACTCCGACTGGCTTACCCGGCTGGCGTCCCAATATGAGATTCTTTCCTTCACGGAGGAGATCCCTTCTATGAATGACATTTTTATCAACACCGTTTCCGGTACAAACACATCAAAGGCATGAGCAAAATTGGATTAATCATCAAACGGGAATATCTCCGGAGGGTCAGTAAGAAGTCATTTATCCTGCTCACGTTCCTCACGCCATTTCTATTTGCGGCGCTCGTATTCGTCCCGCTTTGGCTTTCATCGATCAAAGGCGACGAGGTACATACCATCGCGATCCTCGACTCCACCGGTAAATACGCCCCGCTATTCGAGGATACGGAGACTTATCGTTTCATCCATAGTGACCAGAGTATGGATACCTACAAACAAATCCCCGATAAGGAAATATTCGCGTTCCTCACGATCGCGGAGGATTTACTGGAAAATCCAAAAGCCGCTACCTTATATTCCAAGAAACAAATCCCGGGAGAATTGAGCCGGCTCGTCAATATGACACTAAAGAGGCAGATTGAAAGTGACAAACTGGCAACGTTCAATATCCCGAATCTGAAAGAAATCATAAAAGAAAGCAAAATCAATTTCAATATACAGACCATCAAATGGGGGGATGACGGAAGCGAAAAGCAATCCTCATCCGTAGTAGCCTCCATAATCGGGGGTATTTTCACCATGCTTATCTATATGTTCATCATGATCTATGGGGCAATGGTCATGCAAGGGGTTATGGAAGAAAAGACGAACCGGATCATCGAGATCATGATCTCGTCCGTCAAACCTTTCGACTTGATGATGGGAAAAATTATCGGAATAGGTTTCGTGGGACTTACACAGGTATTCTTATGGGCTATCATGACACTCATCCTGATTGCCGGAGGCTCTTTCTTAGTAGGAGGAGGTATCGATAACGAGATGGTACAATCCGGGATGGCACTTAATACGGCTCCTGATATAACCATGATGAGCGCCCAACAACCAAGTAATGAATGGATAGAGATGCTGGGAACGATTAATTTCGCCGAAATAGGTATTTTGTTTGTCGTTTACTTTATAGGCGGGGACTTATTATATTCCTCACTGTTCGCCGCCATCGGTTCCGCCGTGGACAGCCAAGAAGATACGCAACAATTCATGCTACCGGTAACGCTCCTCTTGGTATTCGCTCTTTATGCGGGAATCTACAGTATGGAAAATCCCGACGGGCCTCTAGCCTTCTGGTGCTCCATGATCCCATTTACCTCTCCGATCGTGATGATGGTGCGTATGCCTTTCGAGGTTCCTTTATGGCAAATCGCACTCTCCATCGCATCGCTCTTTCTTACGGCGATCTGCTTGACTTGGATCTCCTCCAAGATATACAGGGTAGGTATATTAATGTATGGGAAAAAACCAAGTATTAAGGAGATTTTTAAATGGATAAATTATAAATAGAAGTAAAGCTGTGAAAAACATTTTCTATATTTGTGGCAGTAATGCGAAACTCTACCATAAAAAGCTGTATAAGTAAGGGGATTATCCAAAAGAGGATTCTAGAGATCTTGCTTTTGCTCACCTTATATTTAACTTTTTACTCTTGTACGTTGTTAGACCACAATAATAGAGAAAAAAGTTATACTATTTTAGTACTATACTCCTATTCTCCCGATAAGGCACATTGGGTCAACGCATTGAGAAAGGGCATCCACGATTGTTTGGCAGACAATCAAATCCAAGCAGACGTATGCGATACCTACCTAGAGCAAACGTCCGATCCCTCTGATACCACGGCTAGTATCACGGCTTTGCGACTTCTATTGGATTCCCTTTCATTAACGCCTCCCGATTTAATTATTACAAACGGGGATAATGCCACGCACGCCTTGTTATCCACCCGGCATCCTCTCGTAAAGAGTACACCTGTCGTATTTAGTGGCATAAATTATTTACCGAAAGAGTATCTAACCCAGTATAAGAACGCCACCGGCCAACTAACCACTCCGGATTTCCGTGAGACCCAGCGGTTAGCTAGCCAGTTAATGGGTTTCAGGCAAAACCAGCGAAATCTGGTTGACGGCTCTCCTGCCGGCATATTCGCCATGAAGGAAATCAGCCGGCAATTCCAGACGGATACCTCAGCCAGCGCGATCCTTGGCCCCGTATGGCAACCTCTAGCCCCCGACAGTACCATGGGATGGAAAGAAAATGTATATCTCCTGAGGGAAGGAGATCCGTTCAGCCCGGGCAAATATATGATATCAATCAAATTAATAGACGATAGTAAAGGCTCTCTGTTATTTGCCCAACTTCGTAACATCGATCAGAATTATTATACGACCGCATGCTGGAATGAATTCGCCGGCATTATCGTAGAAGGAAGGACTGCCCCTTTCTTCAGCGTAACAAATGAAGGATTTGGCAAGGGCTATATCGGAGGATATTTTACCCCCAGCCGTAAGCAAACTTATCGGGCCATGAATACCGGAATCCAGATACTAAAAGGGAAAAGCCCCTCCTCTATCGAGATATCAACCAGTCCCAAGGAATATCATTTTGATTGGCAGGCGCTTCAATATTGGGACATACCACTCGATCGGCTACCAGCCAACAGCACGATTATCAACTGGCCATTTGAGGAGAGATATAAGACCGGTATATATATTGCCAGTGTCATCATCTGCCTCATTATACTCTATGCCCTAATAGCCTTAGCTAAACTGTCCAAGCAAGAGACACTTCGTAAGAGGCACTCTAAACATATGCTCAAGATAGAGGAACAAAGGTTGATGACCACCGTTGATTCCTTAAAAGAGGCGATCATTGCCATCGACGGGAACTATCGAGTGCTCCGAATAAATAAGACCGCAAGAACCTTACTGAATTTACCGGACGAGATGAACGTATTGAACGTAGACGTCAATACCTTGTGTAATATCTCCTCGAAAAACACGCCATCCTATCTCAAACAAAATATAGATATCGCACTACAGACCGGCAAGCCGCAA
>ERZ835080.1197-NODE-1197-length-21153-cov-4.386245_pt1 | contig 21153 bp, 23 predicted proteins | sample MGYA00519688_ERZ835080 | MGnify/ENA primary metagenome ERZ835080 (study PRJEB31850, sample SAMEA3708770) | human gut metagenome | biome: human gut; feature: human-associated habitat; material: faeces | place: China | collected 2014 ... | reverse complement strand
AAGATGAAAAATATAAAGCAGAACTTCTGATAGCTGCAAAAAAGGCAGAAGCCGCTAATGAGGCAAAAACGGAGTTTCTCCAACGGATGAGCCATGATATCAGGACTCCAATCAATGGAATCTGCGGGATGATTGATATGGCAGAGCATTATGCAGACGATATGGAGAAACAGACAGAATACAGAGCAAAGATCAAAGAGGCATCCAATCTGCTGCTGGAACTGGTAAATGATGTTCTGGATATGAGTAAGCTGGAGTCTGGTGAAGTTGTTCTGGAAGAGAGTCCATTTAATCTGAACAAAATTTTTGAGGAAGTGCTTGTTGTGATTGAACAGATTGCTGCAGAACAGAATATCCGAATTGTATGGGAGAAAAAAGAAATCACACACCGTGATCTTATTGGAAGCCCGAGGTATGTGAAACGTGTGATAATGAATTTCCTGTCCAATGCAGTGAAATATAACAGGGCAAACGGACATATTTATCTTAGCTGCAGGGAGATTCCATCCGAACAGCCAGGAATGACGACAATGGAATTTGTCTGCCGGGATACAGGAATCGGAATGACTGAGGAGTTCCAGAAACATATTTTTGAACCATTTGCACAGGAGCATACTGGAAGCCGCACAAAATTTGCAGGAACAGGTCTGGGAATGCCGATTACAAAGAAACTGGTCGAGAAAATGGGTGGTACCATTACTTTCGAAAGTGAAAAAGGCGTAGGGACGACATTTGTGATCCGGGTTCCATTTAAAATAGATCCGGATGCGGATAAACGTGAAGAACAGAAGGAGGTATCCGAAAAATCTATAAAGGGACTGCATATTCTTCTGGCGGAAGATAATGAGCTGAATATGGAAATCGCCGAATTTGTGCTTCAGAATGAAGGTGCTGACGTGACAAAAGCCTGGGATGGTCAGGAAGCTGTTGAACTGTTCAGAAATAGTGAACCTGGTGAATTTGATGTCATTCTTATGGACATTATGATGCCGGTAATGAATGGTTATGAAGCTACAAAGATGATCAGGTCTCTAGACAGAGAGGATGCAAAGGAGGTACCGATCATTGCAATGACAGCAAATGCGTTCACGGAGGACAGAATAAGAGCAAAAGCAGCAAGGATGGATGAACATGTTGCTAAGCCAGTTGATGTGGAATTACTGATAAAAGTAATTCATAAATTGGTGAATGATTGATAGAGCAGTGTCAAATAAGCGGTGAAATATAGACAGGAGGACTAAAATATGACAATGCAAGAGTGTTATGAAGCTATTGGAGGAAACTATGAAGCTGTCTTGGGACGCCTTCACAGCGAAGCACTGATTCGGAGATTTCAGGATAAATAATAAGGAATTTCTAACTTTGTGTCCACTGAGCATGGAGTTAAGCTAGTCACTGAGGTGTTGGGAGAAATCTAGACACCTGGTATCTTTGCAAAAAGAGCAACTGCATTGGGATTTTATAAGCAATATGGGGTATCGGTGGAATTGTGTTCTCAGATTGCTGGCATAACAGAGAAAGAATTTTTATCAGAAGCAAAACGTAGTTTTATAGGATAGCAAAAACTAGATGCGTAGAATGTGAAATACAAGATCTTTTGTGCTTGACAAGTGTGTCAGAAGCGCTTACACTATGCCTAGTGATCGCACTACAGAAACTTGTGAAGCCTGTAGTCCGGAGAGACTCCTACGGGGGTCTTTTCGTTATTATAGGACAGATAAGAAATGGTTTTGAGTGGTGTAAGACTTATTGAAAAGCCTAAAAAGTAGTTGAAGATACACATTGGGTGAATTATAATGAATTTTATCATATATGAGTAGGTGATGCGAATGAATCAGGAAGCACAGGAATATTATAATATTGCCAGTTGGACAAAAGATAAAGTAAATTATAATCGGGTATCAAAATTTAAAAAGAGAAGGTAGTTGCATATAATAAAGAAGAACAGAGATACTATGATTAAGTCCCACGCTTGAGCAATCAAGATACAGTGGGTACTTTATAAATGTTTAAACGAAGCCGTAGGACCGTAAGGTATAGCTTCTGGAGGCTCCCCAGTTTATCTGGGGAGTTTTTCTTTTGGAAAGATTTATGATAATAAAAAAATGAAAGTAATAAGAAAGCTGGCAGGATGTGTTCCCGTGAAAAGGAAGGTATCCTGCCTTTTTTGCATGAAAGAGAGGAAATTCATATGAGAAAATTTTATACAGCAGAAGCAGTAACAGAAGGACATCCGGACAAATTGTGTGATCAGATTGCATATGCCATTTTGGATGTGTGTCTGAAGAATGATGAAAATTCCAGAGTAGCCTGCGAAGTGCTTGCTACAAAAGGAAATATTATTGTGGCAGGACGGACATCCTATGATTCAGATCCGGCAGATGAAACAAGAGAAATCAGAGCAGAGATGAGCCGGATGGGGGAAAGAGTATGAGCAAATATGGCAAGATGCTGGAAGTAAACCATGAGCAGAGCTTGGAGAAGATTCAGAGGGCAAAGCTGACGATCCTGGAAATGATTGAAGAAGAGGATAAAGTGACCGTTCCAAAACTGATGCAAAAGACCGGACTGTCCAGAGGTTTTTTTATAAGAACCCGGAAGTGCGAAAGGCAGTAGATCGTGCCTTGCAGCTACAGGCTGGCATGGTAGATAAGAGAAGAATGATTTTAGATATGGATAATAGACAGCTTAAACGAATGATTTCTGCGGAAGCGTACCATATGCAATTTCTGGTTTGATAGTTGGGTGTGGCATTGGACTTCCTCTTAATCGATTTTTATATAATCGTCTAATTACACATTATTTTGGAATTGAGTGGAGTTTTCCTAACCTCTGGTTTGGAAGTATTGTTGCCTTTATCTTCATATCTGCCATTGTATCTGTCTACGCTCCGTCAAAACGGATACGGAATATGGCAATTACCGAAACAATCAATGAATGGTAATAGCCATTAGTTTTGATAAATCTTATTGATATATTGACAAATAATGTAAAATAATCTATTATATAGACAACCGATATATAGAACGTCGATATATAACTTATTCTAAGAGGGGGGTGGACCAGATGGCTATTGAAAGAGCATTGGTTTCAGGAAGTATGGCAATGCTTGTAATGAAACTTTTGTCTGAAAAGGATATGTATGGATATGAGATGATCGACACACTGAGGCAAAAATCTCAGAATGTATTTGAGCTGAAGGCAGGAACTCTTTATCCATTGCTGCACAGCCTGGAAGAGAAAGAACTCCTGACAGTATATGAACAGGATGTAGCTGGAAAGACCAGAAAGTATTATAGCCTTACCAGACAGGGAAGAGGATTCCTGGAAAAGAAAATAGAGGAATGGAAAGAGTATTCTGCAGCAGTGACCAATGTGCTTATACTGGAGGTGTGAATTATGGATGAATATCTGAAATTATTGCTGGAACAGATTCGCTGCACAAAAGCCAGACCATACATAAAACAGGAACTGCAGGATCATATGGAGGATCAGATTGCGGAAAACATGAAGGCAGGCATGGATCATGAACAGGCAGAGAAGGAAGCCGTCAGAGACATGGGGGATCCTGTGGAAACAGGAATCTCCCTTGACAGTATCCACAGACCTCAAGCTGCATGGAAACTTTTGGGAATGATTATACTTATCAGCATTGCAGGTGTTCTGATACATGCAGGGATTTCCGGAAAAGCCAGTGAGAATGCGGTAGCCGGTTCTGACAGATATGTGTTTCATGTTATGATCGGGCTGGCTGTCATGATGATTTTGTATCTGCTGGACTATACCGTACTGGCAAAATTTTCAAAAATAATTGCAGCTGTTTTATTGTCCGCCTGTTTGCTGGTTATATTGGAAGGAGGCCAGGTAAACGGAGCAAGGATTTTTATATCACTGCCAGGAGGCAGAAGAGGCATGGATGTACAAAAACTGATGCTGTTTTATGTCCCCATATATGGAGCAATTTTATATAAATATCATGGGTGGGGATATAAGGGACTGGTAAGAGCAATCTTATGGCTGATTGCTCCAATAATATTAGTTTACAGCCTGCCGGCACTCAGGACAGCTTGTGTGATGCTGGTAACTATGCTGACTATGTTGACGATCGCAATCAAAAAGGACTGGTTTACTGTCAGAAAGAAAAGAACTATCTGTGGAATCTGGGCTGTGTTTTTGACCGCGCCCATAGCAGCTTTCCTGGGTATGTACCTGAGAAACAGGCTGGCGGAATATCAAATTGCGCGCATACAGGCGATGTTTTCCAGCGGTAGCGAAACAGATTATCTCACAAAAATGTTGCATTCACTTTGGAGACAAAATAAGCTGATCGGGAAAAGCAAATCAGATGTAACGGGAATCCTGCCAGCATTTAACGCGGATTACATTCTGACCTATCTGTCATCTGTATATGGAATAATTGCAGCTATACTTTTGTGCTGTGTTCTTGCGGTTTTGATTTTTGCAGTCTTTAACACTGCGTTGCGACAGAAAAATCAGCTGGGTATGATGATGGGATGCGGGTGCGGAATTGTATTTCTCATCAGTTTTTTGATAAATGTCCTTGAGAATCTTGGCGTATTTCCGCAATCAATAACATTTCTTCCGTTTTTTTCAGCCGGAGGAAGCTGTATCATAGTTTCTTATGGACTCATGGGAATCGTGCTGAGTACTTACAGGTATAAGAATATTTATCCGCGACATCCTGAAGCAGGCTTTATGTCCATTAATTTTAAGATAAAAAAAGTATCATAATATTATGTTAAATAAAACCAACCAAAAACGCTGAGATATGCTCCCAGCGTTTTTGGGGTGGTTTTATTTTGGACAGTTTTCTGCATTCAGCACCAGCTGCTTGCGGAACTGCGAAGGGGACATGCCACACTGTTTTCGGAAAAATCGGCTGAAATATAATGGATTTTCGTACCCGACCAGATTGGCTATTTCTGTGATATTATAATTGGTCGTTTCCAGAAGCATTTTTGCATTGGTAAGCCTCAGAGACTGCACGTATTGAGCAGGTGTAGTATTGGCATATTGACGGAAGTTCTGGATGAACCAGCTGATACTTATATTGTGGGAAACAGCATAGTCTTCAATACTTATAGGTTTATTATAATGCATCCGAAAGTACTGTGCAGCCTGTTCCATATCGTTCATGTTCTGAAGGTTCTTTTTACGTGGCTTTTGCAGTGCTATTCTATGGAGGCTGATCAGGAGAATCGTGAAATAATTTATCAGCATCTCCTCATAATCAATTCGCTGCAGATTCAATTCCTCGATCATGGACATAAATAGATTTTTGTACTCAATGGAGATACCGGTATAAATAATGCGGGTATCGTCGGCAATCCCATATCTTCTCAGAAAGTTCTTTACATTATTTCCAGTAAAGTGAACCCAGTAAACTTCAGTCTGATCCGCTCCATAATAATAATAGCGTTGTTCCTCACGTGGACGGTAGAGTACCATATTGCCGGCTTCTACAACAGTAGGTTTTCCATCAAAATAAAAATGTGCCCGACCGGATGCGATGTAAAGGAGCTGATAATCAAGCCGGCCTTTCGGGCGGTGAGTAGGAAGCTTTTCTACGGTGTATAGATGATAAGTGCCGCAGCTTCCAATAAACAGGGGATGTTTTTTATCCATAAAATCAACCCTGGATTTGTGATAGTATGCTGATAATGTATACAAGTAATGTCCTCCTTGTCATATTGCACAAATCACAGTAATATGAATTGTGCAATTTTACGATTCTACAAAATATTGTTAAAAAATAGTTGGCTATTATGTAAAAGTATAACATTTTGTGCATGTTTTGTCGAATGTTGTTTATGTATTTTTTTATAATAAAAAAGTACAATGATAGTACGACAAAAGCAAAATATCTGGGATTTGCTTTTTATTATCAATTTCAGGAAAAGAAATATAGGATGAAAGTTCCGAAAAAGTCATTGGATAAAGTAAAGAAGAAAGTCAGGAAACTTACGAGCCGCAAGTGGAGCGTGAGTAATTCATACAAAGCGAAAAAGATAGCAGAGGTAGTAAGAGGATGGATTAATTACTTTAAAATTGGCTCAATTCTTACAGTAAGCCGAAAACTTGATACAGTAATCAGGTATAGATTCAGGATGTGCATATGGAAACACTGGAAAAATCCAAAAACCAGATATAAAAATTTGGTAAAACTGGGTATTAGTAAAAAGAATGCAAGGTGTGCGGCGGGATTTCATGGATATGCCCGAGTGTGCCGTACAAAAACTGTTTGTTATGCGATGTCAAATGCACGTTTGAAGAAATTTGGTTTACTCTCAGCCGAGGAATATCTTTGTAAAGCGAGATGTCAAGTTAACTGAACCGCCGGATGCGGAACCGCATGTCCGGTGGTGTGAGAGGTCGGCGACAAAAGCCGTCTCCTACTCGATCAAACCAGCTCCGTTATACCAGGGAGGAAAATATCTCCTGTGTGGGAGGCAGCATTTATCCCAACATGCTGTGTGCACACCCACCGTTCCAGATCGATGGGAACTTTGGCTTTGCAGCTGCGGTTGCAGAGATGCTTATCCAGAGCAGGAAAGGGCATATCCTGTTACTTCCGGCACTTCCGGATGAATGGAAAGACGGAAATGTCCGAGGAATGAAGGTACAGGGTGACATCACAGTTGATTTCGAATGGAGAGATGGCAGGATACACAGGGTTCGCCTCTGCTCTTCCCGTGAGCAGAAAGTAACGCTGGAATGTAATGGAATTTCAAAAACAATATTTTTAAGACCTGATGTGACAGAGGATATGATTTTTGGTTGATCTGTCCCGAGGGCCTGGAAATCATAGACAGTGGTAAGTAATGGGGTACAATAAAATATAGCCAATCGATTTTGCCAGAAACTATTGATATTTCTTAGGGTATCGCATATAATATAGTTAAACCAAAAGGTTTCGTGTAGCGGCACGTAAAAGCTGTACTGTGCCCGGGCAGGGTAATTACTGGGACTATTTGATACTCGGAAGGGTATTACGCCCACACCAGGGAGATACGGTGAGTCCGCGCCGGGGACTTAATGATACCGGCGACATTTTAGACATTCGGAAGGATGTCGCGGCTGACAGCCAGCATAAAACCGCTTTTTAAGATTATGGGCACTGGATAACAAAAAGTTGTCCGGTGCTGTTTTTATATTATAGTGATGATTGGGAAAAGATAGATGGGAAAACAACAGGATAGAGAGAAAATCGTACAGGAGATTAAAATAGCTGCCGATCTGTACAGGAAGCATTTAGTAGGTAAAAGATTTCTATATGTATTTGAAGGCAGATATATTGAGGTGCTTTATAAAGCTGCCAATTTCAGGCACTTAACAGGTGTGGCCACAAACCTTTCCGCAAAAAAGTTTTATAGTTATGCAGCAAAAAAACTGCTTCAGGCTTCGCAGATATTTTTTACACCGCAGCACCCTTTTTCATTGTGTAAGCGTAAAATTAAGCATATCGGACAGATTGCAATGCTGGCTGGCTCAGAAGGCTTTATGTTGGAAGAGATTGTTACAGATACGAGAACTTATAAGTTTGGCACAACAGATCTTAATTTTACTCTATGCTTAAATAAAGAGTATGATGATCAGGGACAGCAAAAAGGCGATTGCTTTGTAGTAGAATCACTGCGAGATGAAGATTGTTTTTCTAAAAGTACAACAGCATATACAGTAACTCATATTTTCTCAGCACCGAATGATGCGAAAAAATATACAACTTTACTGTTTTTGGATGAAAATGCAATGATAGACAGTCTTCCGGATGAAATTAAAAACATGCTGGATCAAACTTTATTACATAAATAAAAATGGAGAGTCTTAGTTGGCGATTCAATTAATCTATCCTGAGGGTATGAGAATTATTGACAGCCGTATCATGTAAAACGCACATGGTACGGCTGTTTTTATACCCTAATAGGACCTGATGATCATAAAATTTGAACGATTTCGGGGGTGTTTTTATCTGGGATAATTTTTTTAAAAATATTTGCAACCTTTTTAGGGATTCGCACGTCTAATAAGTAGAAGCACATAAATGAAGCTTCTATAGTATACTACGGATGACTAGTCTGAGATAGGAGAGCCGGAACTACAATGAATGAGGTTTTGATACGAAAAGCGAAGAAAGGCGACAAAGATGCTTTCTGCCGACTTATGGATGAGAATGTACAGAGTATGTATAAGATTGCGGCAGCATATCTGAAAAATGATGAAGATGTTGCGGATGCAATACAGGATACGATTCTTTCCTGTTATGAAAATCTGAAAAGTCTGAAACAGAACAGATATTTTAAAACTTGGATGATTCGAATCTTGATCAACAAGTGTAAGGACATGATACAGAAGAAAAAGCTGGTTACTTATACGGATCAGATGCCGGAAACACCTTTTCACGAAGAAGAATATGCGGCGATGGAATGGGCACAAGTATTAGAAACATTGGATAGCAAATATCGTTTGGTTGTTCTTTTGTACTATATGGAAGGATTTAGTGTCCGGGAGATCAGTGACGCTCTGGATATGAAGGAAAGCACTGTGAAATCTCGTCTTCATCGTGGTAGAAAACAGATTGCAGAGATGTATGGATATAAGGTTAAGGAGGGACGTGTTTAATGATGACTTTAAATAATAATGAGAAAGACTTCCAGGAAAAACTTCAAAAGGATACAGAAATGCCGGCAATCGTGCATGAACGTATCAATCAGGCATATCGATTGATTGAAAATAATGCTGTGTTACAGAAAAAAGCACCAAAGGATCCATATCACTGGATGAAAATTGGAGGCAGGGTAGCAGGAGGTATGGCAGCGGTACTGGCAGTCGGATTTATATTCTGTGCAACCAATCCAGTAATGGCAAAGAATATCCCGGTTGTAGGAGGGCTTTTTGAAATCTTGCAGGATAATGTAAGTTTCTTTGGTGATTTTTCGGATTATGCAACAACCTTGGAATCCGTTGATGGAACAACGGCAGATGGCAGTGAAGCAGATGGGGACAAGACAGGTAATGCCAATAGTACGAATGCTTACACTAAAACTGCAGATGGACTGACAATTACATGTTCTGAAGTATATGCCAACAGCCAGGCGGTCTATATAACTATGCAGTTTAAGAGTGATAAGCCATTTCCAGAAACGGAAACCGGAGTGGAAAGTGGAACACCGGTCATTGATCTGTATATGACTGGAGGTGTGGACTTTGATTCAGAAGCTAGTCGGGTGATCGACGGTCATGTGGAAGGACAGTTTCTGGATGACAACACCTATGCATGCATTTTCCGTTATGATCTTGCTCAGGCGGCAAAAGACTATACGGAATATAATGAGAAATACAATGAAATGACACAGCAGGTACTGGATGAGATGGGAATTACAATGGATGATATGGACGATGAGACAGATGAAGGTTATGCGCTGCTGGAAGAATATATCAATAAAGTGTCTGAGCGTGGTGGAGCATATCAGAAATATATTAAAGATATTGAGATTCCGGATACTTTTAATCTGCATCTGGATATCTCGGAGGTAAGAGGGCTGGAAGCAGACTATGAGTGGTCAGAAGCGGATGATGAAAACTATGGAAGGGATGCCGGCTACTACAAATATGAAGGTGACTGGAGTTTCGATATCCCGGTTACAGTAGATGATTCCCGGACAGAAGTATTGGAACTGAATGATACAAACGATGCTGGTATCGGACTCAAATCCGTAATTCGTTCTCCGTATGAACTGACGGTAAATGAACTTTATAAGGAAGGATCCAACAGTGACTGCTTCATGGTAGCTCTTGATGCCAACGGAAACACACTTCCATATAATGAGTCTACTGGAAACTGTAATAACTTCGCAATTCAGGACAGGGATATTTCGACAGTAGATATTTATTTCCTGGATTATATCCAGTATATGGATGAACTGAAGGGGCAGCAGAATTTTGATAATCCTACGAAAGAAGACGGACAGAAATGGAAAAAACTTCTGGAGGAGAATGCGAAATATCATAAGACATTACATTTTGATAATGACAGTGAGACAGTGCAAAAAACTAAGTGATTCAAAGAAAGATAAGTAGGATATGAGACAAAAAGAAGTGATAGGGCAGTCAATGAGAACCACAAAATCGGCAAGACCAGGTTCAGTTGTTTATGTGCCGATGGATAAATCGGAATTCAGATCTATTATATTTTCAGAAAAGAAGAAAAATAAAATTAAGAAAATTGTAATATTGATTATATTGATGATTTTTGTTATAGGCTGTTGTATTTATGCAGGTATATCTTATTATTACTCATATCACTTCTTTTATGGGACGACCATCAATGGGATTGACAGTTCAAATAAGACAGCATATGAGGTTGAGCAGGAGATTGCTGGGAAAAAGGATAACTATACTATTCAGGTAAGGGCAAGAATGCAGGACCCGCAGGCCATTACAGGAAAAGACATTGATTATAAATACGTATCCAGCGGTGCGGTTCTCCAGCTGCTGAAAACTCAGAAATCATGGGAATGGATTGGCAGTCTTTTTGAAACAAAAAACTATATGGTTCAAGAAGAGACTTTTTTCAGCCGGGAGAAACTGGAAGAACAGGTAAATTCATTAAATTGTGCGAAAAAAGAGAATCAGATAGCACCGGAAAATGCGTATGTAAGTTTTGTTAACTCAGAATTCACTATTGTGCCAGAAACGGAAGGCAACGAATTAAATACCAAAGAAGCTTATCAGATGATATGCAGGGCAATCGATAACGATGCGGCAGAGGTAAATCTGGAAAGTGATCCAAAGGCTTATAAGAAAGCAGATGTGACGAAAGAAAGTTCAGAACTTCAGAATATGGTAAATACATATAAGAACCTGACAAAAGCAAATATCACATATACATTTGGAGACGAAACGGTAACACTCGATGGGAATACCATTAAAAACTGGCTGCAGTTTGACGAGAAAGGGCAGCTGCTCCAGAATGATGAAGCCTTCCGGCAGCATGTAGTGGATTATGTGGCACAGCTTGCAGCAGATCATGATACAGTTGGCACTGAAAGACAATTCCAGACCACAAGCGGAAGGACAGTGTATGTATATGGCTCAGCCTATGGATGGAAGATTGATCAGGACAAGGAAGTAGCACAGCTCATGCAGGAAATTCAGTCAGGAACCCAGACAACCAGGGAACCGGTATATTCTATGAGGGCAAATGCACACGGGATCAATGATCTCGGAAATACATATATAGAGGTAGATCTTACAGAGCAGTATATGTGGTATTATCAGAATGGAAATATTATTTTCCAATCAGAAATCGTATCCGGACTGCCAAGCGATCCGGACAGAAAAACACCCCCTGGAATATTCACACTGAATTCAAAGAGCAGTCCGTCCGTGCTGCGAGGTGAAATGACAGCAAATGGAACCTATTCTTATGAACAGCCGGTAACGTACTGGATGCCATTCAATGGAGGAATTGGCTTTCATGATGCAGACTGGCAGCCGTACTTTGGTGGTGACAGATATCTTACAGGTGGTTCTCATGGATGTATCAATCTTCCACCAGAAAATGCCGGACAGCTTTATAGTCTTATTCAGTATGATGTCCCGATAATCTGTTTTTACTAATTCTATAGTCAAGATGTACAGGACAGGAGCTAAGTTGTAATGCAGCTGGCTCCTGTCCTTCATTGTCAACAATATCAGATTGGCACATGATCACCATTTCGGTAATCCAGAACAAAGCAGACTTGATGTGGAAGTGGAAGAGCGATTGGTAAAAGCTAGCAATCTCTTCCTTTCACAAAGAGTGAAGAAGAGAAGGCACATTAATGGGATTGACGTATCAATACTGGAACCATATAATGGGTACAAAGAAAAATTTATTTATGGAAATAAACACATTGACAGAGCATGCAAAAGTGCTGTGATTAAAGTTTAAAAAGAATCCTTATGAACATCATAAGTAATGCTGTCAGGTATAATAAAGAAAAAGGAGAGATACTGCTCAGCTATTATGAAACCCAGGTGGATGACAGGCATATACTGTTTGAGTTTCACTGCAAGGATACCGGAGTTGGAATGAGTAAAGAATTTCAGAACCATATTTTTGAACCATTTACTCAGGAAACAGGCGGTGCAAGATCTGTTTATGGAGGAACAGGTCTTGGTATGCCAATTACAAAAAAACTAATAGAGAAAATGGGCGGTACGATTAAATTGGAACGGAATTTCCCCCAATTATTCTAAGACCTATGCGTGTACCAAAGCAGCTCTTTCTACTTGTAAAAAATACAATATAAAAGAGGTGCTCTGTACAGCATGGATGGATAATGGTGCAGAAACCCCGGTGGATGCTTTGCTTCCGGGACTTGTACTTTTTGCACACCTTGATTTTCACAGAGACTATGACGAAACAATCCTTAAGCAGGAGTTCAGGAACTGCACAGGCGGGGAATTTGATGATTTTATGGCACTTGACAATTTTGATTCCTTATTCTTAAATACGAAAGAGAATAAAGAGGCTCAAAATCCTTCAAAATATCTGTTATACCAGGATCCAATGTTAGGCATTTTTGATTATCATGTGAAAGAATCAGGTGTCAATACAAAATCTTACTACCAAAACATACAGAAATGTATGAAGGAATGTGCAAAAAAAACAGGAAAATATCAGCTTTTATTTTCATTTTATGAAAAACTGGCGGCGGTATTAGCTGATAAAGCCGATTTGGGCATGTGTATAAAATCAGCATATCGGTTTATACAGGAAATCAGAACTATTCTCACAGAATGGTTTTGGTTTCCTTTTTTGCTGTTACAAATCAGTTACAACTGCATTATAGAATTTAATGTATAATTAACCTGTGAAAAGATAGTTATAAAAACATGTGAGGTAATAATCATGAAGGCAAGAATTCTTGTGATAGAAGACGAAATGTCAATCAATGACCTGCTATGTATGAATTTGGAGATTGCAGGGTATGAAACAGTAGGATATCTGGATGGAAATGAGGCATATGAAGCAATTATTCAAGATCATGCGTTTCAATGTGCGCTTGTAGATATCATGCTTCCTGGAAGAGACGGATATAGCCTGTTACCGAAACTGAAGCAGTATGAAATCCCCGTAATATTTCTTACCGCAAAGGGAGATATCGCGAGCAAGATCAAGGGATTAAAAGACGGTGCAGAAGATTATATTGTAAAACCATTTGAAATGCTGGAAGTGATGGTTCGTCTTGAAAAAGTACTGGAACGTAATGGCACTGTACAAGAACAGATTCAAATTGGTGATGTCATCATTGATACTGCTAGTCGTACTGTTACAAAAATGGGCATGGAAATCTATTTAAAGCCAATGGAATATAACTGTCTCATGGTGTTCGCCAAAAACCCGAATAAAGCACTGACCAGGAATCAGATTCTGCAGGAACTGTGGAATGAAGAGTTCTGCGGAGAAACAAGAACTGTGGATGCACATGTGGGTCGTATCAGAAAAAAACTTGGCTGGCAGGATAAGATTAAAACAATTCCCAGAATCGGTTACAGACTTGAGGTGGATTTATGAAACTCTTAATAAAGATCTTTTTTCAGACTACATGTATTATTCTGTTGGCATCGTCAGGGATCTTTCTCTATACCACTTATTGTTGGAAAAATCAGAGTATACAGAATATCAACAGTTATGAAAGCAGTATATTCAGAACAAATATCTTACAGTTTGAAAATAAAACAAGCCTTTCTGACAATCAGAAACAGAATGCCGACAACGAAATGCGCCCCCAAATAGTTACTTATGCTTTTCGGCAGGTTTTTCATGACAGCGCGGTTTTATATCTTGATGGAAAAATGACCTATAATGGAACTGTTTATGAATTCGATGTAAAAAAGTTAAGAGAATTATGTGCAAGTAAGGCAAACATGGTGGATCATGGCAGCAACAGTGATGGTCATGGCCCTATGATCAGTCAGATAAATGGAAGGACACTTTTGTTATTTTACTATGGCAATGTAAATATGGGATATCAGATTGTTACTTATAAAGATATAACAGATGTAATAGAAAAAAGTCATCTGCTGTTTTTTCAGACGGGTGGATTTACTTTATCTTTGATCGTGGTGATGGGAATTATCCTTTATTTGAGCCTTAGAAAAATCACAGCACCGCTTACAGGCCTAAGAGAAGCTACGCTTCTTGTTTCTGAAGGTATTTATGATTTTAAAGTACCGTCAGAGGGAAATACAGAACTTGCGCAGATAGGTGCAACCTTTAATTTTATGACAGGTAAAATAAAAGAACAAATTGAAAGTCTTTCTAACATAAACCGGACACAAAAACAGCTTATTGGAAGTCTGGCTCATGAGCTGAAGACCCCAATGACTGCAATCATAGGCTATGCAGATACATTGCTTACTGTGCGCCTAACCCCGGAAAGGCAGGAGAAGGCTCTGATTTATATTGAAAATGAATGTCGCAGGCTGTCAAGACTTTCTATGAAAATGCTGGAATTAACTGGACTCTACGAAGCTTCGGAAGACTCATTCAATCCAGCTGAAATACAGGTGGATAACTTCCTGAAAGAAGTAAAAGAACTTATTGATTGCAGGCTTCAAGAAAAAAACATCTCTCTTGATGTATTTTGTGAACCAAAAGAATTGGTAAAGAAGTTTGATCAGGACTTAATGATAAGTGTAGTGACAAATCTAATTGATAATGCAGTCAAAGCTTCCAGGAAAGAATCTAAAATTGTGCTTGAGGCAACCCCAGACCATCTGATGGTTCAGGATTTTGGAAAGGGAATACCGAAAGAGGATCTGGAAATGGTGACGGAACCATTTTATATGGTAGACAAATCTCGTTCCAGGGCAAAAGGAAGTGTAGGGCTCGGTCTTTCTTTATGTCAGAAAATTATAGAACTGCACGATTTCCAACTGAAGATTGAAAGCAATCCGGGAAAAGGAACTACCGTCTCTGTTTTCTGGTAATCACACTAACGTTTACATATCAGTTACAAATCGCGAAAGATTTGGTGTAATGCTCGATGATATACTTATAACAACCTTAGAAAGGAGATATTACCAGAAATGAGAAAAAACATAAAAAAGTTTGCAGGAATAGTGCTTTGTATTGGAATGTTTACAGGATGCGCACAGACCCCGGATTCTTCTTTGGTAAAGCCGAAGGGGAGCAAGGCTGTAGATGCTTATACGGAAGCGGATGATGTTAGCGGTTCTAAAGGAGAAGCATCTGAAAGCAAGAACGATGACGGTTCAGAGTCAAAGACAACCATCAGGAATCTCATTGATGCTCCTCAAAATTATAAAAGCCATGTGGAAGATGACAGTGCCAAGCTCGTGGTAAATACAGATGCAAGCGTAGAAATTCCGGAAGTGGAAAAGATATCTGCTATTTCTGTCACTGCGGCAGAAGTTACCCAGGAGCTTCTCGACCGTATTACAAACGCATTCTTCTCAGAGGCAAAACTTTATACCCTGGATAGTTATTATGTGAAGACAAAGGATGAAATTAAAAAAACTCTGGATGAACTAAAAGAAGACGTTGCTAACGGAAACCTGGATCCGTATAACTATGGAACAGACGATGATGGGAATTATGTCTATGATATCTATGAAGATATTGAGACATGGGAACAGGAATACGAAACTGCTCCGGAAAAGAAAACCCTGACAGAGGCAAAACCTGTTGCCGGAAATTATTTCAGTTGTATTGCACAAATGCCAGACGATTCACAATACTACTATATGATATCTTCCGATGGCTCCGATACCTTGTCAGTCAAGATCAAGAAAGCAGCAAACAAGGGCGGGGAAAAAATACCGGAGGATGCAATGTGGTGTGATTACGGATATTCTGAAGAGGAAGAAAAACCCACAGAAGAATCTATCGGGCTGTCCCTGGATGAAGCAAAAAAACTTGTAAAGGAAAAAGTTGAAAAAATGGGCATCACAGATTTACAGTTTTCTAACTGGAATTACGCGGTGTGCAAAAGTTTTGAAGGCGATAATAGTTCAGGTAATTTTGGAAATGGATATAGAATTGATTATGCACGTACCATAAATGGTGTGCCGGTAACTCAGACAATTGCAGACGGTGGGGCATTGGAAGATATGGACAGCACGATGGAAACATGGTCTTATGAAAATCTCTGTTTCTATGTCGATAAAGATGGCATAGAAAGCATGACTTATTCAAATCCCTACACAATTGGTAACATAAAGACAGAGAATTTAAATCTTCTTTCATTCAGCGAGATTATGAAAATTTATGAAAAAATGATGGTGGTAACAAACGCTGATAATATGCAATATGAAAATTCCAGAGTCTATAATATTGATCGGATCGTTCTTGGCTATGCCAGAATATATGAGCCGTCTACTGACGCACACACAGGTATTTTGATCCCCGTCTGGGATTTTTTCGGCAGCATGACTTCAGAAAGTGAATATAACGGAGAAACAGAATCAAATACCAGTAAAGATCCAAATGAAAGTTTCCTCACCATTAATGCCGTGGATGGCAGTATCATAGACCGGAATCTGGGTTACTGACATGAGACAGGTATTTGGAATTGTAAGGTACAATTTCTTCGGATTTTTACGCAATCCCAAAGTTATTTTTATATTTCTGTTAGAATTTGTACTTAGTTTCCTGCTTACAGGCAGAATCATGGTTGTAATGGATACCTACGATACACCGGTACAGGCCATCGAACCATTTATCTGGACATTTGGGGATGGGATAGCAGTACTGTCCAGTTCGCTGCTCTTGCTTCTTATGTTTTCTGACCTGCCGAAGATGACACCTATTACTCCATACCAGCTGACCCGGACAACCAAGAGGAAATGGCTTTTAGGTCAATTCATTTATGTTATTCTTGTAACTGTTTTATATACGGTTTTGATGCTGCTGTTTACGGCCGTGCTGTGTATGAAAAAGAGTTATCCAGGTAACCTGTGGAGCGAAACTGCGGCCATGCTTGGTTATTCAGAATTAGGAAAAAACCTGCAGGTCCCTTCTACAGTAAGAGTCATGGAAAGTATTTCACCTTATGGCTGTATGCTGCAGGTTTTCTTCCTGTTGTTTTGTTATTCGCTGACCTTAAGCTTTGTAATCCTTGTAGGAAATCTCTATAAAGGGAAGACTAAGGGTATGATTTTTGGCCTTCTTTACAGTGTATTTGGTTTTTTATTGGACCCGAAAGTACTGGCTGCAATTTTACATAAAGAAAAATACGAAATGTATCAGGTAAATGTATTAATCTGCTGGATCAGTCCTCTGAACCAGGCAGTATACGGAAAACATAACTTAGGTTATGACCCATTGCTTCCGAAAATCACGCATTCCTACATGTTTTTTCTGGGTATTTTAGTTCTTCTTGCAGTTTTTGCAATTAACCGGATGAAAAAATATACCTTTGAATTTCTTGGAGAAAAGACATGATCGGAAGGGGGAAAACCTATGTGGGGTGAAACAAAACGTATGTTTTTTAATAAGAATTTTCTGGCAGCATGGCTGATAGCCTGCATTTCCATAGCCATTGGACAGACTTATCCCAGCTTAAAAAAAGCACTGACATGTGGTACTTTTATCAGTATACTGGAAGGTTCCTTAAAAAGTCAGGCAGTATCTTTTGCCATTCCGGTAGCAGCCGTATTCCCATGGAGTGATTCCATTCTGCAAGAATATAAAAGTGGATTTTTAAAGGAGATACTTCCCAGAACGACTCGCAGACAGTATATCGAAGGTAAAGTTTTTTCCATTATGGTATCTGGTTTTATGGTCTGGACGTTATCTATACTAACGGTACTTTTTATCAATTTTATTGTGTTCTATCCGCTGGAGATACAGGGTGCTATTCAGAAAGAAGCACTTCTGGACTTGCTCATGAAGGCATTCCGGACAGGACTTATCGGAAGTATCATAAGTACTTTCGGTGGAAGCTGCGGGATTTTATGGGATTCTGCTTACATGGTATATGGAATCCCTTTTGTAAGCTTCTATTTCGGAATTATTCTTCATGACCGCTATTTTAAAAATCAGATATGGTTTTATCCAGTAGAATGGATACTGGCTGATAAAAATTGGGGACCGGACAAAATAGGAGTTTGGCTATTTCTACTGTTGTTTTTATTAGTAATGCTGGGAATTCTGGGAGGTGTTTTATATGGAAGATTGGAAGAAATCTGAAAGGACATTTAATCTGGCCTGTGATCCGCAAAGAGTAAGTGGAATGATGCAGAACACCTGCGTAAAAATAGAACACGTGACCAAACGTTTCGGTGAAGACATCGTGTTACAGGAAGTAAATCTTTCCTTGAAAACAGGGAACGTCTATGGGATTGTTGGAAATAACGGTTCCGGAAAGACCGTTCTTATGAAATGCATCTGTGGGTTTCTCCCTGTAACTACGGGCACTATTTTTGTATTTGGAAAAAAAATAGGCCATGATGTGGATTTTCCTGAAAGTCTTGGAGTTATTATCGAGACTCCCGGTTTTCTTACACAATATACGGGCTTTAAAAATCTGGAGATCCTGGCAGACATGAATGGCCGGATCTCGAAGGCCGATATCCGCATAGTCTTAAAAAGGGTAGGATTGGATCCGGACATGAAGAAACCAGTCGGAAAATATTCCCTTGGAATGCGTCAACGCCTTGGTATTGCACAGGCCATTATGGAAGATCCTCTGTTTTTGATCCTGGATGAGCCGTTTAATGGACTGGATAAACATGGCGTGGAAGAAATAAGAGAACTGCTGCTGGATTTAAAAGCAGCAGGAAAAACCATTTTGTTGGCAAGCCATAATGAAGAGGACATCAGAATCTTATGTGACCACGTATATGAAATGGATGGAGGAATCTTAAGAGAAAGGACTGCCTGATAATGAAAAATTTATTTGTAAAAACGGCATTAGTATTGTGTACGACAATAATATTTCTTCCAGCTACCGTTTTTGCCACAGAGCCTCAAAACACGGAAGTTACATCTGCTGAAGAAGGATTTACGGACTCAGATCCGTCCGTATCTTATGAGAATGACAACTCGTTAACCCTTGATGAAAAAGAGGATGAATCTACGAGTACCGAACCTCCGAGTACCGAACCTCCGGCAGAGGATGAAAAGACTCCTGATAAAGCTGATACCGATAAAGAAAATCCGGATCCGGATATTTTTACATCAGGAGATGACTTTGGTGATGGTTCTAAATCGAATCCTTTTCATGTTGTAATAGACAGTGATAATCCGGAAGACGGTGACGCCCCGCAGATAACAGATCCGGTTATAGACAACGGGTATTCGGGCGGTGGGGGAGGAGGTAATTCAACATCAGACTCATCAAGTGAAAAAATATTACATAAACCGCAGGTATTATTAGAAGACAGCAATCTTTCAGGTGGACGATTGGAGGCTGGTTCTACAACAGAAATGTCGCTGACATTTCGAAATAAAAGCTGCAGTCAAAATGTATTTGGTTTAAAAATTTCCCTTTCTACAGAGAACAAAGGAATCGAATTTGAGAAAAACTCTTTTTATGTACAAGTCCTGGCTCCTGGTGAAGCAATTACTTTGGAACAGATGATTACTATAACAGAAAACTGTGATCCTGGCCAGGCTGTCATTACTTTTTCTCTGGATTATGAAGATTCGAAAGCAACGGCAACCACCGGTACAGAATTACTGTCTTTTCAGATCATCCAACCGGTTCGTGTTAAGCTGGAAGCTTCAGATATTCCATCTGTTTTATACACTATGGATACAGTAGAGATCCCGGTAAAAGCAATGAATCTCGGAAGAGACAAAATATACAATGCAAGTGTCAGCTTAAAGGCTGATGAATTAAGCTCAAACGATACTGCATTCTTAGGGACCATAGAGGCCGGAGATTTATCCCAAGGAAGTCTTCGCATATATGTAAAAGGAAAAACAGGAAAATGTGCAGGTCAATTAATTCTTACGTATGAGGATGCAGATGGCAAATCATATGAGGAAGAAATAAAATTTGATTCTGAAATCAAAGAAACCCAGATAAAAACTTTAAAGGTTGAAGATGACCAGGAGAAAACCAATAACTGGTGGTATTCCATAGCTGCAGTTGTTGCAGTACTGCTTATTTCCATAATCCTGATTCTGGTCAGAAAGCTTCATAAGAAAAATATCCTTCTTGAAGAAGCGAGGAAGGCGGCTTCTCATTGAAAAGAAAAAAAATAGACAGCTTTACCTTATTAGTCATACTTCTGCTGGCATTGATACTTACATTATTAGGAATGCTGCTGGCAGGCATGAAAGAAGAAAAACGGCAATTTACTGTGTTGCTCCCACTTGGAGATCTGGCTTATGATGAAGATTTTTTGCAGAAAGCGAAGAAGATAAAAGGTATAAAAGAAATCTGGCCAGTCATAGAAGTCCCGGTTGTCATCAAAATTGAAGATTATACGGAAACAACGACTTTTTCAGGAATTGATATGAATGCGTTTGGAAAAAATCCAACTCAGAATGAACTGGGGAAGCTGCCGTTGTTATTGCTGGGAAATGGTTCCCTACGGGATATGAAAGACTATAATAATCATGCCATTTCAAAAAAACAACAGGAAAAATTTTTAGAGATGGGTGAAAACCTGAATATTTTTTATTCCCTGGATGAAAAAGAGAAGGATACTTCCAAAGCCACAGATGATCTTACTACCTTATCCAGCAATTCCGCAAGAGGACCGCAAACCTCATATATGCCCTGTAAAGCCGCTGTAGTAATAGAAGGCAACGAAATCTACATACCCATTTCCCAGGCACAGGATCTCTGCAGAGAAATAGGAGAGCCTTCTGAGATCAGTAAAGTATATCTAAAAATAAATGGAAAAAATAACCTGGAGAATGCAAAGAAAATACTTTCAGGAATTTAACATAATATTAATATATAGCAAGAATTCTCCTTCCTCTGCAGATGTGCAATGAATTGTAAAAGCAAAAAAGAACACTTGTTTGATGCTGCAGTTCATGGTATAATAGTATCAGTTGATAACATAAATGAACTTAAATGAAAACTTAAATTCCGGTTTTGCTCCAAATGTTCTGGTGCTGACGCTGGCCCGCACCGGCACACACAGCGACTTGTTCGGCAA
>ERZ835080.1179-NODE-1179-length-21462-cov-11.195684_pt1 | contig 21462 bp, 21 predicted proteins | sample MGYA00519688_ERZ835080 | MGnify/ENA primary metagenome ERZ835080 (study PRJEB31850, sample SAMEA3708770) | human gut metagenome | biome: human gut; feature: human-associated habitat; material: faeces | place: China | collected 2014 ... | reverse complement strand
CCATTAAGGACGATGAGGACTTGGACGCATACTTCAAGGACTTGAAGCAGGAGTTTGCGAATGACGGCTTTAAGGGTGTAGTTCCTCCAGATACAGCAAAAAAAGAACTGGAGAATGAGACTCAGGCGTTTGCGAAAATGATTGCAGACGACACTAAAGAAATTGTAGAACAACAAAAACAGTGATTTTATGGCAGCAGGATTTAAGTATAATCTTGAACCGGAAGTTGAGCAGGAAGAACGCTACGACGTAGAAACCGGACGCAGACGCAGAGGTCCGTATAAGTTGGACACAACCAACCTCGTTGTCGGCTCGTACTTGCCCTCATTCACACCGATTGCAGCTGACTTGGTGAAGAAAACATCCCAAGTGGCTATCCGTGTGGAAGTATATGAGAAGTTTACGACAGGCTCCAATACCACATTGAAAATCAAGAAACGTTCTTTGGCTTACAAAGGTATGCACTTGGGTAACGGTGCGCATGGAGCGACAATCAACGCTATTGACAAGGCTGACAAAGCTTTTGATAAGCTGACGTTAGCGGCAGACTTTGGAGAAAATCTAGAAGCTGGAACAGTTCTTTACGAAGCGACAGCCGCAGATGGTACAACGCCCAAAGTTATCGCAAATTCAGCTCTGTATGAAAGGAAGCAGGTAGAGGATGGCATAGTATTGGTTTCCCTTTTGATGCGTGCGTTTGAAATCGAACCGACCAAGCTGGTAATGCCTTTCGCAGATATTGACAAGGCGAATATGCCGCACTTCCAGTTTAACGCTTTGGATGTCAAACAAGAAAAAGAAGCCGTATCTATTCCTAAGGCTTCTTCTAGTCAGGACGGTTTGATGAGTAAGGAAGATAAAGTCAAATTGGATGGGGTTGCAGCACAAGCTAACAAGTATACTTTAACAGCAGCTACGACTTCTGCTCTTGGAGGTGTAAAGCAGGCAGCCAAAGTGAATGATGCATCTGGTACGGTGTCGGTAGAAAACTTTAACGGATTATTGACAGCGTTGAAAAACGCAGGTATAATGGCAAAATAAAGAAAGGAGGACTAATATATGATGCTAACTATTCATACATTGTTTAATGACCCGAACATTGTAAATGCAGTGATTCAGCGTGTCCTCAAGACAAGAAAGGACACAATTTATTGGCAGCAGTATTTGGGCTTCCGTAGGACTACTACTCGTGTATTTAAAGACTACATCGGTCAGGTTACTGGCGTGATGGCTGGTTCCATCAACTCCCGTTATGGCGAAAAGCCTATCCGTGAACGCAGGAATATCGGTTCCGGATATGGTGAGATTGCCTATTTGGGTGACCGCTATCAAATCTCAATCGACCGTTTGTCTGACTTGCAGGACTTGATAGATAAGTATAATGCCGCCAAACCGGAAGACCAGAAAGCAGCCATGCGTGACATCGTGGACTTCATCTATGACGATTACCGTCAGGTATTGCTGGCACCGCACAAGCGTATGGACATTATCGTAGGCTCTCTGTTGATGACTGGAGCAGCAAGCGTGAAGAACAAGGACGACAATGCCGGAGGAATTGACTTATTGAACATCGACTTGCCGTTTAAGTTTATCAAGCCGGACACAGAGGATAAAGACTATTTCGTCACTTACTTGCAGCAGAAACTGAATGAGCTGAAATCTATTTACGGCACATTCCCCAAGATGATTATGAGCCGTGGCACATTCATCAAGAATATTATCGGTTCAAGTGAATTTGGAGATAAGTTCAAAATGCAGCTTACAGGCAATGAAATGTATATGTCTACCGGGCTTATCACCTCGCAACTGGCTTCTACCATTTTTACAGGTATCGGACTTCCGGCTATTGAAATCAAGGAAGATTATGTGGTAGACCAAACAGGTAAGAATATCCCCATTTATGCAGATGGTCGTATTTCCCTGCTTCCGCAGGATAAAATCGGTTATATGCGCTTCCACACTCCTTATGAAGCTGTGGATGGTGTACCGGGACGTAATTACACTCAGGCAGATGGCGATATGCTGATTTCAGGTTACAAGGACGGCAATGGTCGCTATCTGGAATACACAGCCGAATGGATTCCGCAGATTGCGAACCCGAACCTGATTGTGAACTTCGATTTGAGTGAGATGAACGCATGACAGTAAACGATTATATATTACAGAAGTTTCAGACCTTCGGCGTTAACTTGTCGGAGGCTGACCTTTTCGATATATGTCTGAACGCAAAGATAAGCGGAGGGGGTGAGATGAACGAGGATTGCCAAACACGGGTGTCGGTGGCAATTGCGAAGTTCATCCCCTCTCTATTGCTTCGTGCCACTTCCATCAGCGAAAGCGGTTTTTCTATGTCTTGGAACATTCAAGGCATTAAGGATTACTATTCATTTCTGTGCAAGCGGTACGGTTTGAAAGACGAATTGAGTGATAAGCCTAAAGTGACTTTCTTATGATATTCGCCCCACACATATTGCAGGTAAAAGTTATCACCCCAATGGATAAGGATGAGTTTGGCAGACCTATTCCCGGAACAGGTGGTGAAAGCTGGCAGGAGGTGTGCAAATGCCGTTGTGATGATAACACTACCAAAGAGTTTTCATCTGATAACGGCTCTGTGTATCGTCCGAATTATCATGTGGTATGCGAGAAGAGAATTACTGTCAAGGCTGGTGATGAAGTACGTTGCATGGATGGTGATAGCGTAAGAGGTCAAGGCGAAGTTTATACAGTGAAGAGTACAAACTACTTTAACTACTCGGAATTATGGATGTAGATTTCGATTTCTCAGATGTCGACTCCTTTTTCGATGAAGGAGAATGGGAGGTCGAAAAGAAGATGATTGATGTAGGCGATGAAGCCGTGAAGTACGCAGAGGAACATGGGGATTATCAAGACCATACACTCACTTTGAGAACGTCCAATGATTACGATGTCAATAAAGACGGTTTGACATTGAAAAACGAAGCGGAATACGCATCATTCGTAGAATCTAAAGGGTATGATGTTTTGAGTAGTGCTGCTTTATTTGCGGAGAAACGATTAAAAGAAGAATTTGAAAAATGAAAAAGTACATTGGAACAAAACAGATTGAAGCAGAACCTATGACAATGGGCGAGGCTTATGAAAGAGGTTTATTACAAGTTGGCAGAGTGCCTGATGCAGAGTATGCAAAGCGCATGGGTTATCACGTTAAATATGCTGACGGGTACGAGAGTTGGTCGCCAGCGGAACCGTTTGAGGAGGCGTATAAACTCGCCGATACATCACTTGACCGTATGCAGATAGAAGCCGAAGAAGTCAATGGAAGATATGTAAAGTTAGCCGCTTTCATAGATTCAGGGAAAATGGATGAAGTCGTTAATGATATGTACAACAAGTGTTTACTGGAAATGCAGTGTTGTACAATGTTCGACTATATACGGCTTCTTGATACTTGCATACAGCGTATGCAAGGTTCTGATGGTGCAAAAGTAATAAAGATGAATTTTGGTATGGCTATTATGGCTCTCAAAGCAGGTTTTCCAATTCGTAGAAGCGGTTGGAACGGAAAAGGATTAATGGTGTTCAAACAGGTTCCAGCACATATTGATAGTGATATTATCCCCAAGATGCAATCTATTCCGCAATCAGCAAAAGACCTTATTCTGAAAGGCAAGGGCTTTATTGACTACACAAGCCAGTGTCTTATTTACAATGAGAATACCGGACGCGCTGATTCATGGGTTCCGTCTATCAGTGATGTATTTGCAGAAGATTGGGAGATTGTGGAATGATAGTAACTACCGACATAGGAAACATCCTCTACCGGGACTGCAAGGCTTTCGGAATAGATCTAGTGCCTGATGGTGAAACGCTGACGGGTGAATTGAAGTCCGAAAGGATTGTCATCCACACGAAGAAACAACAGCCGGGAAAGTATTGGAAGAAATCTTTCGCAGAAGTGAATCTATGTGTACCCAATTTAAGCGAGAATGAAGCGAACACAATCCGGCTTAACGAACTCGAAAGAAAGGCTGGCAAGCTGCTTGATGATGTAGTAAGCACCTATGACGGTACAACCTATCGTTATTCTATCGAATCAATTGGCACGGAAGCGGATACAGCTTTGAAATGCCATTACGTGAATGTGAGAATTTTATTTGAAGTAATAAATGTAAAACTATAAGATTATGATTTCAGCAGTAGGAATAAAAAGAATCTTGTTTGCCGACATTGATAAGGTAACGGCAGACATTACCCCCGAAATCGCAAAGACTTTGATTCAAGCCGCTATCAAAGCGAAAGATGAGGTTTTGAATGTACACGGGGAAACGTGGCAGATTGAGGAAACGGAAGCCTCTGTCACCGGGTACAAGAACCAATTAACGGGAAAGAATTACCGTTACGATGATGTGCCGGGAGAAGTATCGCCCGCTTTCTCTATCGGACAATATGACTGGAAGACCAAGAAAGCGTTCATGGGTGGCGATGTTATTCAGGCAACATCTAAAGATGTAGGTTGGAAGCGTGCTTTGGATAAAGTTATTATCAACAAAGCATTGTTCTGTCTGACCGATGATGATGTCTGGTTCATCTTCCCAAAATGCCGTATTGTTTCCCGTGAAGCCAATACGGATAAGGCAATTGCAATCGCTGTAAAAGGCTTGGTGCAGGAACCGGGAATCGAAGGTGTTTCTTCTGAGTATAACTATGAAGAAGGGCAGATTAAAGCTTTGCAGGCATGAACTACAGTAACCATTGTACCTACTCCTTCCGATGCGACCGTAAAGCTGGACGGTGCAACGGTCAAGTCAAAGCAGGTGAATGCTGGGGCTACCGTTCACTATGAAGTGTCGAAAGTGGGGTACGTCACTCAGTCAGGAGATATTAAAACCACTCCTTCTGAAGTTGATACCACTCTTAAAAAAGAGATAACATTGGTAAAAGCACAAGAGTGATAACCGGGGGATGGATATATACCATTCCCCCTTTTAGTTTAAGAATATGAATCAAGCAGCAAAAACGGTTTCTGATGCTTTGTTAGGGCTGGATTTCATGAATGTGGAGATAGGAGGGATGGTTTATACCATTAAACCTCCTACAATTAAAATTATCTGTCGTGCCATTCATCATTTTTCCAATATCGGCATGACTGGAGATAATGTCATGGAAGCTATTAAAGAGCTTCCTGAAGCTACTGAAGATATGCTGAAAGGTATTTCATGCTTCATCTGCGGGAATGATAGTTTGGTCAAAGAATTGGAGAACGGCACTTTTGAAGAAGTCAAAGATGCCTTGGAAGTCTGTTTCTCTATGATGGATATTTCGGCTTTTCAGTGTGTCAGCTCGATGAGGAACGTGTCGATGCTGGCAGCAAAACCGAAACAGTAGGAAACACAACGTTCTTCGGGCAGATAGCCCATTTGATTGACACGTTGCATCTGAGTTATACAGAAGTGTTTGAGATTATCCCTTATCGGAATCTGCTGATGATGCAACGGGATAAATTACACGCAGTATATGGTGGTCAGAAGGTGAATAGAATCAGTGGTAAGGAATTGGCTAATCGTAGGAAAAAGAAATAGATATGGCGAAATTATATTTTAAGGTAGGTAGTGACTGGGAAGAAGTTGTAAGACTTCGTAATGAAATTGCAAAATTAAAGCAGGAGTTAATGAGCATGGATGGCACGCAGTCTCCTGCTGCTTTCAAGGCTTTGAATGCCCAACTTGCTGCATCCAACCAAAGATTGGATGAGTTGGTGACTAATGCAGCCAAAGCTGGAGCGGAAATGGAAACGGGATTCAAAAGGAAAATCTTCGATGCTTCCCAGGCCGTGAATGGATTCACAGAGAAGATTCTTGCTCAAAAAGCGGTAGTTAAGGATATTGAAGCGGATGTAAAACGACTTGGGGATGCTTATCGTATAGCATTGAAAAGGAATCCGTTATCAGCAAATAGCAAGTTAGAAGAATACAATGCTGCCCGCAAAGCTCTTGATGAAGAAAAGGCAGCTTTATTTGGATTAACCCAACAACAAGCCGAAGCGCGTCTTTCCGTAAAGAAACTACGTGATGAATACGCCCTTTACAAGGATGACGCAAAAGAGGTTGTAGAAACTAATAATGGTATTGCTATTTCTTGGAAGAAAGCCTTGGCGGTTATTGGTGGTACTGGAGTACTGAAAGCATTAGGTGCTGAAATGATTCGTGTACGTGGCGAGTTCCAGGCTGCTGACACTGCTATTGAAACTTTATTGGGAAACAAAGAGAAAGCCAATGCCCTCATGTCACAAGTTCGTGAGTTCGCTAAAATTTCTCCGCTTGAATTTTCTGATGTAACAGCAGCCACGCAGATGATGCTTGGTTTCAACATTGAAGCTGAGAAAGTTCCCCGTTATCTACAAGCTATTGGCGATGTTTCTATGGGGAACACACAAAAGTTTAATTCTATGACTTTGGCATTCTCTCAGATGTCCGCTGCCGGTAAACTTATGGGTCAAGACCTCAATCAGATGATTAATGCAGGATTTAATCCTCTGCAAATCATGTCTGAAAAGACCGGTAAGTCTATCGCTACCCTCAAAGATGAGATGTCTAAGGGGGCTATTTCCGCAGAAATGGTTCAGCAGGCATTTATAGATGCTACTTCCGCTGGTGGTCGATTCTATCAGATGTCCGAAAACGCTTCAAAAGAGATAAACGGTCAGTTGTCTATGATGCAGGATGCTTTGGATTCCGTGTTTAACGAATTGGGAACAAAGTCGGAAAGTGTTATCATGGACGGTATTCAAATGACAACTTCGTTGATTCAGAATTATGAAACAGTAGGTAGGATCTTGGCTGGATTAGTGGTTACTTATGGTACATACCGGACCGCAGTGATGCTTGTTACTGCTGCCGAAAGTAAACATACTCTTGTGGAGATTGGACTTACCAATGCCCGTTTATTGGCACGAAAAGCGCAGTTAGCTTTAAACGCTGCAATGCTTACCAATCCTTATGTGTTGTTGGCTACTGCTGTAGTAGGACTTGGAGTTGCAATGTTGGCTTTCCGCGATTCGGCAACAGAAGCAGAAAAGGCACAGAGAAGGTTTAATGAACAGCAAGAAGAAGCTAAAAAGCAAGAAGAAGAACACAAACAGAAGATTGATTCCCTCGTACAAAGTTCTCGTGATATAGCGTTGTCGGATTTACAAAGAGGTCGAAGTTTAGCGGAGTTAAGAAAAGAATACCCTAAGATATTCGCTCAATATGACATCGAAACCATTAAGTTGGCTGATATACTTAAACTAAAGCAACAGATAACGGAAGAAGATGCGAAACGTGCCGGAGAAAAGCAAACCAAGGAACTTTCTAACATTGAATCTGAAATCAAATATTACGAGAATCTGCTGAAAACTCTTTCCGGTCAGCAAGGCGTTGATGGATATGTGAAGAAACTAAAAGAATTGCGTGCTATGCGTGATGTCATGCTGCAAGAAAAAGGCAAAGGCATCTCCGAACAGTTCATTTCCAATCTTAAAGATGTTAATACTAATGAGTTTGACCGCTACATCTCTGAGTTGGAGAAGCGTATCAGAGGAAAGGGGGGAAATGGAACTGTGAAACTTCGTTTGCCTATTGATATTAAGGGTACTTTGTCTGATGAAGCAATCTATAATGTGAAAGACATAAAAACACTTATAGATACAGCAAAATCAGTCAAGCAAACCCGAATTGATTCAGAGAAGAATAAAACTACCTACAAGCAGGATTATGAGAAAGCGAAGAAAGACTGGGATGATGCTAAGAAGAAACTTTCTGAAATAGAAAAGAATAAATCCAAGTTTACTTCAAAGCTGTATGAAGAAGCTAAGAAACGAGTAGAAACAACTGAAAAAGCCTATAAAAATTTGGGCGGTATTACTGGTAGTTCTTTGACCAAGCAGGAAAAAGCTGCTGAAAAGCAAAAAAAAGAACAAAAAAAGACAGCCGAACAACTTCTTTCACTTCACCGTCAGAACCAACAGGATGAAATCAACCTGATGATAGAAGGCACGGAAAAGAAGTTGAAACAGATTGACCTTGATTATCAGAAACAGATTGATGCGATAAGAAAACAGGAGGAAGAATGGAGCAAAGCCGGTAACGGTAAGCTGACCGACAAGCAGGCACAGAAAATTTCAGAAGCTTATACCAATGCCGAAAGTATGAGAGATAAAGATATTTCCGATGTAACTGAAGGACAGCTGAAAGCCGAACAACAGGCTTTGAACGACTACTTGAAAGAATATGGCACGTTCCAGCAGCAGAAATTGGCTATCGCCCAAGAGTATGCGGAAAAAATAAGGAAAGCACAGGAAGAAAACGGTGTTAATAGTGCACAAGTAAAGTTACTGGAGAAACAACGTGATGTTGCCATACAGAACAAGGAAACAGAAGCCATAAAAGCCAATATAGATTGGGTTACTGTGTTCGGTGAGTTTGGTTCCATGTTTTCCGACATGATAAAGCCCGCCTTGGACGAAGCGAAAAAATATGTACGGACTGACAAGTTCAAGAACTCCGATCAGGCAAGCCAGAAATCATTGATTGACGCCATCAGCCAGATGGAAAAGTCTTTGGGTGGTACAAGTGGAGTCAACTTCAAGAAACTTGGAGAGGATGTAAAAGCCTATCAAATAGCAGAACAGAATCGTATCAGTGCCATAGGGATTGAAACAGCTGCTTTGGAAAGACTAAAGAAATCACAGGATGATTACACCAAAGCGCAGAAGGGCGGAACGGAAAGTGAGAAACAAGCCGCAGCAAACGCTCTTGAAACAGCACGGCAGAATGCTGACATTGCATCCGCCAATGTGAAGACACAGACTGATATCGCCAATCAGGCCCAGCGTAATGTGACTGATACCGCCACCAGACTGAAAGCAAGCATGGAAAATTTGTTGGGAGGCTTGCAGCAGATTTCATCCGGTGGATTGTATAACGCATATAGCGGAATTATCAAAACCGTGAACGGATTCAAGGATGTCATAGGAAAAACGTCAGAATCTCTTAAGGAGGTCCCCATCGTCGGATGGATTCTGTCCATCATTGACGTACTCAAAGACGGATTAAGTGATCTTGTCGGTGGTCTGCTTGATGCTGTTCTGAACGCTGTCAGTGGAATTATCGGTGATGTCTTGTCAGGGGATTTGTTTGTCACAATCGGCAAGTCATTGAGGAACGGCATAGGAAACATCCTGAACGCAATCTCATTCGGAGGCTTCAACTCCTTGTTTGGAATAGGTGGAAACGCCAAGGAAGTACAGGAAACGATAGACAGGCTGACGGACAGGAATGAAACTTTGCAAACGGCCATCGAGGATCTGACTGACGAGATGAAGGCAAGCAAGGGAATGAAATCGGTTGAATCTTACAGGGAAGCTGTAAAGTATCAGGAGGAAGTCAATAAAAACTATCTGCAAATAGCAAAGGAGCAAGCCGGATATCATAAGAGCCACGGCAGCTGGCAGCATTATCTGAAATGGACGGATGAAATGCTGGAACACGCAAGAAAAGCTACCGGCATGCAGGATTTCTCCGGCACCGATTCCTTGTGGAATCTGACCCCCGAACAGATGAAAGCTCTACGGTCGGACGTATGGTTATGGGATATCATGGAATCTTCCGGTAAGGGAGGTTACGGTGAGCGTGTTACCGACAAGCTGGATGATTATATAGAGCAGGCAGGAAAACTGGAAGAACTGACCGACAGTCTTTATGAGGGCCTGATCGGAATGTCATTCGATTCCATGTATGACAGTTTTATAAGCAGTCTGATGGATATGGAGAAGAGTGCGGAGGATTTTGCTGATGACATATCCAAATATTTCATGCAGGCGATGCTGTCAAATGCCATCGGTGAACAGTTTAGTGACAAACTGAGGACATGGTATGATAAATTCGGTGAAGCCATGAAGGATGATGGTACGCTTGACAATAATGAGCGTAAGGAGCTGATGGATGAATACATGGGTTATGTGGACGAAGCCATGAAGCTCCGTGACGAGCTTGCCGCAGCAACCGGATATGATAAGATTTCGCAAGAATCCTATTCTCAATCTTCTTCATCAAGAGGGTTCGGCACTGAAATGACGCATGAAGATGCAGGAGAGTTGAACGGTAGGTTTACAGCATTGCAGATTACAGGAGAAGAGATAAAGAATCAAAATATCATTCAATCTCAATCACTTAATCTACTGACAGTAAAAGCAGATGCTCTACTTTCCATAAATACGGAAACAAGAAATATTGCTGATGATACGCGGGATTTGATAGCGCAATCCTATCTTGAATTGGTACAGATTTCAGAAAATACAGGGGCAATCGTCAAACCTATTCAACAGATGCAAAGAGATATAGCAGAGGTTAAAAAGAATACAGCAAAATTATAGTTTATGAATGAATTATTAATTAATGGCGAAAACGCTTATACAACATGGGGCGTGAGAATGGGAGAGGGGTTTCTTGATGTTATTGGGGCATCCGCTCCCATGAAGGATTTTATTGAGAACAAAAGCCGACTTGAACATGGGAAACGGGTAATAATCAATAATCCTAAAGTCGATGAGAGGGAAATAACTCTTTCGTTCACTATCGAGGGTAATTCTCAGTCTGACTATCAAGCAAAGAAGAAAGCTTTCTTTGATGAGCTGTATAAAGGTGTGGTTGATATTCAAGTTCCGGCTAACAGTAATGAGATTTATCATCTGATTTATCTTGGGAAAAGCGTTGCTTACGCACAGAGTTTAAACCGAACTTTCGGAAAAATTTCAGCCAAGTTTAACGAGCCAAATCCGGCAAACAGAAGCTAATTCACGACATTGGTTTTATTGTCGTGTATGTGAGTGCTCAAAATTGGGCACTCTTTTTTTTATCCCCGAACTTTGAAGACATGGAACAAATCGACATCAAAGACATATCCGGTGCTATCCAGCTTACAACTTTGATCAATGAAGGCTGCAAGCGTAAGTTCACTCTGATGAAGGAGGACTACATCATGTTAAAGTTCTCCTTAGAGAATCCCATATATTTCAAACTTGGCTCATACGTGGAATGTAACTTCGGATTGTTCGAGGTGTGCGACTTGCAGAAGCCCGCATTCAACACCAATACCGCCGGCTACGACTATGAGCTTCAGCTTGACGCTTACTACTGGAAATGGAAAAACAAAATCTTCAAATATACCCCGGAGACGACCGGACAGGAGGCGTCCTGGAACCTGACCGCTCCGCTTGACGTACAAGTCGGTATAGTCCTTAGAAATCTGAAAGCTCTTGGTTACACATACAAAGGACAGGATTTTGTTTTCTCCATTGATTCCACAGTCGAAAACAAGTCCCAGTTGATGAGTTACGACAACATCAACATCCTTGACGCTTGTTTTGAGATGGCGAAGAAATGGGATTGCGAATGTTGGGTGACTGAAAACATCATCCATTTCGGGCGTTGTGAGTCCGGTGACGCGGTGGATTTCGAGATCGGGAAAAACGTGCAGGAAATGTCACTGTCAGAATCCCAGTCCACCTATGCCACCCGTATCTACGCTTTTGGTTCCACCCGTAACATACCGGCAGACTACCGCCCCATTGACGAGACCGTGGTTGTGAACGGTGTGGTACAGCGCAGATTGATGCTTCCCGAAGGCACTCCTTACATTGACGCTTATCCTGATATGACTACCGAGGAAGCCGTCGAGCAGGTGGTTATCTTCGATGAAGTCTATCCCCGAAGAACGGGCATCATGTCGGATGTCACCACTATCGAAGTGACGGACAAGGTGGAGAATGAGGACGGTACAACCACCGAGGAAAAATGGAATGCCTACCGCTTTAGGGACACGGGTGTTAACTTTTCCGAGAAATATATCCTCCCCGGTCAGGAGCTGAGGATACGTTTCGCGTCCGGACTTCTCAACGGTTTGGAGTTTGCCGTGAAGTTCAATCCTGAGGGAAAGCCGGAGAAATTGGAGGATGGCGGATGGAACCCTGAGGCACAGCTTTGGGAGATAGTCAGGAATGAGGACTATGGCAGACCGCTTCCCGGTGATGTGCTCTTTCCCCAGGATGGAGATGAATATGTGCTTTCCGGCTGGGACAGTACGAAAATAACCGAGCTGGGGCTTGTGGGTGCCGCCGAGCAGGAGTTGAAGGAAAAGACTGAAAAGTACGCTGCCAAATCCAAGATAGACCCGAGTACCTATGGCTGCACGATGATGTCAAATGACGCATACCGTGAGGATGGCGTTCATAATTTCTATAGCATCGGTCAAAAGGTCAACCTTATCAACAAGGCTTATTTCGAGAACGGAAGACAGTCAAGGGTTATCGGATTTGAATTCAATCTTGATTATTCCTTTGACTCACCTGTTTATACTGTCGGGGAAACCGCCGCCTATTCCCGTATCGGGGAGCTGGAGGAAAAGGTTGAGAGCCTTACCCTGAAGGGACAGACCTATACGGGCGGTGGTGGCAGCGGTGTGTATGTGATCGGAAGCCACGACTCCACCCCAGCAACAGACCATAACGTGTATTCCGCATTGCGCTCGCTGATCATGTTCATGCGCAAGGATACGGAGGAACGCACCGGTTTCCTATTATCCCTGTTGGGCGGAACCGTCATCAAGAAATACGCCAAGTTCGGTGATTTCGTTACCGGCGTTTCTGGAGGTTACATCGGTGAGGACGCCCGTGCCGAGCTGGAGGCTTTGGTCCTGCGCAGCTCTCTGAGTGTACCAGAACTTCGTTTCAACCGTCAGACCTATTTTGAAGGATATAATACTATAAGTCCCGGCGGAGGGCTGAAGATAAAAAGCTTTGTCGCCAATAGTGACGGCAGCTATACTGTCATCCCTGATCTGGAGGATGGTGTACCGCTGGGACAGAAGCCGGACGATATCCTCCTAGGCTTCTGGCATGACAAAAGCGTCACTACCGGTGACTTTATTGGTTTCCGGAAAATACAGTACCGTATCACTTCCGCAGATTACGACGAGAAGACATTCGTGATGGTTCCGCGTCCCGGATATGAGTTCGTTCCCCATAACGAGATGCGTCTCGGACAGACGGGGAACTTCACCGACAAGGAGCGTCAGACTTATATCATCATAGACGTGCGTGACGGTAACTGCTGCATCACCCTTGTTGACAATGCCAACACCTGGGACCCGGAGCCGGCACAGATGAAGAGCTGGTTCGGCAAGAAGAAGGGTATGACCATCAACGGGATCAACTGCGACAGGTTCTCGGCAGTATTGCAGGATATCATCATGACGGGATTGATTTTTCAAATTGATGAAATTACCGGTAGCACAGTCCGCGTTCCTATCGACTTCCCTAGCTGGGAGCCGGGCAGGAAGTATGCGTATTATTCCCGTGTGCCCCATAACGGTTCCACATGGTTGTGCGTCAATGACAAGGGCACTACTTCCGAGCCATCCGAAAACAATCCGGACTGGCTTGTATCAGCCGCCAAAGGTGACAAGGGTGATCCGGGCCTGTCTGTAATAGGTGGCGGTCATTGGGAATCCTCTAAGACCCCATACGAGGTCAATACCATGGTCACTTTGGCGGGCTGTGTTTTTATCTCCAAGGTGAAAACATCCAATCCTCCGATTAAAATTGCAAGGTTCAGGAACGGCAATTATCGAAAGAAAAAGGATGGCGGTTATATCCTTGCCGGGAAGTCAGCCGACTGGACCGTGCATGAAGACTGGGAGATGCTGCTGGACGGTCGTGAACTTAAAGGTGAGAGTATCACCTTCTTGGGTGAGTTCGCATCCCATCCGTCCAATCCCAAGGAGGGTGACAGCTACCGAAATACGGCTGACCATTGTACTTACATATACCGGAATGGTTTGTGGATGGTCATGGTCAAAGACGGGACTGACGGTAAGGACGGCAAAGGTTACGAGTGGATCTACACCCGTACCAACATCATCGGCCTTACCCCTGACAAGCCGGATTCGAAGCAGCAGGATGATTATATACCGGAAGGCTGGACAGATGATTTTCTTGGCGTGGATGCCGACCATCAGGTGGAATGGGCGTGCAAACGTGTGAAGCGTGATGGAGTATGGAGTGAATGGAGCACTCCGGCCCCTGTGCACCGTTGGAGTAAGGACGGGGAGTCGAATGTCATGGCCGACCTTGACAATGAGATGGTGAGCGTCGCTCTTACCAGTACCGGCGTTACTACTTCCGCACAGTCATGGACTACCCATGTGTCCATGTGGTACGGTACCGAGAAACTCACCCTTGAATCTTTAACAGTCAGCACGCCTGCCGGTTTCACGGCAAGCACAAGCAAGGCCACCGGAGCGGTGGCGATATCCGTCGCTGCCGGAAAGTCGGTTCCGGAACAGAATACGGTCACCATCACACTGGCTGCAATGAAGAACGGGCAGCTCTATACCCGTGAACTGACTTTCAAGATAACCGGTGTCCGTGGCGGGGCGGACGGTTCCGATGCGGTAATTTATAGCCTTGTCACTTCGGCCACGATGGTCAGCAAGAACAAGAACGGCGGTTACAGTGTAGCTTCGGTATCCTGCCGGCGTATGAAGACAGTCGGTGCGGTCACTACGGCCACAACGGACGGGGAGTTGAAGTACAGTCGTGACGGTGCGGCCGAGGTTCCCATCGGTGATGGTGTCGGGGTGGCTTCCGGTAATTTTACCAGTAGCTTGAAGTTCGTGTTCTACGTGAACGGTCAGGCGGTTGATGTCGAGACTGTTCCGATGGTTGTGGACGGCAGTGACGGAAAGGATGGTGAGAGCATCACAGCAGCCGGTCATTGGGAATCCGCCAATACTCCGTATGCCAAGAACAGTACAGTATCGTTTGCCGGAGGATCTTACTTAAGCAAGGTTGAAACCTCCAACCCTCCGATTAAAATCGCCAAGTTCAGAAACGGCAGACTCCGCAGGAAAAGAGACGGCGGATACATCCTCGCCGGCAGATCTGCGAACCGGACGGTACATGCGGACTGGCAGGAGATGGTTGCTCCCGTCGGACCGTCGGCATCCTACTGGCTGGACAGTCCTGTCAGCGTGATCAACTTCACTTCAACAGGCACGCCATCCCCGTCTGGATTCCTTGTCACTTGCAAACAGAATGTGGCAGGCAATGTAAGCACGTGCAGCACGCTTTATCTGGCTGCACGCAAATACAACGGAAGCTGGCTGGCTCATGTAGGTTCGACACTGAACAGCCAGATATCCGTACCTGCGACAGCCGGATACACCCAGTTTGCCGTCCGGGCTTATAAATCAGCTTCCGATGCTGCTGCTTGGAATGACAATTATGTGGCCGAAAAGGGTGTGGGTGTTGCAAATGATGGTGCCATAGGAGCAACAGGAGCTACGGGTGCGTTCCCTTATGACAGAGGAGTATGGGCGTCCGGACAGACATACGTATGGAATGCAAAACAGCGTGACAAGATCATTCACAAAATAGGTGAAGTTTATTACAATTTTCTTGTGCGCAACTATGGAAGTTCTGTATCAGCGGCTCCTACATCCGCTAACGGAGATCCCAACTGGGAAGCCATGCAGAAATACAAAAGTCTGGTAACCGACATATTCCTTGCTGATAAGGCGAACATAGCCGGTTTTATGTTCAAGTTGAACGGATACACATCGGACGGGGCACCTTACGGTATCATGCAGTCACAGGACAGCACTAACGGCCAGCCTAATCTGAGGATGGACACAAAGACCGGAGAGATTCTTTGTCAGAAAGCGAATATCACCGGAACTATCATAGCGACAAAGGGGACAATTGGTGGATTCAATATCGGTAATAATTTTATCGGCAGCACTAATATGTCGGCTGTGAATGTTGATAATTTGTTGCTGCAATACGACAAATTTGAAATGAAATATGAACGGTTTCAGTCAATAGACGGACATTTATATCAAGGCATTTTGGATACAGTAATTAGAAGTGGAAGTATAACTGTATCATCAACCGGGGATGTTTCAACAGCGGATGATACTCTGTATGTAAGATGTGGAAATTATATTTTTTCCGTTGGGCGATACGGGATTCGCAAGTCAACGAATGGAGGAAGTACCTGGGTGGATTTATAACATTTAAAATATTAAAGTATGAGAATAAATTTTGCACAATTTCCTATTTACGACGGAATTAAGAAAGAAAAACTGATAGCCAACAACATCACTGAGGCCTACGGTGACTGGATATACAAGAACGTAGCGGGTTTGAAGGCGCATCTCCTTGCCGAGAAGATATTCAAATCTACTGCTGAAGGTGTAGAAATTGACGAAGAGGAGGTGGATATCATAAGACGCTCCACCTCCATGCTGCCCGGTTTGCTGGCTGATTCTTTGAATGATTATTTAGATAAAAAGGAGGAACAACATGAAAAAGGTATATTGTAACAACCTTCTAGCAAAGTTACTGCTTGCGTTCAGTTCTTGCCATACGATAACAATCGGTCCGTTTGTTTTAAGCAAGCGACCGGAAGAGAAAATCACTCAGAAAGTGAGAAACCATGAGTGTACCCACGCCCGTCAATGGGTTGAGATGGCAGTTGCCACCGGTACAGTTATTTGGATCTTACTGTTGTGTTTTGACCTTTCCGCCTGGTGGCTGGTACTGGCCGGGCTGGCATTCTATCTCTGGTATGGTGTGGAGTGGCTGGTCATGGCGGTACGGTTGAAGGATGCCGGCAGGGCGTATAAGGTGGTATCGTTTGAGAGGGAGGCATATTCCAACGAGGATGATCCGAATTATATTGAGAACAGTAATTATTTTGCATGGGTGAAGTATTTGTTTTAATTTTAAAATTTGCATTATGGATTTGAATAATATAGTTGGCTTTAAAGCTGTGGATAAAAACGGCAACGAACGACAGGTGACCGTCGATGAGATGACAGAATTAGTTTCCGCACGGATTGTTTCCGCTGCATCAGAAATATCAACATTTGCTGCCGCTGCGGCAGCCGGAACAGATGAGTTTGAGGACCAGTTGCCCCAATCCGATACCTTCTCTTGGCTCCGTACTTTGGATGGTTCCAAGAATCCTACTTTGACGTCTTCAACGGCTGCCGCGAAAGTCCTGGGAGGACTGATTGGTGTTACAACACCGACAAAAGATGGACTAATGCCCAAAAATCAAGTGTGCAGAAATATTGCTAAAATCAATAATTTGCATTGTCGTTTAAAATGTAATATAAGTTCACCCGGTGAATGGGTTAATGGTTTTCTATATGTAGGTAGCACTAGTGGTTCTGTTTCTACAATAGCTGTTTCTGTGATGATATGGAACGAAACCAAAGTTTTTTGTAAGCTCATTAATGGAGTAAAAGGATATATATCATCGATTTCCTACATACAGGAAACAAACTCAATATCATTATTTGTTGAAATGGCTCAATATGCTAATATCTTATTTGCCCCGATGACCCAACTATACAGTTCCTCTTTAGAAACAGTGGAATCAATTCCAAGTGATGCTATTAATCTTGATTTTTGACATAAAAAAACGGGTGGCACCGGCTTGTACCGGACCACCCGTTTTAATCCATGTCAAAGATACGGTTCGCCAATTACTTCTAGAGCAAATTTAGTCTAGGAAGCCAAACTTAATTTTTTCCACTTACTATCACTCTTATCATACTTCACCCTAATAAATGTCGCTCCATTTACTGATATTAGTAAGTACATAACCCGTGATTCGTTTCCAACCGAAAATACGGATAAAATTCCATAGCCATTTATAGGATTGTTAATAGACTCAGGTGTTATTCCATATATTCCTGATACTACTAACGTTTCAACATCTCCTTTAAATGTAGGAATTCTACTCCTAAACCACGAATCATTTATCCCTATCAGTCCTCCCAGTGCTACCGTTTTGCAAGTTCGTTTGTACGAATAGTAGTAATCAAATATCTTTTGTAAGATTGACTTTATACCATTTTCTACTATTATCTCCTCTTGTAAAAATAGAAAAAGTTGATCCTGTATACTCTGTAACTATTTGAGTTTTACTACCATCGGACAATACAATCAGATTACCCCATGATTGCGAAAATGGCGCATTGGCATATTCCCCACTAAGATTATATATTCCAGCTCCGCCAATCGTATTTAAATCAGTACCGGGCTCTATACCCCCTTTTATCGGGAAAAACTTCATCAGTTCTCCCAGTTCGCCAACAGGCAGAAATTCTTGTCTAAATTCCTACCTGTGTGAGCGTACTAATATCTATATCTACTTTAGTTGCTGAAATGGCATTATCCATAGAAACACGATTGGTAAAATATATCAAAGCTCGTGAGAATACAGGCATATATACATAGTAGTTATGATCTCCATCCTTGTATATTTTCAGCAAATTAGGACCAATACTCTTTACAACGGACAGTCCTTTAACGTGATGTGATACAAAAGAAAAGATGTCTGCGTTCTCGCTATTCCCTTCTCCAATAATATCAAAAGTAACGTTTATATCTTTAGGATAATTCAGTTTGTATAAAGCCCCTTCTCCTAGCATGTGATTTACCAAAAAATAGTTTTCATTTAACTGAAGTTCTCCCAGGTCGGTTACGAAGTAAATTTTATGTAAAAGAAATGCTTCTCCACGCTGACTTTGCAAAATTATTAATACTACCTTTTCTAGTGGATATTTCTGCACTGTCTATGTTTGGATAGAACACTTGTGTTATGTGAGCACTATCATTAAAAACAACAAGTGTTCCCCAATAAGTGTTAGGTCCATCAATCATGTTATTTTGTATTTGATAAAAGCCAGCTTCGATCATATCATTATAACTTCTATTTTCTACTATCCCTTTGTACATGAAAGGATACAGCTTCAAACTAGTGAGCAGTTCTCCCAGAAGTACAAAATATAAGAGCTTAAGTTATAATTTCTATACAAAAACACCTTCGTGTTTTGCCCATTTTCCCCAATTATCTCCTAATTTTTGTCTTATATAAAAAACATTATCATTCATCGGAATGTATATTTGAGTTATAAACAAACGCCCAAAAACCAATAATCCTCCCCATGCCCTATGACCGTTAGGGGTATCTCCGTCAGTTAATCTGTCGTCAATAGTATAATATCCAACCTCAGTTGCCGATGCAAATGATGTTGGATATCCTTTATCTCCTAACATTTGATTTATTCCCAAAAGTCCTCCCAGGTCGTTCCATGAAGAATATCTATGTTATAATTGTTACTTTAATTTTAGCCCATTTATTGAAAGTAGTTCCATTGTTACCAATAGACCGAATATATATGTATGGATCTGCATTAAAATTGTCAGGAACAAAATACTGAGATCCAAAAAAGCCAGAGTTTGCCACAAGTAACGTTCCAAACTTATATGCTCCTGTAGGGAAGTTATTGGTTGTGGAATCGTCCACATTATAAGCTCCGGCTATAGCTGTGTTGCAGTCTTTTATTGCAAACCGTCTTCTTATCCACGTATCATTTATCCCGATGAGTTCTCCCAGGTCGGTTACGAAGTAAATTTTATGTCAATTATTACTGTGAATTATTATCTTAGGATCTTCCCAAGTTGAAACGTCTGGATAATTCCTTTTTCTAAATATTAATGTTCCGTCTATTGCTATTCCGAAGATGAAAACAGCATCTTCTAATTGTTTTATAACCAATCCTTGAACGACATTACCGTAGAATCCTTCTCCAGCAAAAGCATTGAAATTGGAAACGAAAGGTTGAATTGTTTTTATAGGCATTTCATTTACAAAATCCGTAAATTCACTCCATGAAGAAAACGATTTTGTTCCCTTCGGATTTCCCAAAAGTTCTCCCAGCTCTCGATTTTTAAGAAAATCATGTCAAAGAAACAGTTTTCCAATCATCCCAAGTATTATACCATCTCTGTCTTACTTTAAAAATTTTAGTATTCATATCTGATGCAATTTGTAGAGTGTAATAATTGATTTTAAATACAATAATACCTCCCCATCCAGAAGAGAATGGAGAGTTTGTTAATTTGCGAAAATTACCATTGATATAATATCCTGACTCAAGTTCATTAGCATCACCACCTTCAGATATATCTGCCATTCCCATAAATGGAAACAGCTTCAAATTATTCATGAGTTCTCCCAGGTCGGAAAAAATCGCCAAACTCTTGTCAAGATATAGGGATTTCAGACAAATAAGACAGAAGTATATCTTTTTTTTCTGAGTCCCATTCAATAGTCGTTCCATCTTTTATAATGAACTCTGATGATGTCCCGTCTTCACCTGTCAGACCTAACCATAGCTCATGATTTCCAGTGTCCGGATTATCACCCATGTATAACCTTACATATCCATTAACACCGCAAAGTTTACTCACACTATAGTTTATTCCAGCCCAACTGACAGCCAATAAAACGCCTCTAGCAGATGCAGGAGAAGCTCCATATATTAATGCACCATAATGATTGTACCAAACTTTGCTTTCCGCTAATTTCCAATATCCCTTACTGAAATTTCTTCCCATGCGTCTTTTGTCTGAAATAGACATCAATCCATTACCTCCAGCCGTTGCAAGCGGCAAAAGTCCTCCCAGAAGTGGATTAATCAGGTGTAGGTGTAATTATTTCACCTGTAATATTGGAAAAATCAGAGGTTGGTATTTCAGAAAAAATAGGCACATACCTTCTAGTGAATGAAATCTTATATCTTATGTCTATATCTGTTGACTTTGGTAACACATACAATTTATAGTCTTTATATTTGAAGTCGCACCAATGGCTCCCAATATAATATATCTTTATCGTGTTAGAAGGAAGTGCTATCACTCTACAGTATGCGACATTTGACAACGAGTAGATATATAATTCTATCAATGAAGTGGAAGTATATAACATATTGGAATCGGTTTTATAATCAATTACCAATCCTGCATTTGTTATACTCCTAACCACATACATTTTATTCATTAATCCATCTTTCTCCGGTGTTGCAGTACCGATTAGTCCTCCCAGAAGTGGATTAATCAAGTGTAGGTGTAATTATTTCACCTGTAACAGTGGAAAAATCAGAAAAGTTTATTGTTGAGAAATTCGGTCTTGTTCTTCTAACTAATGATACCTTATACGAGATAGAAGAATCCTCCGACTTAGGTAACACATACAATTTACCATTTGCATATTTAAAATCGCACCAATGCAGCCCCATATATTTTATTTCTATGTTTTTAGATCCAGTAGGTATTGACATCACTCTATAAAATGCAGTCTTAGATCCCGAATAGACATATATTTCTATCAACGAAGAAGAAGTATATAAACCATTAGAATCAACTTGATAGTCAATAATCAAACCTTTTTCTCTTTCTATATCAGTTACTGCAAATATTTTACTCATTAATCCATTCTTATTAGCCGTAGCTGTACCGATGAGTTCTCCCAGAAGGATTTGTATCAATGACTTTTGTATTACAATATTATTTTAAATGTTTGT
>ERZ835080.1162-NODE-1162-length-21778-cov-4.881922_pt1 | contig 21778 bp, 16 predicted proteins | sample MGYA00519688_ERZ835080 | MGnify/ENA primary metagenome ERZ835080 (study PRJEB31850, sample SAMEA3708770) | human gut metagenome | biome: human gut; feature: human-associated habitat; material: faeces | place: China | collected 2014 ... | reverse complement strand
CACTCTCAACTTGACTTTAATGACCGTTATTATATACACGGGCAATAAAGTTAAGTCAAACAGAGGGGAAGAAAAGAAAAAAGGCTTCAAAGGAAAAACGGAAGCTGCGGAGGAAAATAATGATATGATGTCCTACGAAGAATTTATTAAAAAGCTGCAGTCTAAAGGCATTGGCGGAATGCTGGTTACAGATCATGACACCTATAATGGATATCGGCATTGGAAGAATACGATCAAAGGGAGAAAATACAAAGATTTTGTCGTATTGAAAGGAATAGAGTATGATACACTGGATGCGGGGCACATTCTGATCATTATGCCACAGGGAGTAAAGATGCGCCTTCTGGAGCTGAGAGGGCTTCCGCTTTCGCTGCTGATTGATTTTGTGCATCACAATGGAGGAATCTGTGGACCGGCACATCCGTGTGGGGAAAAGTATCTGAGTTTTACGAATACGAAAAGATGGCAGAAATCTCCGGAGTTGATTGAAAAATTTGATTTTATAGAGACTTTCAATGCATGTGAGCCACCACAGTCCAATGAAGGGGCGAAGTATCTTGCTGAAAAATATGGAAAACCGGGAACCGGAGGAAGTGATGCGCATAAGCTGGACTGCGTCGGCATGGGGTATACGGAATTTCCGGTACGGATTGAGACAGAGCTGGATCTGATCCGGCAGATCAGGGAAAAAGGAGAGATCCAGTCCGGTGGGGAGTATTACACGAAGACGACAAAAGACAAAATTGGAAAATTCAATAAACTTCTGATCTTTTCTTTCTGGTTTTATAACCGGGGTGGTGCACTTCTGAAAAAGCATACACGCAAAAAGAAGATCAATAAAGAACAGCCACTTGATGCAATCGATCCAATCGAGATTCCGTATCTGGACAAGATCAAGAGGAAACATTAGTGAGTGGCAAAATTTACTTTTGACACTCACATCATAATTTTAAAGATAAAAAATCCATCTGATTTCTTTTTTTAAAAGAAAACCAGATGGATTTTTTACAGCCTGTTATTTTTTGAGAGACATTTCCTTCAGTTTGTTTCTAAGATCTTCAAAGGATTCTTTGTAGTTGCGGCTCTGCATTTTCGGGAAAGCTTTCATGATACGCTTCTGCATATGAGAAGTTGCTTTGACATTTTCCAGGTAGCTTCTGCGAAGAAGAGTAATCCGTTCTTTTACTTCGTCAGAAACATCGGCAAGGGTGTCTGAAATTGCTTCCTGTTTTTCGGAAATAGCAGATTTAAATTCTTCCTGCTTCTCAGATACAGTATCTTTGAACTCTTCCTGTTTTTCCATAGCTGTAATGGTACGCTTGTAGATTGATTCACCAAGCTTGTCGGAAATCTGATGAAGTTCGTCTGCAATGGCCTGCATTTTTTCAAGACGTTTGTTGAGCTTCAGGATACCGGATGCTGTTACATAGAGATCGGCAAGTCCGGCAATCACCAGAATACATACAAGAATGATACCGACAAGGAAAGGAATGTGTGAGAGCAGTGTGTCAATCAGTGGATGGAATACATCTACGATGAAAACACAGAACACTCCCCAGATCAGAGAAAACAAAAGGCACACATATCCATTCAGATTGAGCGGCATATTAGAATAATCCCACCATTTGTTATGGAAAACCTTTTCGAGAATGAACCCGGTCAGCCATTCGATTGCAGTAACAAGAATAGCACTTCCGAGATATAGCAGGAGCAGGTTGGAACGAAGCGGTGTCAGAAAATGAATGACTGCAACCACGCCGAAACCGTATACCGGACAGATCGGGCCATTTAAGAATCCACGGTTGACAAAACGATGTTCTTTAAAAGCGGCAAACGCAACTTCTGTACACCAGCCTAAAAAGGCATATATAAAGAAGCACTGAAATAAATAATATAGATGCTGTGCAGTCATAAAAAACCTCCTTGAGTCTGCTGCAAAAAAATATGTAATCCTTTATATTATATACAGAAAGGAAAGATGTGTAAACGGAAAAATGTGCTATACTGAAAACATGACATGGAAGGAGCTGGTAAAATGCTGGAAGAAATGATGCCAAGATGGGTTCCGACAGAAAATGTAAATGGATTTGAAATCTGTCCCGGACTGTATCGTGATGAGGGTGCGACTGCATTTCAGTCGGCAGTTAATTTTACAGTGCATTCAAAAGGGGCAGTGACATGTGCACTTCTTCTGTTTCACAGAAAGGAACCGGAACCTTATGCGGTGATCCCATTTCCGGAAAACTGCCGGATCGGGGATGTATTTTCCATGATGGTATTCGGACTGGATATTGAAGAATTTGAATATGCGTACAGGCTGGACGGACCGTGGAAACCAAAGGAAGGTCTGCTGTTTGATAAAAAGCATATTTTACTGGATCCGTATGCAAAGGCAGTTACCGGGCAGAGTGTATGGGGAAAAGCACTAAATACAGGGGGATATCGTGCCAGAGTAGTCCGGAATAATTTCTTCTGGGGCAGTGAAAAGCCAGATAAGATCCCGATGGAAAAACTGATCATCTATGAGATGCATGTCAGGGGATTCACGAAGATGGACAAAAGTGTCCGTCATCCTGGAACCTTTGCCGGAATCAAAGAAAAAATTCCTTATCTGAAAACACTGGGGATTAATGCGGTGGAGCTAATGCCGATCTTTGAATTTGATGAACTGCAGGGGAGCCGTGAGGTTGATGGAAAGAAACTGATTGATTACTGGGGGTATAATACAGTCAGCTTTTTTGCGCCGAATACGAGCTATGCAGCATCAACGGAATACAACCGGGAAGGAGTAGAATTAAAAGAACTGATCCGAGAACTGCATGATAACCAGATTGAAGTAATCCTGGATGTGGTGTTTAACCATACGGCAGAAGGAAATGAATGCGGACCGTTTATTTCGTTTAAAGGATTTGACAATCAGATTTATTATATGTTGACACCCGATGGAAAATATTATAATTTCAGTGGCTGTGGAAATACTGTGAATTGTAATCATCCGGTGGTGATCAAAATGATCCAGGATTGTCTGCGATACTGGGTGGCAGAGTACCGGGTGGACGGCTTCCGGTTTGATCTTGCCTCGATCCTGGGAAGAAATGAGGATGGGTCACCGATGGAAAATCCACCACTCGTAAAGAATCTTGCCTATGATTCGCTGCTTGCAGACACAAAGCTGATCGCGGAGGCGTGGGATGCCGGCGGACTTTATCAGGTCGGAAGTTTTCCGGCATTCCGCAGATGGTCAGAATGGAACGGAAGATACCGGGATGACGTGAGGGAATATTTAAAAGGGGGACTTTGGGCAGCAGGAGCAGCGCTTCAGAGAATTGCCGGTTCTCCGGACATTTATGATACCAGAATCCGCGGAAAACATGCTTCTGTGAATTTCCTGACCTGCCATGATGGATTTACCCTGTATGATCTTTATTCGTATAACCAGAAGCATAATGAGGCTAATGGATGGGGAAATCTTGATGGAAGTGACGATAACCGGAGCTGGAACTGTGGGGCAGAGGGGGACACCGATCAGGTGATGGTTGTTGAACTGCGCCACCGGATGATGAAAAATGCTTTTGCGGTCCTGCTTTGCAGCAGAGGGACACCGATGTTCCTTGCAGGTGATGAGTTTGGCAATACTCAGTTCGGGAATAATAATGCCTACTGTCAGGATAACGAGATTTCCTGGCTGGACTGGACAAGAAAAGAAAAGTTTCAGGATGTATTTGATTTTTGTGCTTATATGACGGCATTTCGGAAACGGCATCCGTCGATCACAGGAGATGCAGGGGCGAGCAGTCTTGGATTTCCGGAGATCAGCTTTCACGGTGAAGTACCGTGGAAACTGGATTTTTCTAGACCGGAGATCCGGACGGCGGCAGTCATGTTTGCCGGATATGATAACAAAATGGCAAAAGAAGACTGTGTGTATCTTCTGATGAATCCATACTGGGAAGGTGTCTGGGTAGAACTTCCACAACTTCCGGGCGGATATAGTTGGCATGTGGCGGCAAATACTGGAGATAAAAAGCAGGAAATTTATCAGAATCCGGTACGGATTTCGGAGGAAAGAATTCTTGTGGGACCGAGAAGTGTGATCGTTCTGGAGGCAGATCAACAATAAAATACTATTGACAAGCGGGTACTCTTCCTTTATAGTAAGGGTACTCGTCTTTTATATTCTCTTTTCTGACCTGAAAAGGCAGAAGGAGAAACTTTTATGAAATATATAAAGAATCATTTTGCCGGAATACTAAGTGTGATTCTGGCGGTAGTATCATTGTCGGGCAGCAGTATGCCTGTCGTATCTGCAAACTCAGCAGAGAGAATCGCAAAGAAAGAAACGATTGTAAAACTTGATGAAAAATTAGGAGCAGAGCCGGGAAAAGTGCTTGAGGAGTTAAAAAACCACGAAAAGGACGGTTATTATCTGGGAACTCCTTACAGCGGATATCCTCTGACAGCAGAGAACTGCATGCGTCCGAACGGAGCCTACGGTGGAAATGGGGCAATGAACTGTACCGGGTTTGTCGCTTATGTTCTGGAAAAATGTGGAGCGGATCTGTCAGGAATTGACAAAGGAAGTCTCCGTGGCGGCAAGGTCAATGCGAGCAACTGGTTTCATTGGATGACAGACAATGCCGTGGAATCCTATCATTACAACACCATTGAGGAGCTGCTTGCGGGCGGAAAAGCGCAAAAAGGAGATGTGATCTATTTTGAGCCGGTTTCCTGGGAGGAAGAAGATGCAGACTGCCATATCGGATTTTTCTGGGGAGATAATAGCAACGATAATCGGTTCTGGCATTCGGCATCTATCCCGTCGAGTGGCAATCAGATTTCACAGCTTGTGGCAAAATCCAGATCAACGATATATCTTTTTAAGACAACCCATAACGGAAGCCTGGAGATCATGAAGAGCTCTGCAAGGTCAGAGATTACGGCTGATAATCAGCTCTACTCACTGGAAGGGGCAGAGTATACCGTCTGTAAAAGTGGGACATCCGAGGCAGTCTGCGTAATCCGGACAGACAAGAAAGGATACGGGAAGGCAGAAAATCTGCCGGAGGGTTCCTATGACATCAAAGAGACTAAAGCACCGAAAGGTTATGTACTGGACACAAAGCTGCGGCAGATCACGGTGAATGCCGGACAGACCGTGACCTATGAGTGTCAGGATGAACCGGAAAAGACAAAGGTGGAAATCCTGATCCGGAAGCAGGATGCGGAAACAGGGAAAGGGCAGGCGCAGGCAGGACTTTCTCTTGCGGGAGCAGAATTTCATGTGGCATTTTTTGATAGCATTTTTGACAATCAAAATGAGATCGGTGTGAAGGTGCCGCTCAGGAGTTGGAAGCTGAAGTCGGATGCGGATGGTGTGGTCCGGATGGATGAGGCGCACCTGATCAGCGGGGATTCGTTTTTTGAAAATAACGAGCTTCCGCTTGGAACGATTACGGTATGGGAGATGCATGCGCCGGAAGGGTATCTGGTGGACACCGTTACACATTGTATCAGGACTGGAACGGAGCAAAATGGAAGCTATAAAGCCCTGAAAATATGGAATCCAGTGGAAATAAAGGAAAAGCTCATCCGTGGGGACTTAAAGCTGGTGAAAGCGGCAGATAAAACCTTGAAAAGACTGGCGGATATCCCATTTCGGATCACATCGCAGGCAACTGGGGAGAGCCATGTGATCCGGACAGACAAAAACGGGGAGGCTTCGACCGGTGCGTACTGGAATCCACATACCGTCAACACGAATGAGGGGAAGACAAGTGAAGATGGGATCTGGTTTGGGGAAGGAACTCCGGATAATACAAGAGGAGCGCTTCCTTACGGAACGTATCTGGTGGAAGAACTGTCTTGTAAAAATAATGAAGACCGGATGCTGATTCCTGCGTTTGAGGTGGAAGTAACAAAGGAAATGCGAGTAATTGATCTGGGGACACTGACAAATGATGAACATCCCGTACCGGAGATCGGGACAAGAGCATCTGACCGGGAAACGGGAACGCATAACGGGAAACGGACAGAACAGGTAACGGTCATAGATCAGGTAAAATGGAAAAATCTGGAGATTGGAAAAGAATATGTAGTTAAAGGCACATTAATGGATAAGGAGACCAAAAAGCCGGTTCTTCAGGATGGAAAAGAAGTGACCGCAGAGAAAAAGCTGATCCCGGATACAGATTTCGGAGAAATTCAGATGGAATTTACGTTTGATGCAACGAAGCTTAAAGGAGAACAGGTTGTTGTATTTGAGGAAGTGTATCTGGAGGAAAAGCTGGTTGCAGCGCACGCAGATCTGGAGGACGAAGGACAGAGTGTAACCTATAAAAAGGAAAAGCCGGCAGAAGAGGAAAAACCGGAAAGTCCGGAAAAGCCAAAGGAAACTGAGAAAGCAAAGACGGTTGCAACCGGAGATGGATCTTATGTAAAGATTCTGGTATTTCTGATCGGCGTTATTCTGACCGGGGCACTGCTCCTGTGTTTGCTTCTGAGCCGGATGTGGGGACGAATGTGGAAACGCAGATAAGGATGGCATTGCACTTGAAAGGTTCTTATGCTATAATCGCTAAATAGGAAAATACTTTAGCAGATTGCTGAAGTGAATCAGAAAGAATAAGAAGGGTGGAGAACCATGAATTTACTTTATAAGAGTACAAGAGATGCAGAAAAGACAGTAACAGCTTCCCAGGCAATCTTAAAAGGGCTGGCAGATGACGGCGGATTATTTGTACCGGTTTCGATTCCGAAGCTTCCGGTGTCGCTTGGTGAGCTCAAAGAGATGACCTATCAGGAAATCGCATATACAGTTATGAAGGAATTCCTGACAGACTTTACAGAAGAAGAGCTGAAGAGCTGTATCGCAAAGGCTTACGACAGTAAGTTTGATACCGAAGAGATTGCACCGCTTGCGAAGGTGGAGGATGCTTATTATCTGGAACTGTTCCACGGAGCAACGATCGCATTCAAAGATATGGCACTTTCCATTCTTCCGCACCTTCTGACTACTTCTGCAAAGAAGAATCAGGTGAAGAATGAGATCGTCATTCTGACTGCAACATCCGGGGATACAGGAAAAGCTGCACTTGCAGGATTTGCAGATGTAGAAGGAACCAAGATCATCGTATTCTATCCGAAGAACGGAGTCAGCCGCGTACAGGAGCTGCAGATGGTAACACAGAAAGGAGACAATACTTCTGTTGTTGCGATCCACGGTAACTTTGACAACGCACAGAGCGGTGTGAAGGCAATGTTCGAGAACAAAGAGCTGGAAAAAGAGTTAAATGAAGCAGGCTACCAGTTCTCATCTGCCAACTCCATCAATATCGGACGCCTGGTTCCGCAGGTTGTATATTATGTATATGCTTATGCGAAGCTTCTTCAGAATGAAGAGATTGCGGAAGATGAAGAGATCAATGTAGTTGTACCGACTGGTAACTTTGGAAATATTCTGGCTGCATACTACGCAAAGAATATGGGAATCCCGATTGCAAAGCTGATCTGTGCATCCAATGAGAACAAAGTTCTCTATGACTTTTTCCAGACAGGAACTTATGACCGTAACCGTGAATTTGTTCTTACAACATCTCCGTCCATGGATATTCTGATCTCCAGCAACTTAGAGCGTCTGATCTACAAGATCTCAGGAGAAGATGCAAGAAAAGATACGGATCTTATGACTGAGCTGAAGACAAAGGGAAGTTACGCGATTACAGGTGAGATGAAAGCAAACCTGGCTGATTTTGCGGCAGGATATGCGACAGAAGAGCAGGTCGCAAAGACAATCCATGATATATATGAAGATACCGGTTATGTAATGGATACCCATACGGCGGTAGCTGCAACGGTGTATAAAGCTTACAGAGAAGACAGTAAAGATGACAGAAAGACAGTAATAGCATCCACAGCAAGTCCATACAAATTTGCAGGAAGCGTTATGTCAGCGATCGATCCGAAGTATAAAGGACAGGATGATTTCAAACTGATCGAGGAGCTTCAGAAAGTATCCGGTACAGAGCTTCCGAATGCCATCAAAGAGATCATGAATGCCGAGATCCGTCACAATACGGAATGTGATGTGGATCAGATGGAGCAGACCGTTAAGAATATTCTTGGCGTAAAATAGACAGGAGAAGGCAAAAGAATGAACGGAATGGAAGGAATTTTCGGTATCATTGGTATTGGGGCGGGCTTGTACAGCCTGTATGCATGGTTTCAGCTTAAATTCAAAGGAATCATCAATACATCAATTCTTGTACCAAAAGATACGAATATAAAGAGGTGTAAGGATAAGGAAGCATACAGGGCAGCAGCAGGACCGAAGCTTCTTGTGCTTGCGGTAGTGCTGATCCTGTACGGCGCAGAAGATCTGTATAATACTTACGTGCAGAGTACAGGAAAATTATTCTGGGTGATGTTAGTGCTGGTACTTGCAGTACTGGTATGGTTTGCATGGACAGTCAAAAAGCTGAATGCAAAGTATTTTTAAAATCAGATCACAAAATAAAGGAAAAGGGAAGGTGCAGACAAAAAGAGCTGCACCTTCTTATTTCATTTGGCGGAAAAATTTGTTACAATAAAAGTATTGCATGGCAGAGAAAATGTGATGGGGATAAAAGAAAATGTCATGCGAAAGATGAAATGCCGGAAGATTCCGATCCGTTTCAGGATGGAACCGTATTAAAAGAAGCATTTGACAGACTGAATAAATATGTAGTAGGGTAGATGAGATTTGATGGAAAATGTATTTGAGATATTAAAAGATTTACCAAAGCCGGGGGATTACGTTCTTTTGACAGTGGCAAAAGGATCCGCAGCCGGAGAAAAAGCAATTTTGGCGGAGAAAAAAATAATCTGGGAAAGTAAAGAAAATGGTTTCTTTTCAGAACATTTTTCAGAATCAGGTGACTTGAAAAAATGTGGACTTTATGAAATCAGAGAGCAGCAGGTGTTTTGTGATATAATTGGAGGGCAGGAGCATCTGGTCATTTGTGGCGGTGGTCACGTATCGGTGCCGGTGATCAAAATCGGGATTATGCTTGGATGGAAAGTCACGGTTCTTGAAGATCGTCCGCAGTTTGCCGATCATGCCAGAAATGCGGGTGCAACGGAAGTGATCTGCCAGCCGTTTGAAGATGCCCTGGATCAGATCGAAGGAGACAAGGATACGTATTTTGTTGTACTGACCAGAGGTCACAGATATGATCAGGTTTGTCTGGAGAAGATCGTTGGGAAGGAACATGCTTATATCGGAATGATCGGAAGCCGGCGAAGAAGTGCGATGGTAAAGCAGAATATGATTGAAAAAGGATGCAGCCAGGAAGTAATCGGCGAGATAAAAAGTCCGATTGGTCTGAACATCGGTGCTGAGACACCGGAGGAGATCGGTGTGGCGATCATGGCGGAAATCATCGAAGTAAAGAATCAGAACAAGAGAGTCTGCGGTTATCCGGAAGACTTGCTGGAAGCAATCCTGGATATCGTTCATCCGGGAAAGAAGATGCTTGCAACGATCATTACAAGAAAGGGTTCTGCACCAAGAAATGTGGGATCCAAGATGCTGATCCTGGAAGACGGCAGCTGTGTTGGAACCATCGGAGGCGGCTGTATGGAGGCAGAGGTTTTAAGAAAAGCGAGAGTCATGATGCATGAAAATAATACAGGACTAAAGACAGAATATGTGGATATGACCGGAGATGATGCGGAGGAAGAAGGCATGGTCTGCGGCGGTACGATCGAGGTGTTACTGGAACCACTCTGGAATTAAGAAAGGATGGAAAAGGCTGTGAGAGATTCTTATGGACGAACAATTGAATATATGAGAATTTCAATCACAGACCGCTGTAATCTGCGATGCAGGTACTGCATGCCGGATGGCGCAAAGTGGATTCCTATGTCAGAAATCCTGACTTATGAGGAGATTGAACGAATCTGCAGGGAGGCTGTCCAGATCGGGATTACCAGGTTTAAGATTACCGGAGGGGAGCCTCTGGTCAGAAAAGGATGCGCAGATCTGATCCGGATGATCCGGCAGATTCCGGGCACAGAAGAAGTAACAATGACGACAAATGGGGTTCTTCTGGGTGAGAATCTGGAAGATCTTCTTGCAGCGGGGCTGGATGCGGTGAATATCAGTCTGGATACACTGATTCCGGAAAAATATCAGGAGATTACCGGGGCAGATGAACTGGAAAGAGTCAGAAAATCCATTTTCATGGCAGAAAAAAGCGAGATCCGGGTAAAGATCAACACGGTCCTGCAAAAAGGAGTCAATGATGAGGAATGGAAAAGTCTGGCAGAGTTGGCGAAAAAGAACAAGCTGGATGTCCGTTTTATTGAATTGATGCCGATTGGACAGGGAAGAGCAGAGAATGGCATTTCCGGTGCCTGGGTGCTTGGAAAACTGAAAGAAGCTTATGGAATAGAAGGAGAGTTTTATCCGTTAGAGGGACGGTTTGGGAACGGACCTGCTGTGTATTATCAACTGCCTGGTTTTCAGGGGAAAATCGGTCTGATCAGTGCATTGCATGGAAAATTCTGTGACAGATGTAACCGGATCCGGATGACATCAACCGGAAAGTTAAAAGCGTGTCTGTGCTATGCAGATACTATCTCCGTTTTTGAGGCAGCAAGACACGGATCGGAAGAAGAAATCCGGAAATGTCTCGAACAGGCGATCCGTGGAAAACCGAAGATGCATCATTTTGAGGAGCAGAATTTTATTACAGAACAGAAAAATATGTCACAGATCGGAGGATAAACATAAAAATGGGAAGACTGAAGGGAATCTGCATCAGTGAAAAGAGAGGAACCGAAAAACATGAGATTCGTGAAGCCATGGTCAAAATGGACTGGGGGATTGAAGGAGATGCGCACGGTGGAAAATGGCATCGTCAGATCAGTCTGCTTTCCGATGAAAAGATTCAGGAATTTCGTGCAAAAGGGGCAGAAGTTGCGTATGGTGCATTTGGTGAAAATCTGATCGTGGAGGGATTTGATTTTCGCATGCTTCCGGTTGGAACAAGATTTCATATCGGAGATGTGGTACTTGAGATGACACAGATTGGAAAAGAATGCCACAGTCATTGTCAGATTTATAAGAGAATGGGTGACTGCATTATGCCAAGAGAGGGCGTTTTTGCAGAAGTCGTCACCGGAGGTCATATCAAGGTAGGAGATGAAGTTGTCATGGAACAGGTGAAAAGTGACCGTCCATTTTCAGCGGCAGTTATTACTTTAAGTGATAAAGGCTCTGTCGGAGAACGAGAAGACAAAAGCGGACCCATGATTGTCGAAATGTTGAAAGATGCCGGATATGATATTAAAGAAACGATTTTATTACCGGATGAGCAGAAAAAACTGGAAAAAGAGCTGATCAGACTGGCTGATCAGAGACAGCTTAATGTGATCTTCACCACCGGAGGAACAGGATTCTCCGAGCGGGACCGGACACCGGAGGCGACGGTAAATGTCTGTGACCGGATGGCAAACGGAATAGCAGAGGCAATCCGGAATTATTCGATGACGATCACAAAGCGTGCTATGTTCAGCAGAGCTGTATCAGGTATCCGAAAAAAAACGCTGATCATCAATCTCCCGGGAAGTCCCAAAGCAGTACAGGAAGCACTGGAGTTTCTGCTTCCTGAACTTGGACATGGGCTTGGAATCCTCCGGGGAACAGAAGGCGAATGTGCCAGAAAATAAAGAGGTTAAAAATCATGAGTGGATTTACACATTTTAACGAAGATGGTAATGCAGTGATGGTAGATGTGGGGGAAAAGGCTGAGACAAAAAGAGAAGCACTTGCATCCGGGGTGATCCGCATGTCGGAAGAATGCTTTCAGAAAGTAAAGGAAGGCAGCATGAAAAAAGGAGATGTTCTTGGCGTAGCAAGAATTGCCGGGATTATGGGTGCAAAAAAGACAGCAGAACTGATTCCGCTGTGCCATCTGTTAAACCTTACCAAAGTCGAGATTGATTTTGAATATCTGGAAGAAGAGCATGGGATCCGGGCAATCTGCCACACGGCATGTACTGGCAGGACCGGTGTGGAAATGGAAGCACTGACTGGGGTAAATACCGCTCTTCTTACAATCTATGATATGTGCAAGGCGGTTGACCGGGGAATGGAGATCAGAGAAATCCATCTGCTTGAAAAGTCCGGTGGAAAAAGCGGGAAATGGGTACGTTAAACGTATTTTAATTTCTGGTAAAAAAAGTAAATATCTTCAACGATTAACAGTTGAAAAAACACGGCTGATGGTCTATAATAGGCTTTAGAAAACCTGGAATGTTCGAGACTTCCGTATTTTTGAACCTACAATACTTTAAACGGGATTCTTATATCTCTGTAATATGTCAGGCCCTCATTGCGCAGGGGAAGGCAGAAAAGCAGATGCGGTCGCCCACCTAGCGGAGTGCTAGGAGTCAAAAAACGGAAAACGGCATTTCGGGGGACTACAAAAGATAAAGGACAGTTGCGAGAGCAACTGTTTTTTTGGGTTTTCAAAGAAGTGAAAATGTGATAAACTATTTTGAAAAATGAAACTGCCGATAAGATAAATGGAGTTATTATATGATGAAAACGATAAACAAGATTCGGGAAATTACAGGGCAGGTGTCACAAAAGCATGTGGGAGCATACGCGGCCCAGTCTGCTTATTTTTTTGTGCTGAGTATGATCCCGATTATTTTGCTGCTTCTTGCTATCATACAATATACTCCGGTGACAAAAGCAGATGTTATGACTGCAGTGGTAAATTTGTTTCCGGAGACAAATATGCAGGATTTTATGGTTGGCATTGTAAATGAAGTATATAACCAGTCGAAGACGGTCATTCCGATCACTGCGATTGTAGCACTGTGGTCAGCAGGTAAAGGAGTACTTGCGGTTAGTACAGGACTGAACTGTGCATATGAGCTTCGTGAGACACGAAATTATGTATTTTTAAGAATCCGGGCATCCATCTATACGATCCTGTTCATTGCAGCAATTGTGATGGCTCTGGTACTTTCTGTGTTTGGTAATAATATCAGTATTTTTATATATCACAAAATTCCGTTTCTTGCGGAGACGACGGATATGATCATGCGTTTGAGAACAGTGATTTCATTTGTTGTTATGACTGGAATTTCGCTTCTGGTATATCATTTTTTGCCGAACCGAAAGCTTCCGTTCCGGGATTTGATTCTGGGATCTATTTTCTGTTCTCTGGGATGGCTGGTGATCTCGTTTGTTTTTTCAATGTATCTGACAATCTTCAAAGGATTTTCCGGTCTGTACGGAAGTATGACGGCGATCATTCTTGTGATGCTGTGGCTGTATTTTTGTATGTATGTGATGCTGCTGGGAGGGCTTATTAACTGTATCTGGGTAGATGCAAAGCGGGATATCCTGGAAAAGGATTAGTTCTGCAAAAAGCAGCATCCAGGTTCCGGAATATGATTTTGCGTAGATAAACGGTGAATCTATCAGATAAAACCGCTTGACATAAAAAAATCATATGTTACAATAATTAAGTATATGACATATCATAAAAGCAATGACCGTGTAAGTAGTGAACTGTTTTCCGACAGAGAAGGAGAATCCCCGGCTGTAAGTTCTCCCCGGTTCAGGCAGGAAACGAATTTCCCACGTGAGCTGCGTTTTTGAAAATAAAGTAGAAAACGACGTCCCTGCACGTTACGCAGTCCGAGTGCCTGTTATTCAAATAGCAGGAAACAGGGTGGTACCGCGATTTATCTCGTCCCTTTTTAGGGGCGATTTTTTTATATATTAGGAAAGTGTTCTTTCCTAATATATAAAAACGCTCCGCGAGGATGTGCACTGCGGCGTATAAGGAAGATGTCACAAGCGATCGCCGCAGGTGCCAGAATGTGCCAAGGCACATTCTTTTTTCTTCCACAGGAAATTTTATTTCCTGTTATAGTCGCAAATGAATAGCCAAAACAAGTTTTAAGGAGGATATCATGAAAGAAAGACTTGAGAGCATCAAACAGGAAGCCATTAAGCAGATCCAGGCTTCTGATGTACCGGAGAAATTAAATGATGTACGTGTCAAATTCCTTGGTAAAAAAGGAGAACTGACAGCCGTATTAAAAGGAATGAAAGATGTAGCTCCGGAAGAACGTCCGAAGGTAGGACAGCTTGTGAATGAGACAAGAGCTGCTATCGAAGAACTTCTTGATGAGACAAAGAAGAAAATGGATGCTGCAATCCGTGAAGAAAAATTAAAACAGGAAGTTATTGACGTAACACTTCCTTCCAAGAAAAATACAGTAGGTCATCGTCATCCGAATACGATCGCTCTGGAAGAAGTAGAGCGTATCTTCATCGGTATGGGATACGAAGTTGTGGAAGGACCGGAAGTAGAATATGACCTTTACAACTTTGAAAAACTGAATATTCCTGCAGATCATCCGGCAAAAGATGAACAGGATACATTCTATATCAACAAAGACATCGTGCTTCGTACCCAGACATCACCGGTTCAGGCACGTGTGATGGAACAGGGCAAGCTCCCGATCCGTATGATCGCACCGGGACGAGTATTCCGTTCTGACGAAGTGGATGCAACCCATTCACCATCCTTCCATCAGATCGAAGGACTGGTAATCGATAAAAATATTTCCTTTGCTGACTTAAAGGGAACTCTGGAAGTATTTGCAAAAGAACTTTTCGGACCGGATACCAAGACAAAATTCCGTCCGCATCATTTCCCATTCACAGAGCCAAGTGCAGAAGTAGACGTATCATGCTTCAAGTGTGGCGGAAAAGGCTGCCGTTTCTGTAAAGGATCAGGATGGATTGAAATCCTCGGCTGTGGTATGGTTCACCCACACGTACTCGAAATGTGCGGAATCGATCCGGAAGAATACACTGGATTTGCATTCGGAGTAGGACTTGAAAGGATCGCCCTTCTCAAATACGAGATCGACGACATGCGCCTCCTCTACGAGAACGATATCAGATTCCTGAAACAGTTCTAGTGAGCACGACAAAATCAGAGAGCAGTGCGAAGAGCTGCGGCAGCATCGAAAGATGCTGGATTTTGGAGACTGAATAAGAGAAATATATAAACAAATCAGAAGGAGATATAAAATGGATACTTCATTATCATGGATTAAAGCGTATGTTCCGGATCTTGACGTAACAGCGCAGGAATATACAGATGCAATGACTCTTTCCGGAACAAAAGTAGAAGGTTTTACAAAGCTGGATGCTGATCTGGACAAGATCGTAGTAGGACAGATTGAGAAAATTGAAAAACATCCGGATGCAGATAAACTGATCATCTGTCAGGTAAATGTAGGAACAGAGACCGTACAGATTGTTACAGGTGCTCCGAACGTAAAAGAAGGAGACAAGGTACCGGTTGTTCTGGATGGCGGACGCGTTGCGGGCGGACATGAGCCTGGACAGAGAGTAGAAGGCGGAATCAAGATCAAAAAAGGAAAACTCCGTGGAGTCGACAGCTACGGAATGATGTGTTCCATCGAAGAACTTGGTTCAGACAGAAATATGTACCCGGAAGCACCGGAATATGGAATCTACATTTTTGATGATGACGCAGTTGTCGGAGAAAGTGCAGTAAAGGCACTCGGACTGGATGATGTCGTATTTGAATATGAGATCACCTCCAACCGTGTAGACTGCTTCAGCGTGGTTGGTATCGCAAGAGAAGTTGCAGCGACATTCCGCAAAGAATTCAAGCCACCGGTTGTAACATCAACCGGAAATGATGAAGATGTCAATGATTACATCAAAGTAAAAGTAGAAAATACAGACCTTTGCCCACGTTACTGTGCAAGAGTTGTAAAAAATATCAAGATCGGACCTTCACCGAAATGGATGCAGAGAAGACTTTCTTCCGTAGGAATCCGTCCGATCAACAACCTTGTTGATATCACAAACTATGTAATGGAAGAATACGGACAGCCAATGCATGCTTATGATCTGGATACCATCGCAGGTCATCAGATCATCGTCCGCAATGCCCATAAAGGAGAAAAATTCGTAACACTGGATGGTCAGGAAAGAGAAATGGATGATTCTGTTCTGATGATCTGTGATGGCGAAAAAGCGGTAGGTATTGCCGGAATCATGGGTGGCGAAAATTCCATGATCACTGACAATGTACAGACCATGTTATTTGAAGCTGCATGCTTCGATGGAACCAACATCCGTAAATCCAGCAAGAAAGTCGGACTTCGTACCGATGCATCCGGTAAATTTGAAAAGGGACTGGATCCGAATAATGCAGAGGATGCAATCAACCGTGCCTGCCAGCTGATTGAAGAAATGGGAGCCGGTGAAGTTGTCGGAGGAATGGTTGATGTATACAGCAAGAAAAAAGAACCTGTACGTGTACCATTTGATGCCGACAAGATCAATGCACTTCTCGGAACAGACATCCCGGAAGAAGATATGATCAAATATTTTGAAAAGATCGACCTGGAATATGATGCAGAAGCAAAGGAAGTGATCGCACCAACCTTCCGTCATGACTTATTCCGTATCGCCGATCTTGCGGAAGAAGTAGCAAGATTCTACGGATATGATAATATCCCGACTACACTGCCTACAGGTGAAGCTACAACTGGTAAGCTTTCTTTCAAGCTTCGTGTGGAAGAAGTAGCAAGAAATATTGCAGAATTCTGTGGATTCAGCCAGGGAATGACTTATTCATTTGAAAGCCCGAAGGTATTTGACAAGCTCCTCCTCGACAAGGATGATCCGATGCGTCAGGCAATCCAGATCATGAACCCGCTTGGAGAAGATTACAGTGTCATGCGTACAACATCTCTGAATGGTATGCTGACATCTCTTGCAACAAACTACAACAGAAGAAATAAAAATGTCCGTCTGTACGAGCTTGGAAATATTTATCTTCCAAAGGCACTTCCACTGACAGAACTGCCGGACGAAAGAATGCAGTTTACACTTGGAATGTACGGAGATGGAGACTTCTTCAGTATGAAAGGTGTTGTAGAAGAGTTCTTTGAAAAAGTCGGACTTCATAAGAAAGAAACTTATGATCCAAATGCAGGAAAGAACTTCCTTCATCCGGGACGTCAGGCAAACATCGTTTACGATGGAAAGGTTGTCGGATACATGGGTGAGGTTCATCCGGAAGTTGCTGATATCTATGGAATCGGTGAAAGAGCATACGTTGCTGTCATCGATATGCCACAGATCACAGAGCTTGCAACATTTGACAGAAAATACGAAGGAATTGCAAAATACCCGGCAGTCAGCCGTGATATCAGTATGGTAATGCCAAAATCCATCCTGGTAGGACAGGTTGAAGAAGTGATCGAGAACAAGGGTGGCGCTTATCTGGAAAGCTATAAGCTGTTCGATATTTATGAAGGCGCTCAGATCAAGGCAGGTTTCAAGTCTGTTGCTTACTCTATCACATTCCGTGCAAAAGATAAGACTCTGGAAGAAGCTGATATTTCAGCTGCTATGAACCGTATCTTAAAGGCACTGGAGGAAATGGGTATCGAGCTTCGTAAGTAGGCGAAAAGAGGTTAAAAGAATGAAACGACAGGATTTTTATTTTGATTTACCGGAAGAGCTGATCGCGCAGGATCCGCTTGAAGACAGATCCAGTTCCAGACTGCTTGTTCTTGATAAAAAAACCGGTGCAACCAGTCATCATATTTTCCGTGAGATCAAAGATTATCTCAAACCGGGAGACTGCCTTGTGATCAATGATACCAAGGTTATCCCGGCAAGACTGATCGGTGAAAAAGAAGGAACCGGCGGAAAAGTCGAAGTTCTTCTTTTAAAACGAAAAGAAAATGATGTCTGGGAAACACTTGTAAAACCAGGAAAGAAGATGAAACCCGGAGCAAGAGTCAGCTTCGGGGACGGTCTTCTGAAAGGGGAAGTTCTGGAGGTTGTAGAGGAAGGAAACCGTCTGATCCATTTTGAATACGAAGGAATTTTTGAAGAGATTCTGGATCAGCTTGGACAGATGCCGCTTCCGCCTTACATCACCCACCAGCTGGAGGACAAGAATCGTTACCAGACCGTGTATGCAAAGCATTCCGGATCTGCGGCTGCTCCGACGGCAGGACTGCATTTTACACCGGAGCTTCTGGAAGAAATCAAAGCAGAAGGTGTGGAGATTGCGCATGTAACGCTTCATGTCGGACTTGGAACTTTCCGTCCGGTAAAAGCGGATGATATTCTGGATCACCATATGCATTCGGAATTCTACCGGATCGAGGCATCTGAGGCAGAAAAGATCAACCGTGCGAAAGAGAGCGGACACCGGGTGATCTGCGTCGGAACGACAAGCTGCCGGACCGTAGAATCTGCGGCTGATGAAAACGGAAAGTTAAAAGAGTGCAGGGGATGGACAGAGATTTTCATCTATCCGGGCTATAAATTCAAGGTACTGGACTGCCTGATCACGAACTTCCATTTACCGGAGTCAACGCTGATCATGCTGGTAAGTGCGCTTGCCGGAAGAGAGCATGTGCTTGCGGCATATGAAGAAGCAGTTAAAGAGAGATATCGATTCTTCAGCTTTGGGGATGCGATGTTTATAGAATAGACGCAGAATCTGACAAATGTGAGGTTATGTCAGGGAACAGGAAATCATAAGATATTAACCGGAGAACGGGATTGTTCAAGTCATGTACAACTTTGAAAAATCTTGTTCTCCGTTTTTTGTATAGGTTGGAAACGATTGAGTTTAAAAATCTTATTGAATGAATGTCTATAGAGAATGTTGTTTTATCCGGCTGAGATAAACAGAACAGATTTGCCGATTCTGCAAAAATATAGTAAGATGGTGTAAGTGCCAAAAGCATGAATGGTATAGTAATGGAGAAATCTGGGCACATACTAAGACGAAAAGGTTATAAAAACAAGATTGCAAAAGGAGACAGAAGATGGACTACGCAGAATATATCAGAGAAAGAAACGAAAAAAATAACTTTGGGAAATAAAGTCAGGTGGATATTCGTAATTTGTTTTGCTTTTTGATTTGGTTAAAAAGCGGACAGAAATGCATTGAGAATTGAGGAGTAGCAGAAAATGGGCATATTTGAGGAGGCAGCAATTTTCCGGGGCGTCACGAAGGAGGACGCCAGACAGATGCTGAACTGTCTGAATCCGGTAGAAAAGACTTATAAAAAAGATGAAATCATTTACCATGCCGGGGATGAGGTTACTTCAATGGGCGTGGTTCTTTCCGGCAGCGTGTTCATTGAGAATGATGATATCTGGGGGAATCACAGCATTCTGGACCGGGCCGGAAGAGGCGAGATTTTTGCAGAAACATATGCAGCGAATCCGGGGCAGAAGCTGATGGTCAATGTAGTTGCGGCAGAAGAGGCAAGAATTTTGTTTCTTGATGTGGGAAGGATACTGAAAGTCTGTTCCAATTCGTGTGTGTTTCATCATACGTTAATTGAAAATCTGCTGAAGCTTTCCGCAGAGAAGAATCTCCGTCTGTCGAAACGGATTTTTCATATTTCATCAAAATCGATCCGGGGAAGACTGCTGTCGTATTTGTCTTATCAGGCTATGGAAAACGGGAAGAAAGAATTTGATATCCCGTTCAACCGGCAGCAGCTTGCAGATTATCTGAATGTAGACAGGTCCGCGATGTCAAATGAGCTTGGGAAGATGCAGAAAGACAGGCTGATCGAAGTAGACAGGAAACATTTCCGTATTCTTGACGAAACGGAAATATGAATGGATAAATAATGGAAATAAAACGGATACAGCAGTGAGAAACTGTATGTGGGTTAGGATAAAAGAAAACCATTGCAGGAGAGATGTGATTTCATCAGATCCTGTAATGGTTTTTTGTATACGATGAGTCAAGTATAAATTTGTGGAATTTATCTTTCCAGTCCGTGTATCCAGTCTGACTTTAGGAAATAAATCAGAAAAGCAATGGAACTGAGCGCCCAGGTCATCGGGTAAGCCCAGAAGATCATCTGAATGGACGGGATGAATTTTAAAATAATTACGATATAGGTAACGCGGATCAGACACCAGCATACCAGCATGACATACATCGGGACTGTGGATTTACCGGCTCCGCGCATGATTCCTGCCATACAGTGTGAAAAAGCAAGCAGGAAGTAGAAAAAGGTGTCCGTGTGTGCCTGCATGGCTCCGTAGTGGATAACCTCTGCGGTGGAACTGAAAGCAGACAGAAGTTGTGGAGCGGTAAAATGCACGCAGATACCGATCAGCTCAGAGATCGTAAGAGAGCAGATCACACCGAATACAGCGCCCTTTTTAGCACGGTCATATTCTTTTGCTCCCAGATTCTGACTGATAAAAGTAGTAAGTGCCAGAGCAAAACAGGTGATCGGAAGGAACCCAAATCCCTGGATCTTCATATAAGCCCCACATCCGGCAACCGCCATTTCCCCAAACTGGTTGATATTTGCCTGGACGAATACATTTGCCAGGGAAATGATCGAGTTCTGGAGTCCTGCTGGCAGACCATAAGAAATGATCTGGCGGAGCATATAGGAATCCAGATTGATCCGGTTCAGATGAAGCCGAAACTCCTCCGGACTGTGAAGCAGCTGTACCATACAGAGAATAGCACTTAAAAACTGTGAAATGACAGTTGCAAAAGCGGCAGCACCTACACCAAATCCAAGACCTGCGATCAGTACAAGGTCAAGAATGATATTCGTTACCGAAGAAACGATTAAGTAGATCAGAGGATGGGTACTGTCACCGACGGACTGCAGAATGCCGACAAAGAAGTTGTACATGACAAAGGCAAGTGAGCCGGTAAAGTAGATCCGGAAATAAGTAATTGAGTTTGGAAGTACCGCCTCCGGTGTTCCCATAAGTACCAGGATCTGTGGTGCGGCAATGATACCGACAATGGTAAGGATCACGCCGCAGATCAGTCCGAAGCCAACGGTTGTATGGATGGATTTTTGCAGATTCGGAATGTCTCTGGCACCGTAATATTTGGCGACGATGACACCGGATCCGATGGCGATTCCATTAAAAAGACCGACCATAAGAAAGATCAGATTACCGGAAGAGCTGACAGCGGCAAGCGCAGAGCTTCCAAGAAAATTTCCAACGATCAGAGAGTCGGCGGTGTTATATAGCTGCTGAAAAAGGTTTCCCCAGAAAAGCGGGATCGCAAAAGCAACGATACGCTTCCAGATGGAGCCTTCTGTCATCAGTTTTGCAGAAGATTTTGACATAGAATATTTCCCTCGTTTCTTAAGTCATTACTTTTAAGTATAAGGTGCGGTAGAGGGAAAGTCAATGAAAATGAGGTTCGGTAAAAATGCATGTTATCCTTCATGAAAACGCGAAAGAAACTGTTTTGTTCTCTCTTCACTTGGATTTTCAAACACCTGACGCGGATCACCCTGTTCAACGATGCGTCCGTCGTCCATAAAGATCACATGATCGGCAACGTCGCGTGCAAATGCCATCTCATGGGTTACAATGATCATCGTCGTATTCTGGTCGGCAAGCTCGCGGATAACTTTTAATACTTCTCCGGTCAGTTCCGGATCCAGTGCAGAAGTCGGCTCATCAAAACAGAGGATGTCCGGTTGCAGGGCAAGTGCCCTTGCAATAGCAACTCGCTGGCATTGTCCGCCGGAAAGCTGATGCGGATAATTGTCCATCCGGTTATCCAACCCCATCTGTGTCAGAAGAACCTTTGCCTGTACCTCGATGGCGGTCAGGATTTCACGTTTTCTTTCTTTAAAATCCGGCTGCTCTGCGGCGAGAAGTTTTTTGGCAAGCATTACA
>ERZ835080.1157-NODE-1157-length-21814-cov-5.327267_pt1 | contig 21814 bp, 17 predicted proteins | sample MGYA00519688_ERZ835080 | MGnify/ENA primary metagenome ERZ835080 (study PRJEB31850, sample SAMEA3708770) | human gut metagenome | biome: human gut; feature: human-associated habitat; material: faeces | place: China | collected 2014 ... | reverse complement strand
GCGAGTGCGCATCTCCGGCACGCAGTGCCTTTTATTTCATAGGAAGTTCCTTCGGAATTTCCTATGAAATAAAAAGATGACTTTTCACCCGCTCATTTGTGAAAAGTCATCTTTTTTATTCCTCACCAGTCTGGTGCAGTCCATATTCATGGCAGAAAATTTGATTCCCGTTCTCAGTTATTATACGCTCTATTTTACAACTGGAAAGAGGTTCTGGACTGTCCCATTCTCGTTTGGAATTTTATTGCACAGCATCGCAAGAAACAGTGAGGTGGCAAGTAGATCGGCACACCCACCCGCGCTGATACCACGCTTTATATACTCCGCATCCATGCGGATCAGTTTGTCTAACGCATCTTCTGAGTAGGCTCCGCCTTCCTCCAGAAACTGCATCGCTTCCATCTGTACCTGATAGAGTACTGACGGATTCTTTCTCGATAAAATATTGGAATCCTGCACCCGGCTCATCAGTGCAAAAAGGATCTGTAATTTGATCCGGTTCCACTCCATTCCCCGCAAAAGTCCATCCTCCAGTACCGGAAGCGCAATATGAAAAACAGATGGATATCCGGCAAGCGCTTCCCCACGAATCCCTGTAGTCCCGTATTGTACGAGATTTTTCTCACCGTTACTTTTCGCAGGTTCCTTTCCCAACATCTCAATTTCGGCTCTTAAGATCCTGGCAGTCATCTTCTGCTCCATCCGAAGGATGGATTGTAAAGTAACCGTTCCGTCTTCCTGGATACATCTTCCCGCTGCCGCACTGAATATTCCAAGGGTAAAGATCATCCCTTTATGTGTATTCACATGTCTGGTTGCCCGATACATGGCTTCCTCCGCAAACATTCCAGTCTTACGGATTTCACGGAAAAGATCTTCCGGCGTACAGGTCAGCTGATATCCCTGGTATGCCATTCTAACAAACCACGGATACAACGCCTCTGCACTTCTTTCAAAGGTCTGCACATCCATATCAGTGTGGGCACCACAGGAATACGGATCTACAAGCCCCGGTTTGGGAACCGTATAGACTTCCTCAAGCAGCGCCTGATACGCCATCCGGCCAATCGATTCTGCAAAGTATTCTGCTTTCTCTACTGCCTGATTCTTTCCCATACGGTTCTCCTTTTATATCCAATTGCCAATAACCTGTAAGTTTTCCGATCAGAATTTAATCATCAAATTCAAACGGCTTGATCTGACGGACAACATCCATGATGGTACCGTCACGGCTTTCAATGACACCGACAACACGATCTCCAAACTGTACCTTCTGTGGTTCCCCCGCGATAGAGTAAGCGATATCACGTAATTCTTCGATGGTCTTAAACGGAAGGTCTACATCTTTCATTGCTTCGACCAGATCCTGTCTCTTCGGATTGATTGCAATACCATAATCTGTGATGACAACGTCTACACTTTCTCCCGGTGTTGTGACGGTTGTTACGTCTGTACAGATTGCCGGTGTTCTTCCCTGAAGAAGCGGTGCGATAACGATGGCACATTTTGCTCCGGCTGCTGTATCCGGATGTCCACCCTGCGCTCCTGTGATCATACCATTAGAATCTACAACAACGTTACAGTTGAAGTGTACGTCAACTTCCAGAGCTGCAAGAATTACGAAGTCCAATTTATTGACAACTGCACCCTTGTTGAACGGGTTCGCATACTCACCTGCACTGATCCGGAAATGATGCAGATCTTTTACAGATTCTACGGCTGCAAGGTCAAAGTCCTGTGTATCCAGAAGTGCATCTACCTGACCGTTGATCAGAAGGTCACACATCGGCTTTGTAAGACCACCCACACCAAAACGCATGCGGATATTTCTTTCTTTCATTACCTTTGCAAGTGAAATAGTAGATGCGATAGAAGCTCCGCCGACACCTGTCTGATAAGAGAATCCATCTTTGAAATACGGTGTATTTACAACGAACTGTGTACAGTAATCAGCCATCATCAGCTTTCTCATATCTGTGGTCGGTTTTGCTGCACCTGTTGCGATCTTCTTCGGATCACCGATCTGGTCTACTTCTACAACATAGTCTACCTTTGTCATTGAAATATGTGCCGGAAAGTTCGGGAACGGAACCATACAGTCTGTGATTGCTACGACTTTGTTTGCATGGAAAGCATCTGACATTGCGTAGGAAAGTACACCACAGTCAGATTTTCCACCGATACCACGGCAGTTACCGTACTCATCACAAGTAGGAGTTCCGATAAATGCGATATCGATCTGTGTCTCACCTGTTACCAGGGCACGTACACGTCCGCCGTGGGAACGCATGATCGCAAGACCTTTTAATTTACCGTTAGAAATGGCTTCTCCGATCTTTCCACGCACTCCGGAAGACTGAATATTTGTAATGGTTCCGTCTTCAATATACTCTACCAGAGGATCATGTGCTTTTCCAAGAGAGCTTGCACAGATAGTAATGTCCTTGATCCCCATATCATGGATCTCTTTCATTACCATATTTACAACGTAATCCCCTTCACGGAAATGGTGATGGAAGCTGACTGTCATACCATCTTTGATGCCACATTTTACAAGAACATCATGGATACTGTCTACCATCTTGCTTCCGTTGGAATTGATCACACATTCTACTTCCGGTCCATGTTTTTTATAGACATGTCCGTCAAAATGATGTACACCCTGAAATACTTCTTTGCCAGTTGCTTTTAAAATCTCTTCCGGGATATCTCTACCTACTGCGTTAATCATCTTATAAATCCCCCTTATACACACCTGAAGCTTTTGCAAGCTCGATTGTTCTCTTTGCTCCGTCATAGAAAGCGATATCAATCATCTTACCGTCTACTGTAAATACACCGATTCCCTGTGCTTTCTTTGTATCAATTTCACGGACAACTTTTTCTGCGAAAATGATATCTTTCTGTTTTGGTGTAAAGATTTCATGTACAATGTTGATCTGTCTTGGGTTGATGATGGATTTTCCATCAAACCCCATCAGGTGGATATTCTCAACATCCTGACGGAAACCATCCATATCATCCAGATCTGTGTATACTGTATCAAAGCACTGTACACCAGCTGCTCTTGCTGCGATCACCATGTTCTGTCTTGCTCCCATGAGCTCGATTCCGGTTCCGGTGATGTGTGTCTGAAGGTCTTTGGTGTAATCTCCACCGGAAAGGGCGATACCAAAAAGTCTTTCTGAAGATTCGCAGATATCAAGCGCACGCATTACACCACGTGCAGACTCGATCGCTGCCATGATCAGGACACTTCCTTCTTCGCGTCCAAAATCTTTTTCAGCCTGGATAACTTCAGCTTCTACAATTTTTACATCCTGTGCGGATTCTGTCTTCGGAATACGGATTGCATCGCATCCACCTGCAACTGCACAGCGGATATCTTCTTTCCAGTAAGGTGTATCCAGTCCGTTGATTCTGACTACCCGTTCGCATCCTCTATAGTTAATGGTCTTAAGTGCATGATAAAGAGAAAATCTGGCTGCGTCTTTCTGGTTCTCTGCAACAGCATCTTCCAGATCAAGCATGATGGAATCCGGTTTGTAAATATAAGGATCCTTGATCAGTCCCGGTTTCTGTGCATTTAAAAACATCATGGTTCTTCTAAGTCTTTTTTTATTCGGATTCATTATCTGATCGCACCTCCCCACGGTAAATCTTCGATCTGTCCTACCGAACGGTAAACAGCTGCTTCGATTCTTGCCTTGATCGTACAGTCAAGGGCTCCTTTATCTACGATTGTAAGCTTTACATTATCGATTCCCAGATTGTCGAGTGTCTCATAAGCTACCTTTCTGATCTGGTTTCCATACTGATTGATCACTGCGCTTTCCAGTGAAAAATCAATCTTTCCTTCTCCGGCTTCTACTGTTACCTGGCAGTCACTGGATTCTAATGTTCCTGCAATTGCAGGTTTCTTGATTTCCATTCGTGCTTCCTCCTTAACATCCATTTGCATTAGTATTTGCTTCGTTGTGTTTATCATAGGGCTCTTACCTTACAGGAACACCTATGGTTTTCTTAATAATTGTTAAGATTCACATATTTTTGCTGTTACAACCGGTCTTTCCAGTGCCTGTGAATTCATATTTACCCAGCGTTTCATATATACCCTGTCTTCTTTCCATTCAAAAGACACATGATCAAAAAAAGCCATCTCCGGATAGCGCCATTCCATCATCAACACATTTTCTGATTTCCAGTAAGCGCATGCGGCAATTTTCATTTCATCCATTTCATACTGATGGTGCAGATATCCACCTGTCATAGAGGTTTTCCCATGAATCCAACAGTCAAGTCCTGCTTCTACAAAATGTGTCCCTCTGTTGTCTTTCATCCAGAATGTTACTTTATTTTCTGAAAATTCCAGACCTGCTTTTTCAATTTTATCTTCATTCTCAAAAGGGACCATTTCTATTTTCCGATTTCCTGAAATCAGTCTGTTAATGACAGATCTGTTTTTGTTTTCCAGAGACATTCTGAGCCCTTTATTTTTTAATACATTCCACATCTTTTCAGAAAGATTTCTTTCTTCTTTCATCGGATCCAGAATTTCTTTTTGAATCAGTTCTGTCTCCAGATAATTACTGTCTGCCGTAGTGATAGCGATTACCATATTCTGTTCCGGAACAATCGCACAGGTCTGTCCAAACATTCCATCTGCACACCAGATGTCTCCTGTATGAATCCAGTGAAAATTATATTCTTTTTCTCCTTCTTTTCTTGGCTGTGGATTTTTTTTGCCAAGTGCAAGCTCCACCCACTCAGGATTTAACAACTGTTTTTCATCCCATTTTCCATGATTCAGATACAGTAACCCAAGCCGGGCAATTCCTTCTACCGTAATGCTCACACCATTTCCACCTGAACAGATTCCTTCCGGACTTTCTCCCCAGCTAAACTTCTCCAGACCAATATACGGTGCCAGTTCTTCTTCGATCAACTGATGGCATGTTTTTCCTGTAATACGCTGTACAATCGCTGACGTAATATAGGAATTCCCACTTGAATACATAAATTCACTTCCCGGCTCCTTTACAAACGGTACTTTAAAATATGCATCCAGCCAGCTGGTCTTTAATGGTCTCCATTCATTTCCACCTATACTTCTTTCCTGACCACTGCGCATCGTAAGTAAATTCCGTATTGTAAGCTTCTGAAGATACTCATTTGCTCCCTCCCGGTATTCCGGAAAATAATCAAGCACCTTATCCTCCAGCTTTATAAGTCCTTTTGTATAAGCGATTCCTGCCGCTGTATTTGTAAAACATTTTGTAAAAGAATGTACAATATGCGGGATTTCTTTCCGGTACGGTTCGTTATATGCTTCAAATATAACTTTATTGTTTTTCAAGATCATGATCCCATGGATCTCTGCTTCTCTTTTTTCCATCTCATTCAGGAAATTAATAATATATTCTGATGATACGCCTTCATCTTCCGGAGTTGAATAAGTTAATTCTGTGTTCATGCTGCCACCTCATCTATCTTTATTTTAAACTGGAAACGGGGGACAAAATTTTGCCCCCTTTGTTATACATAACTCTTTTCTGTCTTTTAAAAGAACGGGAATACCAATGGAAGAATTCCTACACAGCATATAAAGCTGATAATAACCAATGGCCATCCAAATTTTGCAAAGTCAGTAAATTTTAAGTTTGTAAAGATCATTAATGTCTGATTTGTTCCTGATGCGATTGGTGTCAGGAAAGAGCATCCCGCTCCGATTGCAATTGCAAGAACAATTGCCTGTGGGTTTGCTCCCATTGATTCTGCAATGGAAATCCCAATCGGGGCAAGCACTCCTGCTGTTGCCATATTGTTCATAAACTGTGTTGCAATTGCCGATCCAAGGAACAGTACAGCTGTGATCAGATACAGATTATGTGTATCTCCAAGAATGCTCAACACGATGGATCCAAACACCTCTCCAAGTCCGCTGTTCTTCATAACTGCAATGATCAAATTGATACCTGCACAGAAAAGTACCATATCTACCCCGAATGAAGTAATGACTTCTTTTGGTTTTACAACGGTTGTAAGTACAGAAACTGCAATCAATGCATATCCGATAAAATTCGGGTTCACTGTAATATCTGTAAGTGAATCCAAAATCAGAGCAAGTACAAACAGAAGGAAACTGATTCCTACAACCATCTGTTTCTTTTTCATCTCAGGTGTAATTTCTGTAGCTGCCTCTATCTCTGAATTACTTGGCACTGTTTCCTCATAAGACGGACACCAGCGGTTCATCACAATCATATAAATTCCACCCAGAATAAAAATCGGGATGCCTACCCAGGCAAAATCAAACATACCAAAAAGAGAAAGTCCGGCTTCTTCAAGTGCTGTATTTGCATAAATATTTGTCGGTGTTCCAATCAGTGTACAAGCTCCACCTAAAGTACTTGCATAGATTACGAATAAAATCATTTTTGAATGACTGATCTTATTTTTCTTGGCAATACTGAAAATCACCGGTAAAAATGCCATTGCAACATAACTGTTCTGCAGAACAAATGATACCAGTCCTGATGCCAGATAAAGAATTGCAAAAATTAACATTTCTTTTTTCTTTCCACTTACATTACCGGTTAATTTATCTAAAGCATTTCCCATTACAATATCAAGTCCTGTTGCAGCAATCATTCCAGAAAACATACATATAATTGCCATCAGATGAAAACTTGAACTGCTTAACACGGCATATACACCATCTGCATCCATTGTTCCTGTAAATACAACGATCGGTGCCATGATCAAAAAACAAAACCAGTTTGGTAATTTTGGCGTTGCAAGAACTGCAACGAAAACTATTAATGTCAGGATCGCTCCTATTGTAGCCATACTCATCTTTCTTTTCCTCCGTATACAATAAGCTTTTCGGAATGCGCTTTTCCCAAAACTCTCATTCTTCTCTTGTATGATGTTTACCGGTTCATCACGTTAACCTTATTATAATCATCCGGTACTCTTTTCACCAATGCCAAAGAAAAATAGGGGCATAGCTTCATGCTATGCCCCTACATTTCTCCCTCTTTGATTTTTTCTTTCAAAACAGCTATACAATACTTTTCCTGTCTGGAAAGAATTTTATTTTTCAAATACATAATTCCTGTTTTTGTTTTTTTAATCTTGTTTTTCCCAATACAAAAAAGATCAATATTTTCTGTATTCGTTAAATACGGAAGAAACACTTCTGAAATAAAACAGCATCCCATTCCCCGCTCAAGTGTCTGCATCGCAAGCATCGAACTGTTTACGATCATTTTTGGTTTTAATTCTTTGCCCTGTTCTTCAAATATCTGATCAATCTCCTGTCTGACATGACAGGATTCATCCTGTATGATAAACTCGTCCGGCATTCTTGAAATATCCATCCATAGATATTTTTCGCCTTCTCTTTTTTCTGCTTTCTGAAGCATCTTATACTTTTTGGGAACTGCAAGCAACATATAATCTTCTACAATAAGATCAAATACGATTGACGAATCTTTTTCACTTATATCAGGTCCAAGTGCAAGATCGTATGTCCTGTTTTTTAAACCTGTTATAATTTCCTTTGCCATGACATTTGAAAATGTTGCCTTACAACCGGTATATTTTTTACTGATCTTATCCTGAACTTCCATTGCTAACAAAAGACTGGCACTTAGAGACATACATACATGTATTTCCTGTTCTTCGGATAGTTGAAGCTCCTTTAGTTTATGTTCCATTGTGCTATTCAAACGTTTGATTTCTTTTCCATACTCAACATAGATTTCTCCAGCCTCAGTCAGACTGATTCCATTCGATTTCCGCTCGAAAAGTAAAATTCCCAGTTCCTGTTCCAGACTGGATATAAATCTGCTGAGTGATGGTTGTGAAATATATAAAAGTTCGGCAGCTTTTGAAATGCTTTTGCACTCTGCAACCGCTAAAACATAGGTAAATGATTTTAAATCATCCATTTTTATTCTCCTGTGATCTCACTAAACAAATTATAGGCTTCTTTATTTCAAAAGCGCAAGACTTACTCTTCCTCCATAAAACTCCTCACAGCACCACCTTGCTATGAGGATCTTTCTTTTTCTTTATTTCTTTTCCTTACACTTCCGTAAGTGCCCCGGTCTCAGAATCCATAATAAATCCCTTGATCTCAATATCCTTCGGCATCAATGGATGTGTCTTCAGTGTATGCACAGTCTCTTCTACCGACTTCTCCACCGATTCAAATCCACCCAGCCATTTTTCCAAATCAATTCCGCTGTGTCTTACAATATCAATATGTTCTTTGTCGATTCCGCGCTCTACCAGTTCTCCTAACAGTTCATTTCCATCCATTCCCTGTACACCGCAGTCAGTATGTCCGATGACCATAACCTGCTCCACACCAAGCTCCAGGATAGCAACCAGAAGGCTTCTGACCACACTTCCGTATGGATGTGTAATGACTCCACCTGCATTCTTGATAATCTTCGCATCTCCGTTTTTCAGTCCCAGCGCTGCCGGAAGAAGCTCTGTCAGACGGGTATCCATACAGGTCAGCACGGCAAGCTTCTTGTTCGGGTACTTGCTGGTCAGGTACGGCTCATAACCTTTATTTTCCACGAATTTCTTATTATACTCTACAATCTGTTCTATCATCCTGTGTAACCTCCCATTTGATTTTCGCAACGATATTTCATAAAACAGATTATAGACTTCTTCTATCAGAAAGTGCAAGGTTTCTTAACGAATTTTAATGAAGAATCTTCTGTCATTTGTTATCATCCACAGCAAATTTCCCACTGTCTTTACCGCATCATAATCCATCAGGTTATTGTGTCTTCTTCCAGTACCGGAAAAATGCATCCTCCTGCTCTGAACGGATTCCATACTTTCTTCGCGCAATGTAGAATTTGGAATTCCACCCTGAAGTCTTCACCGGAATCGTCACCACATTGTGCAGCCGCACGATATCCATATACGGCAATACGGCAATCCCGAATCCATTCTCCACAAGTCCTGTGATAACTTCAATCTCTTCCGCAGCACACACCGGCTTTACCTTCATCCCGTCCTCTGCAAAAATCTGCTCCTGCAGAGTACGGAAACCGCTGGTCTTGGAAAACATAATCTGAGGGTATCCGGCTGTCTCCTTCAGACTGATCCGTTCTCTATTTTCAAGCGGATGCCCCTTCGGAACAACTACCGCGATATACGAATCCCGAATCGGATAATACTCGATTTCATCCGATTTCAGAAGATCCGAGCAGAAGCCGATATCATATTTTCCATCCAAAAGTCCTTCTGCGATCTCCGGTGTCATCCGGTTATAGATGATAAATGGAAATGTCGCCCCAAACTCTTTCAGCATATGTGGGATCGTCCCCGGCGCCAGAGGATACACACTGCCAATCCGTACTGTCTTCTCCTCCGTCCGAAGTCCTGCCGCCCGCTCTTCCAGACGAAGATACGCTCCCAGAATCTCATCCACATCTTTCATCAGTTCTTTGCCGTAGCGGCTGAGACTCACATTCCGCCCTTCCTTCTGAAAAAGCGGGACTCCATACTCTTCTTCTAACGATTTGATTGCGTGGCTGAGCCCCGGCTGTGAAATATTCAGTGCCTTTGCCGCCTTTCCATAATGCTGGATTTTTGCCAGCTCTGAAAAATATTTTAAATATTCGATATTCATATATTCCCTCTGTTATCTTTCGCAGTCATCTTATTTTTCAAAATCAACTCTTTACTTTCCATTATTTTAACATATTCCATTCTATTTTAGAATCAGTACATTCAAAATAATCATTTGTTTTTATCGGTTTTCTTCATTATAATGAGAAACAGCTTAAATATAAAATTATTGTAAATTATTATCTATCAGGAAAGAAGGATTTGTACCTATGAATAAGAAAAAATTTCATCTGGCCGGAGAAGTCGCTCTGCTCATCGTCCTGCTGATCAATTCACTCGGCGTGGATCTGATGTCAAAAAGCGAATTCGGGATCTCAACGATCTCCTCAGTGCCGCTTGTATTTAACATCGCCTTCCCGGTGTTCAGTTTCGGAACATGGAATTATATTTTCCAGACACTGCTTGTCATTACACTGATGATCCTCAAGCGTTCATTCTGCCCCGGCTACCTTTTCTCTTTCGTAGTCGGGATCGGATTTGGAAAAATGATCGACGTACACAACGCATGGATCCAGGCTCTGCCGAACTCCCTGCCTCTTCACACGATTTATTTCCTGGCAGGATTCTTACTGATGTGCTTCGGTATCTGCCTTGCCAACAACTGTATGCTTCCAATCATCCCGACGGATATCTTCCCTCGCGATCTGTCCGGTATTGTAAAAAAGAACTATAAAATCGTTAAGACAACCTTCGATCTCACCTGTCTGACGACTACTGTGGTTCTTTCCCTTGCAATCCTCCACGGATTCTACGGCATCGGAATCGGCACTGTCTTCTGTGCATTTCTGACTGGAAAAACCGTTTCCGCCATCCAGAGTTTTCTTGGAAAACACGTGGAATTCTACCGTGCAACTGGGAAGAAGAGAGTTGCTCTTGAAAAGAATATGAGACATGCATAAAAGAAAAAAGATTTCAATTTTGATACATACCAGATCGGATACATCAAAACTGAAATCTCTTTTGGATTCTGTAGCCAGTCTTATTTTCTCAACTTCTCCTGTCGCATTGACAAACCTTTTTCCCATCCCGTATACTAGAAGCAGACTAATATCCTGCAAGGAGGCTTAACTACTATGATTATCAAAAACGGACTTGTCATCGATCCTGCTTCCGGACTTTCCGAAAAAATGGATCTTCTGATTGAAGATGGCATCATCAAAGAAATGGCATCCCTGATTACAAAAGAAGGAGAGGAAGTCCTTGACGCAGCCGGGCTTGTGGTTGCACCGGGACTGATTGACACCCACGTTCATTTCCGTGATCCGGGATTTACTTATAAAGAAACCATCCACACCGGCGCACTTGCCTCTGCAAAAGGCGGTTTTACTTCCGTGATCTGCATGGCAAATACTTCCCCGACTGTGGACTCTGTTCCGGTTCTCAAAGACAACCTGGAGCGTGCTTCCGAAGAAAAGATCCGTATCTTCCAGGCTGCTTCGATTTCCTGCAACCTGAAAGGGCAGGAAGAAACCGATATGGACGCCTTAAAAGAAGCAGGCGCATGTGGATTTACCGATGACGGGATCCCGCTTCTAAACGCAGAATTCTGCTTCCACGCAATGGAAAAGGCGGCAAAGCTTAACGTACCGATCAGCCTTCACGAAGAAGATCCTTCTTTCATCCGCAACAACGGAATCAGCCACGGAAAGGTATCCGATGCGCTTGGCATCTACGGTTCTCCTTCCATTGCAGAAGAATCTCTGGTTGCAAGAGACTGCATGCTGGCACTGAAATCCGGCGCCGATGTTGTGATCCAGCATATCAGCTCCGGTATCTCTGTCGATCTGGTTCGTACTTATAAGAAAATGGGTGCAAAACTTCACGCCGAAGCCACACCGCATCATTTTACACTGACGGAAGACGCAGTCCTTGAGCATGGAACACTTGCGAAAATGAATCCGCCGCTCCGTACCGAAAAGGACCGTCAGGCGATTATTCAGGGCCTTGCAGATGGAACCATCGACTTGATTGCCACCGACCATGCACCGCACAGCAAAGAAGAAAAAGCAAAACCAATCACCGAAGCTCCAAGCGGAATCATCGGTCTGGAGACTTCCCTTGCCCTTGGCATCACAAGCCTTGTAAGACCGGGACATTTATCTCTTATTCAGCTTCTGGAAAAGATGACCATCAATCCGGCAAAGCTTTACCACCTTCCATACGGACAGCTCGCCGAAGGAAAGGCAGCTGACCTTGTGATCTTCGATGAAAACGAATGTTGGACTCCAACCGAGTATGCATCCCTTTCATCCAACTCACCATTTACTGGAACGTCTATGTATGGCAAAGTGAAGTATACGATCTGTAGTGGAAAAATCGTATATCATGATTAAAAAAATCCACGGACTTTGAATCTTCTAAAGTCCGTGGATTTTTCCATCTTCTTATTTTTCTTCCAGCATAAAGTATTTCATACTTGTTCCGCTTTCCGCCACATCCGCAAGATTGATACAACTGTTTCCCATACGGTCGATCAGATGCAGGATATTGGTAAACGGAGCAGTAAGACTCGCCTTACATTTTCCTTTATTGACACGCTCAATATGCGCTTTCCGCATCTTGATATCCAGATCCAGAAGCTTATCCTTTCGCTTCATCATCTTGCCTGGTTCAATACCATCATCTCCCTGCAGTGCCTTCAGAGAATCACAGAACATCTTATTCAGAACCTTCAGACTCTTCTGCAGCTCATCCATCGCTTCCGGTGTATATTTATACTTCCTGTCTGATCTTTCCAGCATACATTCTGCCATTTCCACACTTAAGGTTCCCATACGTTCCACATCGCTGAGCACACACATGAGGCTCGCCGTCTGCGCTGCCTGCTGCTCAGTCAATGAACCGGAAGAAAACAAAGCTGCAAGATATTCGGTAATACATTTTCCAAGGCGTTCAACCTGTTCTCCGTTTTCTTTCAGACCGTCAATGGATTTCACTTCTTCATTTTTCACAAGCTCAATCGTTTTCTTCAGAATATCTCTTACCTGGTCACTCATACGGAAAATCTCTTTTGCTACAAGCTGCAGCGCTGCTGCCGGCTGACTGATGATATTTTCATCCAGATAAATCGGGCTGCCTGGATCTTCGACACCTTTTTTGCCATCCGGGATCAGTGTCATGACAATCTTCACCATCAGTTTAATCAGGCATACCCAGATCAGTGTCATTGTAATGTTAAATACAGTATGTGCATTTGCAATCTGTCTGGAAATCACTTCAATCTCCGGACCTTTCGGTGAAATGCTCTGGATCAGTGCCGCAAATGGTTTTACGAACCAGATAAACAAAAAGCAGCCGGAAATATTAAAAATACAATGCGCCACAGCGGTTCTCTTTGCATCTTTTGACTGTCCGATACTGGCAAGGAGTGCTGTGATCGTTGTACCGATATTATCACCTAAAAGAATCGGGATTGCTCCTGCAAGTCCTATTATACTCGTAACCCCGTCCGATCCCGGCTGGGAAGCAAAGTTCTGCAGTACCGCAATGGTCGCACTACTGCTCTGTACGACCAGCGTCATAAGTGTACCAACTGCCACACCAAGTACCGGAATATGTGCAACCCGTCCGATCAGGTCTGTGAATACCGGACTGGATGCCAATGGTTTCATGACATCTCCCATTGTTTCAATTCCAAGGAACAAAAGGCCAAAAGCAAAAATCGTCTGGCCGATACTTTTTACTTTCTCTGATTTTGTTACAAATGAAATCAGAAATCCTATAAAAATAATCACATAAATATAGTCACTGATCTTAAACGCAATAATCTGTGCTGTCATGGTTGTACCAATATTTGCACCAAAAATGATGGAAATTGCCTGTGGCAGGTTCATCAGTCCCGCACTTACGAAACCGATCGCCATAACTGTCGTCGCACTGCTGCTCTGGAGTACCGCGGTTGTGAGCGCACCGGCAAGCACGCCCAGAAGTGGATTCTTCGTCAGAAGTGCAAGAATGCTTTTCATTTTATCGCCCGCCGCCTTTTGCAGACATTCACTCATCATATTCATTCCATAGATAAAAACTGCCAGACCGCCAAGCAGTCCGAAAATGATCTGAATTTTCTCGTTCATATTAATTCCTCTCTCAATTTACCCTGTGTTTGTTAATATCTTTTAAACTTACTTTTTACAATGATGTCTTCCCTTTCAGCTCATTTTCCATTTTATCTGTGGTCTATGCAATTCCAATCAAATCTATGTTAAGTTTAGGTTAAATTTTCTTTCTTCTATCATTTTTTCTTTTTCATAATTATAGTTATGTAAAATCGCATCAAAAAAGAGAGTTATCTTCTTACAACTCTTCAAAAATGTAAAAGAATAACTCTCCTGTTTTGTCTATGGATCTATGCCATTCCAAGCACACCATACCCAACCATTCCAAACACCGCCGCAAGAGTGATCACCTTCGGTACTGACCAGTTCTTCTTCAATATCAGATAAAACATCATCACTCCGATCCCGCACCCAAACCAGTCAATCCTCGCATCCGGAAAATAATTTTCCTGCATCAGATCCAGAATCACCGCAAGGATCATTGCGATGCAGATCGGCTTGATCACATTTAACATACAGCTCATAATATCATTGCCACGGAACTTTGCGAAGCACACCGCTACGCCAAGCGTCAGCGTATAAGCTGGCATCAGCACGCCCATAACCGCTGCAATCCCACCCAGAACATCTGCCGTCTGCATCCCGGCAAAAGTCGCACAGTTAATCCCAAGCGGTCCCGGTGTCATTTCTGCTATAGCGATCAAGTTAGTCAGATCCTCCGCCGTCATCCAATGATTGACCTTCATCTCCTGCATAATAACCGGGATCATCGACATTCCGCCAAAGCTGGTAAATCCGATTTTCATAAACGCTGTAAAAAGTCTGAGATAGATCATGCCGTCTGTCCTCCTCTTGTCTTTTTCACCGCTCTTATAGAAAGCGCCAGTATCACTCCCGCTACGATCATCACCACATTACTGATATCCGTAAATACACAGAGCGCCAGTGCTAACGCACAGATCGGGATTGCTGATTTTCTGCGGAACGCTTCTTTCCCCAGTGAAATTGCCGCACTTCCCATAATCGGAACTACCGCACAGCGGATTCCGCGAAGTGCCGCATAGCACCAGACATTACTTTTCAGCACCTTATAAAATGCAGTAACAAACGACAGGATCAGAACCGCCGGACAGGTCATTCCGAGTACTGCACAGACACCTCCGAACCAGCCACCTACATAATAGCCAAACAGCATACTGATATTGGTGATCATAATTCCGGGAACTGACTTTCCAACTGCAACCATATCCAGCAGTTCCTCTTTTGTGATCAGCTTCCGTTTATCTACAAACTGTGTCCTTTTTCCGATCCATCACCAAAAGAGGAGGACATCTCTGTCACTCCTCAAATTCATTTGCCTGCGTTATCTGCAATTCCATTTATTCTGCTTTCTGAAGATCACGATCTCGGAAAGATCAGCCGGAAGATCTGCGATACTGCTGCCTTCCATCCAAATATCCGCTGCATCTGCACCAGCAGTAATACTGCCTTTTCTCTTGCAAGACGAGGAATGGGGATTGCCTTTCTTCCTGAAATTTATGCACGGACTACTTCCTTCCCGGACATTCATTTCTTTACCCCGGATCACTTTCATGACACCAGGGATATCTGTGCTGTCTATCGGAAAAATATTTATCATCACGCACAGTTTCAGGTGCTTCTTGCTCTCCTTCGCGAGATCGTTCCGGCAATCTACAGGGCAGCTTAGTCTGCCCTGATCCATACCTTAATTCTCTTATTTTCTGCCTCTTACTCTACATTTTTCAGTGCCTCATCCATCGGCACATGTTTAATCCTTCGATATTCTATCATTGCCACAACTGCATAGGTTCCGATCCCGATCAGAAACATTTCCACATAGATCTTCGGATCGATCCAAAGTGCGATCCAGCCGGAAATACTCGTCAGCATCATTTCCCGGAACAGCACATTCATAACTGCTTTCTCAATCGGCAGGCTGAGAAGCAGACATATGCCCACCACGATCGTCGTCGGCCAGATATAAAGCCTGCTGATCTCTCCATTGGTATATCCCAGGATCTTCGTCATGGAAATAGCCTGTGCATTTTTCTCAATAATGATCTTGGATAACAGATAGATCACGACCATGTAAATTCCAATTGCAAAGGCATTGACCAGACTCATCATATTTCCCATGGACACATCCAGCTGTCTCGAAATCTTTGTCAGTGCTTCCAGATCAAGCACAGAGCCAATGTATTTCTCATTAATATCCTTGATCTTCGAATTGGAAAAATATCCACTGAAATAATCGTTTCCCAGATCAAAGGTATCATTCAACTGCTCCTGTGGCATAAATACACAGATTCCACCGCTGTATTTGTAGATTCCTTTAACCTTGAATGTATACTTTGTCTTTTCATATTTTTCTTTCAACGTGATTGAATCACCCGGCTTCAACAGAAACTTCTCTGCATAGGCACTGGAAATATAGACACCCTCACTGTCCTCCAGATCTGCATCGATATATTTACTGTCCGGTTTGATTCCGTATAGGATCACTTCATCTGTCTTATATTTGCTCGGCAGTGTTTCCAGCGAATACGCACTGAATGCTTCCGCGTCTTCATTCTCCGTCTTTGTTCCATAAGAGAACTGTAAAAGTTCCAGCATACTGTCCAGCTTATTTCCGCTCATGGCGCTTACCGGAACCTCCAGCATATACTGGTATTTTGCAAGCATATTGCTCTGGATATCCTGCTGATAGTGCGAAAGTACTGACGGCAGCAAAAGTCCAAAGAATAAAAGCAGATTCGCAAATATGATTCCAATAAAAAGTACAATGTAATTGCTCATATTCTGGAAGATCACACGCAGTCGGAACCGATGGAAGATTCCAAGCTTCGGACTTAGCCGGACTGCTCTTTTCCGCCTGCTTCCAGAAAGATCTCTTCTCAAAAATTTCAGCGGTGAAAGCCTCAGCTTGTAACGAAGGATTCCATAGTTGACCACCAGCATGATCAGCACCGGAACTATCGTTGTCATCCAGAAAGCATCTGCATTCCATGCTGTCACATAGGTCGGCAGACTATAACTTCCATAATACATCTCCGCACATACCTTTTTCAGTGCTGTATAACCCAGAATATTTCCGATCACCGCACCGATCAGCGTGACGATCACCGGAAGTGCCATGTAATGTCCGACCAGTTCTTTTCTTGTATAACCGGAAGCTCGCAGAGTTCCGATCACGCCTGCTTCTTTCCGGATCGTATTGCTGATCGTGATTCCAAATACAAACGCAATGATCACAATGATCATATAGAGGAGCATTGTGATCATTGCACGGTCACTCCCCATATCATCACCGGTAAATGTAATTGCCTGGTTCAGATACTGTGGCACAAAAGACTCCAGAGTGACTTCTTCCCCCAGTGCTTCCATCAGATCTTCCGACATCTTTTTTTCCTGTTTTTCATTTTTCGGTTCTTTGTCATACACCCAGGAATAACTGTACTGAATCTTATCCTGATTCAGAGATTCAAACTCTTCCGGTGTTACAACCGATACCCCAAATTTGATTGCATCAAACATGCTGTCATTATTGTTCTGGAACAGGCAGCTATAGTCAGACAGTGCCACAAATCCTGTGACTTTCCACTTTTGTGAACCACTTTTCAGTGTATCTCCGACAGAAATCTTATTATTGTCCGCATACATACGGTCAATTGCCATTTCTCCTGCTTTTTCAGGAAGCTTTCCTTCCATCAGGCACACCAGGTTAATCTCTTCCCTGTTTTTGAAAATACGCATGGTACTTCCATTATCCAGTGCCTCTTCCAGATAAAAGTTTTCATACAGTGTCACACCATTTTTCTCGATGTTTTCCTGTTGTGCTTTGGTAATTTTTTTCTTTACCCGGAAATTTCCATCTTCAATCTTGTATTTCTCAAAGCCTTCATTATATGCTTTTATCATGCTTCCGTCAGCAACCAGAAAGCCGGATACAAACCCAATCGTTGCAATCATAAGGATCAGAACCACCAGGTATTTTCCAATTTCTCCCTTCAGTTCTCTCGGAAGCCGTTTTCTCAACGGACTCTTCATAACACGCGTCCTCCTTACCATTCCAGCTCACTTGCAGAAAGTTTATGCTCATTACAGTAATTTTTGCGGATCATTCCATCACGAAGTTTTACCACCCGGTCTGCCATATCCTTGATTGCATCGTTATGGGTAACCATAACAATGGTATTCCCATATTTCTGATTGACTGTTTCGATCAGCTTCAGGATTTCCTTGGATGTCTTATAATCCAGCGCACCGGTTGGCTCATCACAGAGCAGGATGTCCGGATTTTTGACAATTGCACGTCCAATCGCGGTTCTCTGCTGCTGTCCTCCGGAAAGCTGGTTCGGCAGCTTGTTCTGATGTTCATAAATACCCAGCGTTTGCATCAGCTCATCCACATCCAGCGGACGGTCACTCAAATAAGCACCAACCTCAATATTTTCCCTGAGTGTCAGGTTCGGGATCAGATTGTACATCTGGAAAATGTAACCCAAATGCTTTCTCCGGTACAGTGATAGCTTCTTCTCTGTCATATCCTCCAACTGTTCTCCGTCAATCGTAATACTTCCTTCATCTGCCCCGTCAATGCCGCCTATAATATTCAGAAGAGTCGATTTTCCGGAACCGGATGGTCCCAGAAGCACACAAAACTCTCCTCTTTCAATTTCCAGATCAAATCCTTTCAGAACATTTACCCGGCTGTCGCCTGTTCCAAACGACTTTTTGATCCCCTTAATCTCTAAAAACATTCCTCTACTCCTTCCTTTAGTTACTCATATCGTAGTGATGTTATATTTCATACACTTATGTTAGTTTAGACTTACTTTTTTGTCAATATTTTAATTGTTATTTTTTCAAAAAGATATTGACAAATAGAAGGAAAATTTTTAAAATAACTATCTGTGTAATTTTATACCAAAATCTTTGTGGATTTTTCTGGATATCAAAATAGATATCTACTTTTCGCCACATAACTTGTTGCATACAGCGACAGTTATGTGGCTTTTTATATATCGGGCTTCTGCCCTTTTTTACAGATTTTGTACCTTATGCTTTACATTTATCAGGAGGAATGTTTATGAACCAGACTTACATGAAAGAAAAACCGATTCTGCCACTTCTGCTTTCCATGGCTCTGCCAATGGTGATTTCAATGATGGTCAACTCTCTTTATAATATTGTTGACAGCTATTTCGTTGCACGGATCAGTGAAGAAGCAATGACTGCTCTGTCTTTAGTCTACCCGATCCAAAATTTTATCACCTCGGTCGGTGTCGGCTTTGGAATCGGAATCAATGCCGCCATCTCCTTTTTCCTTGGCGCCCAGGATCAGAAAAAAGCGGATGCAGCTGCCACACAGGGACTTTTTCTCTCTGTCATCCACGGTATTGTTCTTACCGTAGTCACAATTGCCGTAATGCCGCTGTTTTTACAGATTTTTACAAAAGACGTGACCGTTATTCAGATGGGAAATGCCTACTCCCGGATCGCATTTGGATTTTCCATTGTAATCTCTCTTGAAATTACCTGGGAAAAAATTTTCCAGGCAGTCGGACGGATGCGCGTGTCCATGATCTGCATGATGAGCGGATGTATTTTCAATATCGTACTGGATCCACTTCTGATCTTCGGAATCGGACCGTTCCCGAAAATGGGAATTGAAGGAGCCGCACTTGCAACCGGTCTTGGTCAGGTTGTCACACTGGTACTGTACCTTGCCTTTTATTTTACCAGACCGCTTCCGGTGAAGATTCATAAAAGCTGCCACGTAGACCGTGCCATGGCCGGACGGCTTTACGCGGTTGGAATCCCTGCCACTTTGAATATGGCACTTCCATCCCTGCTTATCACCGCACTAAATGGGATTCTCTCCGCCTACTCCCAGATTTACGTGGTGGTGCTCGGAATCTATTACAAGCTTCAGACCTTCCTGTATCTTCCGGCAAATGGAATCATCCAGGGAATGCGTCCGCTGATCGGATACAACTACGGTGCCGGTGAGACAAAGCGTGTCCACAGACTGTTTGCCGATACCCTTTATCTGAGTCTTGGGATCATGCTCTTTGGTACCGTTTTCTGCCAGCTCTTCCCGGATTCACTGATCGCACTGTTCAGTTCTAATCCGGAAACCATTCAGGCAGGAGGAATAGCACTTCGGATTATCAGCCTCGGATTTTTAGTTTCTTCCGTGTCCATCACCAGCTCTGGTGCACTCGAAGGACTTGGAAAGGGAACACCGTCCCTGCTCATCTCACTGTGCAGATATACGATTATCATTATTCCGGCCGCATTTATCTTAAGCCGGATCTTCGGGGCTTCCAGAATCTGGTACGCATTCGGAATTACCGAATTTGCAACTGCTGTGATCGCCTATATGACTTACCAGCGGGCAACCATAAAAAACTAGGCATATCTGCATCAAAAAGTTCTACTACTTTTTCGATACAACAAAAACCGTAAATCCGGATTTGCTCTTTACAATAATGCAAATCTCCGGATTTACGGTTTTTAATTTTCTCTTTATTTTACTTTTCCATCCCAGTCCGACTTTTTATTTGCAGACTATTCTTCTTCGCTGATAATATGTCTCGCAACATAAACACCACTTGCAGATGCATGGGACAGAGAATGTGTAACACCACTTCCGTCACCGATCACATACAGTCCCTTATGGCAGCTTTCCAGATTCTTATCGATCTCTACTTCCATATTGTAGAATTTTACTTCCACACCATAGAGAAGGGTATCGTCATTTGCTGTACCAGGTGCTACCTTATCCAGAGCATAGATCATCTCAATGATTCCATCCATGATTCGCTTTGGAAGAACCAGACTCAGATCACCAGGCGTTGCTGATAAGGTTGGTGTTACCAGACCTTCTTCAATACGCTTTTCTGTACTTCTTCTTCCACGTACCAGATCACCAAAACGCTGTACGATCACACCACCGCCTAGCATATTGGAAAGTCTTGCGATACTTTCACCATATCCGTTACTGTCCTTAAATGGCTCAGAGAAATGCTTTGCAACCAGAAGGGCAAAGTTGGTGTTGTCCGTCTTTTTTTCATTTCCTTCATAGCTGTGTCCGTTTACTGTGATGATACCGTTGGTATTTTCATTTACCACAATACCGTTCGGATTCATACAGAAAGTACGCACATTGTCCTCAAATTTTTCTGTACGATATACAATCTTGCTCTCATAAAGTTCATCTGTCAGATGTGAGAAGATAACCGCCGGAAGCTCTACACGGACACCAATATCCACACGGTTTGATTTGGTCGGGATTGCAAGATCCTTGCAGACTTTTTCCATCCATTTGCTTCCGCTTCTTCCGACAGAAACGATACATTTTTCACATTCGTAAGAATCTTTTTCACATACGATACGGTATCCTCCATCGATAATCTCAATTGTCTCAACCGGTGTATCGAAGAAGAAATCCATCTTATCCTTCATCTGATCATAAAGATTCTGAAGAACGACGTAATTGATATCTGTTCCCAGATGACGTACAGATGCATCCAGAAGATTCAGCTTGTTCTGAAGACAAAGCTTTTTAAATTTTGTTCCGGCTGTGGAGTACAGTTTTGTCCCTTCTCCACCATTTTCCATATTGATCTCATCGACGTACTTCATCAGCTCAACAGCCTGTTTTTTACCGATATACTCAAATAAAGTTCCGCCGAAATCATTGGTGATATTGTATTTTCCATCTGAAAATGCTCCGGCTCCGCCAAATCCGCACATGATCGAGCAGCGTTTGCAGTTGATACAGCTCTTTACTTTTTTGCCATCAATCGGACATTTTCTCTTTTCCAGCGGATAACCTTCTTCAAATACTGCGATCTTGCAGTCTGGTTTCTTTTTCATCAACTCATAAGCAGCAAAAATTCCCCCCGGTCCGGCACCAATAATAATTACATCATACTTCATCCGTATATCTCTCCTTTATTTGCATGATAAAATGATGATACCAGGATTAAAAGGTCAGAAAGCCGATGCAAGTTTGCTTGCAAGAGGATTTTTGACCTCTTGACCCGCCAAAAACATGAGTAAGTAGC
>ERZ835080.1155-NODE-1155-length-21829-cov-2.979655_pt1 | contig 21829 bp, 23 predicted proteins | sample MGYA00519688_ERZ835080 | MGnify/ENA primary metagenome ERZ835080 (study PRJEB31850, sample SAMEA3708770) | human gut metagenome | biome: human gut; feature: human-associated habitat; material: faeces | place: China | collected 2014 ... | reverse complement strand
CCAACCACGCCAACCAAAAAGCTCGCGAGCAACGTGCGCGGCGTGGCCTTGAACAAAGAGAACGCGGACCGCCTCTCCCCCGCCGGCGTCCGCACTCCGCGCGCGCCCATCACCATAAGGACGGGCATGAGCAGGAGTGCACCAGATAAAAGGCGAAGTCCGGCGATGCTCACCGAGGAAAGACCCATGGCAGAAAGACCGTTCACAAAGATACCGATGCTGCCCCACATAAGAGCCGCGCACAGCACCATCGCATATCCCCTGTTTGCCTTCATGGAATCCGCCTTTCTCTGTACCTCGTTTCCCTCACTATAACAGACGTTATAATCGTTATAGATGTATTTCTTAATAATCAAGCTTCCACATGTAACGACGCGTCATATAGTCCTTATGAGTCGCAGCGGACAGCGCGCGCATGTACACGTTGTTGAGAATCGGCGCGAAGACAAGGTGGTTGAAGTACTCGGACACCGAGTCCTTGATGTCGTTGAGGCCGATCTCCTTGGCGTCCAGCTGGTAGACGCGCTCGCCACCATACTGGTTGACAAAGCGAATACCGCGCTCGTCGTTAACGCGGGAACGGCCAACGGAGATGAGCTGGAACAGCGACGTGCGCTTGTCAAGAATCTCAAACGGACCATGGAAGAAGTCGCACGTATTGATGGTGCAGGAATCGATCTGCAGCATCTCCTGGACGTTGCAGATGGAGAAAACGTACGCGGCGCCAAACAGCGGGCCCTGGGCCATCACGTTGATGCAGGGCTTGTCGACATTCTGCTGTGCCCACGTCGCAGCGAGGGGCTGGCAATAATCGAACGCCTTGCGGTAGATGGGATCGACCAGGTCGAACGCTGCCATGGCGGTCTCGTACTCCGCATAGCCTTCAGTCTGCTGCACCAGCTCCATAGCGATCATGGTAACGATGGCAGAATTGGTGTGCCCCATGTTAGACTCGTCGACGGCCAGGCTATCGTACTGGACCTTGTAATCGCACACCTCGGTGAGGCCGGACTCGTCCACATACACCGCAATGGTGGTGGCGCCAAGATCGCGAGCGACCTGGGCGGCCACAATAGTTTCCTTGGTGCCGCGCATGGAAACAACAACCGCAAGCGTATTCTCGTTCACATACGCAGGCGTTGCGTGAACAAACTCGTTACTGGTATAGCTAGATGAGACTACCTGCGTTGCCTCGTGCTCCATGAAATACTGAGCGGGGTAGTTGCCGCCGTTGGATCCACCCGCGCCAATCCAGACAACGCGCTTGATGCCGCCATCGTTCTTCTTGCTCTCAAGAATCTGGCTGACGATATCCTTCACCTGATCCTGCTTAGTCATAGCGCCCGTTCCTTTCCTCAGCTGCTTGACTTCTATTAGATACAAGTTCGATATAAGCATTATAAGACGTATATGATGTATCCTGCGCTGTGAACGGTATCTATTTGCCTATGAACGGGTATTATTTTGATAGTTAAGGCCCATTATTCAATTTATAGGTGGACATACTTGTTACTTCTTATAATCTATCTAGATATAAGTTGCATGTAAGTAGAGAGGAGCACTTGCATGCAACGCATCGACCAGCAGCCTCTATCTTGAGCTGGCAAGCACCATCCGCAACCAGATCCTTAACGGTACTTATAGCCAGGGAGCCAAGCTTCCATCCGAATCTGAGCTTATGGCGGACACCGGCTGTTCGCGCAGCACGGTGCGCCATGCGCTCAACGTGCTTGTTGACGAGGGCCTTGTGATAAAGGAGCGCGGCAGAGGCGCGTTTGTTACGGGCAACCCTGGCGCCAAGGACGACGACCTCTCTTTTATGAGCTTCACGAAGATGATGGCGCTGCGAGGGACTCGCGCGAAAACGCGAACCGCCGACGCGCACATGGCGCGGGCGGCAGGGTCGATTGCAACGTTTTTCGATGTTTCCGCGGGTACGCCCGTAGTAAAGCTGGTCCGCGTGCGGTATTTGGACGATAAGCCTTTGTGTCTTGAGACCACGTACCTGCCGGAGGAGTTCTCCGAAATTATAGACGCGGACCTTGATGGGTCGCTCTACGATCTTTTGAAGGCGCGCTACCGCCGCTGCGCAGGGCGCGGACACAAGGAATTTGAAGTGTGCCTTGCAACGCAAAACGAGGCCTTTTTACTCGACGTCGCCCGCAGCGCACCGTTGATGCTCATTACCGACTACGTCTACGACACCGAGGGCGCACCGCTGCATGTATCAAAACGCGTGCAGCGCACGGACCGGGCAAAGTATATAGAGCCCATAGGGAGGTAGACGGCTGCTAACCATATTACCTGGTCAGCAGCCGCATAAATCTGCATACATACTGCAACTGGATTAGCGCTATCCCTCGATAGCATCGATAGCGCGGATGAACGCCGAGCGCATGCCCGCCGCTTCGAGCTCCGCGACGCCGCGGATGGTGGTGCCGCCGGGCGAGCAGACCGCATCTTTCATGGCGCCGGGATGCGCACCCGTAGCAAGCTGCAGCTTTGCCGTACCCGCCACCATCTGGCTCACCATCTGGTAAGCCGTGGCGCGCGGGATGCCGTGCTTGACGGCGGCATCGCCCAGGGCCTCGATCACCATGGCGATGAACGCGGGCGAGCAACCGCCCACGGTACCGGCGACGGAGAGCAGACGACTTTCAACCTGAACCACGGATCCCAAGAGTTCCAGCAGGCCGTGCACCAGCTCCGCCTCGGCATCGTCCAGCGTATGCTCTTTCTCGCACGCGATCACGCCCTCATTGATGGAAACGGGGGTGTTGGGCACGGTCGAGAGGTGATGCGTGCCCGCAAGCAGCTCCTCATAGCGGTCGCAGCCCCAGCCCGCGGCAACAGACAAAATGGCCTTTGAGGCAAGGGTGTCTGCCAGCGGAGGCAGGACGGACTCGATCATATAGGGCTTGATGGCGACGACCACCACGTCCACGGCATCGACAACCTCCGCCGCACCGGCAAGGGCATGCATGCCCCTGGCCTCGCAGCGAGGCACCAGCGCCTCGTAGCGACCAGCGCACGCATAGAGATTGCCCGCCGGCACGGCACCGGACGCGATCCAGCCGTCCGCCATGGCGGATGCCATATTGCCAAACCCGATAAAACCAATCTTGCACTGTGACACGTCGACCATGGACGCCCTCCTTCGCAACCGCGCACGCGGCATAGCTGTTATTTTGCTCGTTGAGTATTGTGGCGCGGCAGACGCAGCGCCGCAAATCGGAATGCCGGCTACAGGCCCGGGTAGAGCGGATGGGCCTCAAGCAGCTCGTCCACGCGAGCGCGAACGGCCGCGAGGACGCCCTCATCGTCCGCATTGAAGACCACGCGAGCGATAAGGCCGCCGATCTCGCGAAACTCCTCGGCGGTGAAGCCGCGCGTGGTACCCGCCGCGGAGCCGACGCGGATGCCGCTGGTCACAAATGGGGAGCGCGGCTCGCCCGGAATAGAGTTCTTGTTGACGGTAAGACCCGCCTCATCCAACAGACGCTCAGCATCCTTGCCGGTGACGTCCGCGGCCGTGAGATCGACCAGGCACAGATGGTTGTCCGTTCCACCCGAAACCAGGCGAAGACCGCCCTGGACCAGACCCTCGCCCAGCGCCGCCGCATTGGCCACAACGTTGTCGATGTATTCCGCAAACGATGGCTGCAAGGCCTCGCCAAACGCAACCGCCTTGCCTGCGATCACGTGCATGAGGGGGCCGCCCTGGGTACCGGGGAACACCGCCTTGTCGATTGCGCGGGCAAGCTCCTCGTCATTAGTGTGGATGAACCCGCCGCGCGGGCCGCGAAGGGTCTTATGGCTGGTAGAGGTCACTACGTCCGCATAGGGGAAGGGCGATGGATGGGCGCCGGTAGCGACCAAGCCGGCGATATGGGCCATATCGATCATAAGGCGCGCGCCCACGCCGTGCGCGATGGCCGCCATGCGCTCGAAATCGATGGTGCGGGGATATGCCGAGGCGCCTCCCACGATCAAGCGCGGACGATGCTCTTTGGCCAGGCGCCCCAGCTCGTCGTAGTCGATGGTCTCCGTCTCAAGGTTGAGGCCATACGGAATGAAGTTGTATAGCTTGCCGGAAAAGTTGACCGGGCTGCCGTGGGTAAGATGCCCGCCTTGGTCCAGGCTCATACCCAGGATGGTATCGCCCGGCTCCACCAACGCGGCGTATGCCGCCAGGTTGGCGTTGGCGCCGCAATGGGGCTGGACGTTGGCGAACTTGCAGCCGAACAGCTCGCAGGCGCGCTGGCGGGCCAGGTTCTCGACCACATCCACCTTTTCGCAACCGCCGTAGTAGCGGCGCGAGGGATAGCCCTCGGCATATTTGTTGGTAAGCACCGTGCCCACCGCCTCGAGCACTGCGGGGCTAGTAAAGTTCTCCGATGCGATCAGCTCGATGGTCTGGCGCTGGCGTGCAAGCTCATCGTCGATCGCGGCGGCGATTTGGGGATCGGAGTCGGCAAGGGATTTCATGAGCATGTCTGGCTCCTTCGCAATCATGTTGTACTTCTCGCCCGCATATAAGGCTGCCGCGGCAAAGCAGCCGCAAGAGCCGCGCCGCACAAGCGGGCAACATATCAACGCTTACCCCGCGCGAGCACCGCTTACACGCCCGTTTCGCCGAAGCATCGCCTTTTAACATGACGACGGCCAGCCCGCAGCTATACTGTGGGCATCTGCCGCGACATCCCCGCGCAAAACCGCGCCGGCCGCACAGGAGGCACGCATGAGCAAGCGTCACACCGACATCGATCCGTTCAACGCCGGCGAGCCCATTTTGCCGTGGTGCGATCCCGATTCCTTTTATGATGATTCCGGGCTTGATATTGAGGACGAGAACGAGAGCACCCCGCACGAATACCCCGGCAGCTCCTCGTCCAGCTCCGCCTCAAGCCGCAGCAGCTCCCGGACATCGTCCAAACAATCCGCGTCCAAACGCCCAAAAGCTTCAGCGCGCAGCGCTTGGAGCTCGCTTGACCTTAACAAGCCTGCGAAGTCGAGCAGAAAGACCGAGAAGGCAAAGGCTCTAAGCTCAAGCGACCAGCCGGTAAGCACGCGCAACCGCACGCGTCCCGTTCTTATAGGCATCTTGGTGCTCTTTTTGCTAAGCGGCGGGTTTTCATTTGTCGCGCGCATCCCCGGCTGCATAGCGGGAACCTTCTCGTCCTTTTTCAGCTCATACTGGGAAAAATCCGTGGTGTACTGATTGTTGTCCGGCTCCACCCCGCTATCATCCGGCGCTGAGGATCTTTCGGAGGCGGAAAACGCGTGCCTGGATGCCACCACGTCGCGTATGGAGCTGCTCACCACCCCTGGCACAGCCGAATACCAGCAGGCGACCACGTTGATTGCGGACGATTTTAACCAGGCGTGCGAAGACTACCTCTATTACAGTGCCGATGAGCTAGGTCTTAACGGCGAGACCGTGGCCACCTGGCTAATAGGCAGCCTGGATTACCAAATGTCGAGCGTCCACGCGTTTCCCAATGACACCCCGCCCTACGGCTCCGCCTACCTTGACGCCACCGTCGCGGACCCTTTGAGCCTGTATGACTCGTTTTTCACTCCCGCTTCCAGCTACCTTATGGAGCAAGATCTACTTGGGTATGATGACGAGCCCGGCCCCAGCGATGAGGTGCGCCGGCACCTGGGCGGGATGCTACAAGACGCCATAGACTCCTCAACGGAAACGGCCCAACCTTTTGTGCGCTTTGAGCTTGTCTACGCCAACGGCACCTGGAGCATCAGCGAGACCGAATACGTCTCTGAGCTTGAGTTTATCTTTGGCATGTAGCCTTTAGGGGGCAAGGTGCCGCGGCACACCCCGCCGCCTTGCCCCGACACGTCTTGCCAGTTGGGCTCATCAAGCAACCTCTATATGAAAATAGGCCCCATTGCTGGAGCCTCTTTCAATTCAAGATGGTGCGGGCGAAAGGACTTGAACCTTCACGAGCCGGAGCTCATATGGACCTGAACCATACGCGTCTGCCAATTCCGCCACGCCCGCGCACTCGTTTATAATAAACCAATAATCGACTTGGGTTCAAGAAGTATTTTTAACTTTTTTGGACGAGCATCGCAAGCGCGCCCGCAACTCCGTCAATCTACCGCAACGCCCCTATTCGCGGCACAGGTGAATGGCGAACCCGCCAATCTCTTCCTTAAAGTAGACCAGCTTGGTGGATCCGTCCTCATACAGGGCGCGCGACTCCTCGTTGATCTCGAAACCACGATCGCTAAACCACTTCTCTGCGGCGACAATGTCGTTCACGGCAAAGCCAATGTGGCCGTGAGTGCCGCGACCGTTCTGTTTCATGGTCTCAACCAGGGTGTCGGAAAAGAAGGACACGGGCACCTCGTTCACGGGCAGGCCCATCAGCACAGAGAAGCGCTCGGCGATTCTCTTCGCCTGCTCCGGATTCTCCGCGTTGATGCCCACGTGGGCGATATGCATGTCAAACAGCTCTACAGGGTTCTCGCTCATACCGTTCTCCCATCGGTCAGCGTGCGCCACGCGCACATGCGAAAAAACGAAGCGCCCGCAAGCATCCATGCAAGCGAGCGCCGTAGCACATAGAGCGCTGCGGAAACCGCAGCAATGCAGCCCTTTGGCCTACTGGGCCATAAGGTCGAGAATCTGCTTCTCGGCGTCGGCCTTGCCCATACCGGTCAGGAAGGGAACGCCGCTCACATAGGCGCAGGTAATGCCGGCGGGGGCGACGGTGGTGGCGACCAGCATGTCGGCACCCTCGCAATTGGCAGCGGCCTCGGAAATGGCGCACTGGACAATCTCGTACTGACCCTCGTAGCCGTTGGCGTTCAGCAGGTCGCTAACCTTCTTTGCCACGGCGGTGGAAGTAGCAACACCAGAACCGCAGGCAAGGACGATCTTCTTCATGAGAACTCTCTCCTCTCGGAAGTTACAGACAGGTACTAGTTTACTTCACTTTCCGCATGTGGCCACCTTCATAGGTGCCTAAGTTTTCTTCTTTTATCGCATCTTCTGCTATACCAAAGGCCGCGTCGGCGGCGCGCCCGCAACTACACCCGGGACCCACCGCACAACCGGGCCATGCACGCGCACAGCGCCGCCGCGTCGTCGCACGCAAGAATCTCGTCCACTTTATCCGCGTCCATAAAGATCTCCATCAACGCCTGCAAGGCCTCAACCTGCCATGCGCCATCGTCCTCTTTACCGGCTTCCGTATGGCCCTTAAGGCCCAGGTTGACTATGAGCTGCGCGCCCACCGTATCGCCCATGCCCGCCATGGGCTCAAACGCAACAGGTGTTTTTGGACGAATAACCGCAATGTAGGGTTTGATGATATGGCACGGGTCCGCATGGGGAATCGCCACGCCGAGCTCTTGGCACGCAAGGCCGGTTGGATAGGCGCGCTCACGCTCACGTATGGCATCCAACCAGGTATCCGCCACATAGCCGCCCGCACGCAGATGGCGCTCGAGCAGCTCGAACACGTCATCGCTACCACCAAGCTCGCAATCGCAAAACGTCAGCGCCTCGCAAAACAACGTCGCATCCATCGTAAGGCCTCCCGCCACTCGCCGCCGGCACCCCAGCGCTCTCATGCACCCGCAAGATCGCGCGCCGCGATACCAAAGCAGCCGGCAACGCACATGCGCCCCGGCTGCTGCATATCCTATGGTAGGGGCGGTGGGACTCGAACCCACAATCCTTTCGGCCGAAGATTTTAAGTCTCCTGCGTATGCCAATTCCGCCACGCCCCCGCATGACGCTACGGGTCGCCCCGCACGTTAGAAGTCTAACACGATACGCGCGGCATCCACCCTATGGCGGGAACTTCTTTGCACAGCGCCTCATAAAGCGTCGCCGCCATGCCCGCCATAAGGCTGTTCTCGCTCACCGTAAGTGACCCGTATCCACCGGTGCGCATAAGCTCGCCTATAACCAGCGAGCCGGCAAGAATGACGGGCGCGCGCTTGGGCTGTATACCCGGAAGCGCCGCGATCTGCTCAACCGACAACGTGGAAAGCCGCCTTTGCGCCGCCTCCACCTGCGAAAGTTTCAAATCATGCAGGTGGACCAACGAGGAATCGTACACCTGCATGCCGCGATCCATCGCCACCAGCGTGGTCACGGTGCCGCCCACCGCCACCAGGCGCTCGGGACGGCGGGCCATCCGGGACCAGTAAGGCTCAAACTGCTCGCGAGCAAAGTCGCGTGCCGCTTCAAGATCTTCCGCGCGCGCCGGCTGGCAGCTCAAAAACCGCTCTGTAACGCGGCGGCATCCAATGTCCATCGAGCGGGCGCACTCCACCTCAAGCGGCTCGCCGGGCGTATAGCGACCAACCACCACCTCGGTCGACCCGCCGCCCGAGTCCGCAACGACAATGCGCTCGCCGGGAAAATCATGTGCCACGCCGTAAAACGTCAGCTTCGCCTCGACCTCGCCGGGAATCACCTCCGGCACAAGCCCCAGGCGCTCAAGCCCGTCCAGCAGGTCTTGCCCGTTCGAGGCGTCTCGCGCCGCACTTGTAAGCGTGGTGCACACCGCTCGCGGGGCAAACGCCTCGATGTCCTCAACAAAGGACGAGCACGCCTTGAGCACGCGTGCCACGGCGGCATCCAAAAACCGCCCCGTCGCGTCGACGCCCTCGCCCAGATCCGTAATGATCGTCCTCTTGCAAGAATCAACGATCACGCCGTCCTTCACCTCGGCCAGCAGCAGGCGCGAAGACACCGTTCCCAAATCTATGGACGCCACGCGCACCATATCACCACGCTGCACGGCGCTCTCCTCTCTACCCTATTCGCCCGTTGACTTCACAACCTGGTCCGAAGGGCCAGAATAGAAGAACAGGGAGTCCAACACCTTGTAATACCAGGGGGAGTTTGCGTAGACTTCGCGCTCCGCCCGCTCAACTTCCGCAGATGTGGACGGTTCGCTGGACGAGGAATCCGCCGCGTCCCCGCCCGACCCTTCGTCCGCGGAATCAGCGGCTCCCCCAGAGCTGGCAGTATCGCCGGAACCCGCAGCATCGTCGGATTGCGCGCCGTCGGCCGATCCATCCTGGGAGGACGCCTGCCCGTTATCGCCCAGCTGATCCGCGCCCTGCACGGTAATAGGGGTCTCGCCCGGCATCACCATGCCCTGCTCACGGGCAGCCTCCTCAATACCCTCTTGCGACAGGTACTTGTTCACTTCTTTTTCCAGCGACTCGTTGTACTTCTCCCTAATGGCCAGCTGCTCTTGCAAGATGCCGTTAGTCCTATGGGCGATGTAGAGGTCGCGCACGGGAAAGTAGACGCCCAGGGCGATCACGGCAACCACCAATACGTAGAACACGGCGCGATACGGTCCGGACGTAAAGTCGTAGAGCGCCCGCACCACGCGGTTGTCATTGGCGTACTTCATAAGGCTCGACTGCCTGCGCGCCTCGTACGCGGCGCGGCGGCTCGCACGCTCCTCGTCCACCGCGGAAGCCCCGGACCGCTCGCCCGAGCTCGCCCCGCGCGCCGGCCTGTGAGAAGACGCGTCCGCGCCGGCGGCGCCCGCAGCGGCTCCCTTTACTCGCGCGGCACCGCCTGAAACGGCTCCCCTAACTTTATTGGCAAAGCCGGAGACCTTGCGGGCTGCCGGCTCTTCAGATACAGATACGGACGAGGCGGACGAGCTATGCCCAGTGCCCGCGACATCCGCGGAGGACGAAACAGATGCCCTAGTCGCCCGGCGATCGTTCGCGGCAGAACGAGGCGTCGCCCCAACCTCCGCAGCGATGCCGGAGCGATGCACTGGCGGCCTATCGGCGGCAGCGCGCCTCGCCGCCGGCTTAGCCGTACCCTTGGGTGCGCGGCGATGCGTGGGCGTCTGCTTTCTATCCACGGGCTTCTGTTCGGCCTCGCCGCCCTTGGCCCCCTCGCCCTTATGGCGATGCGAGCGCTTGGCCGCAGCAGAAGCGGCCGCCTCGGAATACGCGCTCGAGACAGGCTTGACCTTTGGCGGCATGGGTTCGCCGGCGGTGCCGTTATGGACGGAAAAACCGTTGTGCTGTGAAGTGTTGTTCATGGGCGCCTTGTTTGGTTGAGGTACGGTTGCGCTTTCTTGCCTTCCAGTTATACCACGCGCGGGCGGCTCAGTTGTGCAGGCTTAGCGTTGAGCCGCGCCGGCGCGCCGCGCGAGCCGTCTTGGACGGCGCGGAGCATGTTAATACAGCGCCATCTCCATCAGGCCAAACAACGTGGTGCACGCGGGGTCGCCCGCCTTGATCGAGCCGAACATCGCCTTCCAGATGAACTCGGCGAGATGGTCCGCATCAAAGCGCTCGCGCGCCGCGGGCGTGATCGCGGCATCGCTCTTGATATGCGACGCGATGCCCGCGCAGATACCCCTGAAGCACTCCTCCTCGGCGGCGCGGCTCCGCTCAAGGGAGCGCGCGTCAAGCGTAGAGATCTCGCGAAGCCAACTCACCTGGAAATGCCCCAGGGACTCGCTTAGCTCCTCGGCCAGCCTGCGGCAGTAAGCAAGCAGGCTCTTTTCGGCGCCGTCAGAGGACTCCTCGGCGTTTGAAAGCACGCCCGCTTCCTCGATGGCGGCGCGCCAAAAACGAGCTACGACCTCGGTCACCAACGACGCCTTATCCGGAAAGTAGTTATAGATGGTCCCGATGGCCACGCCGCACTCGTTGGCGATGGCCCTAATGCCAAGCGACGCCATGCCGTCCTTCTGCGCGCGCTCGTACGCCACGGACAAAATCGTTTCGCGAGAAATCGCAGGTTTGCTCCCCATACCGCTCCCCTCCCGCCAAACAACGCCAAACGTGCTTGGCAACACACAAAATGAACTGCGTTCATCATAGCGGAACGCAAGTGAACAAGCAGGTGGAGAATTCATGGGGGAAATTTGGACGAGAAAAGTTCTCCTTGCAGAACCCAGTTCTCGTGCCTAAGATGAACCTTGTTCAGATGAACGGTGTTCACCACGAACATCGACCGCCTATTCACCTGCTAAGGAAGGGAATTTAGCAATGTCACCCATGCTCATGATCGCCAGCCTCGCCATCACCGCGGCACTTGTCTTCTACACCATCGGCGTCTTCGCCGAGCGCCGCGCCGGCCACCTCAACGGCCGTCATCTCGCCCTGTTCTGGGCCGGCCTCGCCTGCGACACCACCGGCACCACCGTAATGACCATCATGGCGCGCACCGCGGGAAGCGAGCCCGCGCCCGCCATCCACGGCATCACCGGCCTGCTCGCCATCATCCTCATGCTCTTCCACGCCGGCTGGGCAACCCTGGTCTACGTGCGCGGCCGCCGTCATGATGACAAGGCGATTGCGCAGGAGCAGACCTTCCATCGCTTCAGCACCATCGTATGGCTGCTCTGGCTGGTGCCCTATATCATCGGTTTGCTCGTGGGCATCCCCATGATTCACATGGCCACCGTCCCCGCCGTCGTCCTCAGCGTCATCATCGTCGCCGTCCTCTCCTTCTTCCTGCTTCGCCCCGCGAACAAAGTCGCTCGCGCATAGCTCAACCCCGCGCGATCAATCACGCGTCCAAGCAAAAGGACCTGCAGCCCAAACCAGCTGCAGGTCTTTTTTTCACATCAATGCCTCGTTGGGCGCGGCGGTACAGCGTGCGCTAGCGCAGGTTGTAAAACGCGTTCCTACCGGCGTAGCGCGCGCTGCCAAACAGCTCGTCCTCAATACGGATAAGCTGGTTGTACTTGGCGATGCGGTCGGAGCGGCAAGGAGCGCCGGACTTGATCTGGCCGGCGTTGGTCGCAACCACCAGATCGGCGATGGTGGAATCCTCGGTCTCGCCGGAGCGATGGGAGACGATGCAGGCGTAACCCGCCTCCTTGGCCATCTCGATCGCCTCGAGGGATTCGGTCAGCGTGCCGATCTGGTTCACCTTGACCAGGATGGCGTTCGCCGCTCCCAGCTCGATGCCCTTCTTCAGGCGCTCGGTGTTGGTGACAAACAGGTCGTCGCCCACCAGCTGGACCCTGTCTCCGATGCGGCGAGTCAGCTCGACCCAGCCGTCCCAATCCTCCTCGGCCATGCCGTCCTCGATGGAGATGATGGGGTACTTCTCAACGAGCTCGCACCAGTAATCGACCATCTGCGCGCTGGTAAGCTCGCGGCCCTCGCCCTTAAGCTCGTACATACCGGTCTGTGCGTTATAGAACTCGGTCGACGCAGGGTCCATGGCGTACATAAAGTCCACGCCCGGGGTGTAGCCGGCCTTCTCGACCGCCTTGTTGATGTACTCAAAGGGCTCGGCATTGGTCTTGAGGTTGGGGGCAAAGCCGCCCTCATCGCCCACGCCGCCGCCAAGGCCCGCCTCGTGCAGCACGCCCTTAAGCGTGTGGTAGACCTCCGCGCACCAGCGCAGGCCCTCGGTAAAGGCGGGAGCGCCCACCGGCATGATCATGAACTCCTGGAAGTCCACGTTGTTGTCCGCATGCACGCCGCCGTTCAAGATGTTCATCATGGGCGTGGGCAGCAGGTGGGCGTTGACGCCGCCCAGGTAGCTGTACAGCTCAAGGCCGGCAGACTGCGCCGCCGCGCGGGCGACGGCAAGCGATACGCCCAGGATCGCGTTTGCGCCCAGGTTTGCCTTGTTGGGCGTGCCGTCCGCGGCGATCAGGGCGGCGTCGACCGCACGCTGATCAAAGGCGTCCATACCGATCACGGCGTCCGCGCACTCCTTGTTCACATGGTCGACGGCCTTGGAAACGCCCTTGCCCAGATAGCGATCGCGATCGCCATCGCGCAGCTCAACAGCCTCAAAAGCACCGGTGGAAGCGCCGGAGGGCACCATCGCACGGCCAAAGGAGCCATCATCGAGCATAACTTCCACCTCAACGGTGGGATTGCCGCGCGAGTCCAGGACCTCGCGACCGTACACATCGAGAATCTCACTCATATTCGTCCCCTTTCATTGGATACGAGAGCAAGCGACCCCGCCGGTTCCTTTGCCCGGCAAAAGGTTAGCCTTGGATAACTTCTTTAGTATGCCCGAGCGCGGTCCAACCATGCACGGAAAACTGAGAAACCAAAAGATTCAACAATGCTGCAACGCCTTAGCATGACGCTCGCACCAAAAAAGCCAGGGCATCCCCTACAGATCGGTATTCCTACCCGCACGTATCTCTGCGGCAATCTGGACGAGCGCGTCTGGAAACGCGATACCCTCGCGCGAGCTTATGTGGGCGACATCCTCATATTCGGGCTTGGAGCGGCGCTCGCCACCAGGGAGAACAACGGTCTTGACGTGCACCGGGCCCAGAGACGTCTGCTCCACGCGCTCGTTGCGCTCAAGGACCTCGCGGTCCATCATCGTCCAGCGAACGCCAATGGTGGTGGTCTCCAAAAACATTAGCTGGCGCATGCGCTCGGCATCCTGAGGAGCGACGATAACCTGCAGCTGATAGGCGGGCCGACCCTTCTTGCCAAAGACGGGCAGCCAGTGGGCCTCAAGCGCGCCGTCGCGAAGAAGCGCCTGCGCCGCATGGGCCATGCCCTCTGCGGACTGATCATCCACGTCGCATTCCAGCTTGATCACCCCGTCGACATGGGGCTGAGACCCCCGCACCCGCTCGATGCGATGAACGCGTACCAGCGATGGCACGCTGTAGCCCCTCTTGCCCGCGCCCATACCCGTCGCCAAGATTGTATAGGGGAAATCAGGAGCGCGGCGAGCATCCAACGCGGCGATAAGCGCGGCGCCCGTAGGCGTTACCAGCTCGCCCTCAACATCCAGGTGCGACGTGGGCAGCTCGCAGGCGCGGCAGATGTTCACCACCGCCGGAACGGGAACGGGGATGACGCCATGCTGGCAACGGATGGTGCCATGGCCGTCTACTAGCGGCGTGGCGTAGACGGCATCGGGATCAAGGCTATCGGCCAAAACCGCTGCGGACACAATGTCGACGATGGAATCGATCGCGCCAACCTCGTGAAAATGGACCTGGTCCACCGGCAGCCCATGCGCCCGCGCCTCTGCCTGGGCGAGGATCTCGAACGCGCGCGCGGCGATGGCGCGAGCGCTCTGCGTCATCTGCGCGGAGTCGATGATCGCCATGACGTCATGCAGGTTACGGTGCTCGTGATGATGCTCGTGGGCGTGCTCGTGCTGGTGGTCATGGTCGCCATGGGTGTGCCCGTGCGCATGGGCGTGCTCGCAGCAGTGATGACCATCGTCCTCGTGCGCATGCTCGTGCGCGCGGCCGCACCGGTCCTCACCACGGCCATGCAGATACGCCATATCATGGTCGTGGATCTCATGGCCATGGCGCAGCACCACGTCGAAGTCGCAGGCGCGCATGCCCGCCTTGGTCACGGTCGATATCGCTATCTCAAACTCGTCCGCAACGGAAAGACTCGACAACGCGCGGTCCAGCGCTGCCGAATCGGCTCCGGCGTCCAGTAGCGCAGCGACCAGCATGTCCCCGCTCACGCCCAGCGAGCAATCGATGTACAGCGAACTCATATAAACCCTCTCCCCCAGCAGCGCGAAGGCCCGCGCCTATTTCATATGATTGATGAGCGACGCCTGGTACGCGGCGCCAAAACCGTTATCGATATTGACCACGGAAACACCGTTGGCGCAGCTGTTGAGCATCGCTAGCAGCGCGGCAACACCGCCCAAGCTCGCCCCGTACCCCACGCTGGTGGGAACCGCGATCACCGGACAGCTCGCCAAACCGGCCACCACGCTGGCCAGCGCGCCCTCCATGCCGGCGACGGCCACGATAACGCGCGCATCGCGGATGCGCTTCTCGCACGCAAGCAGGCGGTGAATGCCGGCGACGCCCACGTCATAGGCGCGGTCCACGCGGTTGCCCAAATACTCAAGCGTACGCGCCGCTTCCTCGGCAACCGGCAAGTCGCTGGTTCCGGCGCAAACCACAAGCACCGTTCCCAGCCCATCCGGCTCCTTGGCATCTCCAACCATGCCCAAGCGCGCTACGGGGTCGTACTCCATGGCGATGCCGCCGGCGGCAAGCAGCTCGCTCACGCCGGCGGCCTTCTCGCCGTCAAGACGCGTTACCAGCACCCGACGCTGGCAGGCCTCTAGCATTGACGTCACAATGCCCGCTATCTGCTCTTTTGTCTTTCCTGCACCATAGATGATCTCAGACGTGCCAGTACGGGCGCCGCGCTGGTTATCAACCGTGGCAAAGCCAAGGTCGGTCACCGGCGGCACCTGCAGCGCGCGCGCCAGCTCATCGGGCGGCACTTCCCCGGCGGCCACCCGTTCAGCCAGCAGTTTTGCATCGGCTGCGTCCATCGTCCACTCCCCCTAGTCCATTACAAACTGTTCCAGATAGTCTGCATCATGCACCACAATATGCGAATCATGGCCCTTTGTAGAGATAACGCCCTTTTCGCGCAGACCGCGCAATATGCGGTTCACGCTGTTTCTGGACGAGATACCGCAGAACTGGGCTATGTCCTCGTTGGTCACGTCCAGCGAGATCACGGTTCCGTCCTTGCACGGCTCGCCGTATTTAACGCTTAAGTCGAACAGCAAGGCCCCCACCGCGCCTATTTTTCCGTTCATGGTCAAAAAGCGCGTGCGGTCAAACGCGTCTTCCAGGTTTCTCCGATAGTAATCCTTTACGTAATCAAGCAGACGATGATCCTCGTTCACGTACTTCCAGAACGTCAGCCGAGGCACCACGTAAAACAGAGCCTCGTCCGACTCAACCCGTACGCTGAACGGAGACTTTGCCTTGGCGCTTTCCTCGTCCCGCAACAGCGAGACCGGGCTGGGCCCCTGCATATAGAACACGTTGAACTCGGTGCCCTCACGCATGGTGACGCTCGCCTTGACAACGCCCTCGATCAGGACATAGACGTGCGATTGATCGAATCCGTAGTAGCAAAGGTACTCGTGCCGATGTTTCTTAACTTCCGGGTATCCCTTCGACCTCAAGTACTCAACCTTCTCCACACGCCTCACCCCTTTCTAACACGCTTGGCTGACAGGCTCGCTACTCTACGTGACAGAACAAAACGCCAAGTAACAAATGGTACCAACAATCGATACTTCCACCGGACGCTCGCCCCTGCATAGTTGCAGGTAGCGAAGCACGGCGTAAAAGACCCGCCGCCAACAGCAGCGTTGATTGGGGAATCGCAATGTTCGAGGTAGACGTTTTGCTAGCTCGTCGCAACATGCACGTGCGCCAGGCTGAACCTATGCGGTACATCCCGCGCTCCGAGCGCACGACGTACCGCCAAAACCCGCATCTTGGTGGCATTCTGGATTCATAGCCCCTTCATACTTACTGAAGGCCACGGCAATGTACGGTAGTGTTCTTATGTCCCTAGCGCAAAATGTTATGCACATTCATGCAATTACTGACGCAACAACCACATTTGGTACCCCGCCGCCATTCGCGCTCGCTACTAGGCGCGCTGACGCTTGACCTCGTCCCATAGGTCGTTGAGCTCTTGGGTCGACAAGCCCTCGATCGCAACCCCGCGCTGGCGGGCGAGACCTTCCATAGCCTGCCAGCGCGAGCGGAATTTCGCCGTGCTCGCGCGTAGCGCGCTTTCAGCGTCGATCCCCTCTTTGCGCGCTACGTTCACCAGTGCGAAGAGCACGTCGCCAAACTCCATTTCGCGCTCGGCGGTGCCGGGGGCCTCCTTCCGGAATTCCTCGCGCTCCTCGTCCACCTTATCCCACACGTCTTGAACCGTCTCCCATTCAAACCCCACGGCAGCGGCCTTGCGCGATACCTTTTGGGCTTGCATCAGGGCGGGAAGCGAGGTGGGGACGCCATCGAGCAGCCCTTCCGGCCTCTCGCCCGCCTGCACGCTCTCCTTGTCCTTGGCCTCCTTTTCGGCAAGCTTCACGTTGTCCCAAATCGCCAGCACCTCCTCGGCGTCTTGGGCCGCGGCGTCGCCAAACACGTGCGGGTGCCTGCGAATGAGCTTTTGGTCTATATCGCGCGCCACGTCCGCCATGGTGAATTCGCCCGCGTCCGCCGCGATTTGCGCGTGCAGCACCACCTGCATCAGGACATCGCCCAGCTCTTCGCGCAGGTGGGAGACATCGTTCGACTCGATGCAATCGACCGCTTCGTAGGCTTCCTCGATCATGTTCTTGGCAATGCTGGCATGCGTCTGCTTTCGATCCCATGGGCACCCGTCGGGTTGGCGCAGGCGCCAGATGGTCTCGACCAGGCCCTGAAACGCCTCGCGCGCATCCGACAGCGTCGAGGTGTCGCGCACCAGACTTGCCAGGCTACCGCTACCGGTGTTCTTCCACTCCGCCATAGCGCCTACTCCTCGTCCAAAACCACATGGCTAAACGCGCCATCCTGATAAATGCCATAGCTGTGCGTGCCGTCCTTGGGAATAGACACGCTACCCGGATTAAACAGCCACATCCCCGGATGCGCCCCGCTTTCCTGATTCACCTTGATATGCGTGTGGCCGTACACCAGCGCGGAGCCCGCGGGCAGCGACGGCGCCCTGTCCACGCTGTTGTGCATCCCGGCGCCAAACACGTGGCCGTGGGTAAGAAAGAGCGTGCGACCGCTCTCGTCAATGAGCTGAGAAAAGTCAGACATACAGGGGAAGGACAGCACCATCTGGTCCACCTCTGCCTCGCAGTTGCCGCGCACCGCAGTGAGGCAACCGGTTGACGCCAGGTCGTTCAACAAAGGAATCACCTGTTTGGGCGCATAGTCGCGCGGCAAGTCGTTACGGGGGCCGTGGTAGAGCAAATCGCCCAGCAGCACCACGCGATCAGGCGCCTCGCGCGCGATCGCATCCATAAGACGACGGGTCCAATATGCAGATCCATGCAGGTCAGAGGCTATCACAAGCTTCATAGCCGTTCCTTTCTCATCGACGTCGCTGCTTTGCATGATAAAACGAAAAAGCGGGCGCGCACCCGTTTGGATACCCGCCCGCCTTGAAAACTTAGCCGTCAAACGTTAAGGCCCTAGCGCAGGGCCTCTTTGTTGACCCGGTGCGCCGCAAAGGAATACACCAGGTTGACGGTCGCGTTGACCAGCGTGGGCACCCACAGGCCCTCCATAAGCATGATGTAGAGGACGGAGGCCGCGTTAACGATCAGAGCCATGACGATGATGGGCAAAAGGCCGGTCACGCGGCTGGGCACGTTGGCCGCGGTCGACCCCAAAAAGCCCAGCAGGATATCGAACAGCGCCGTCAGGGCGGTAAGCACCGCGATGATGATGCCGGGGAACGTCTCTGCGTGAATAAAGTTCATCACGGTAAGGGGAATGAACAGGCCGCCCAAAACAAGCATGATGATGCTGGTGATCTTGAGCAGCTTTTGCATTGCGGACATAGGCGTCTTCTCTTTCGCACGGTTGGTTGGCAGTTTTTGGACGAGGGTATTGTACCTGCCACGCCCGCCCGCGCGTCCCACAAGCGCCCCGTTCGCGCATGCGCCCGTGTGCCAAAACGACCAACGGCCCCAACGTGCCCGACGAACGGCAACGCCGCCCACCCGCCACCTGCCCGGGCGCTAGCCCATCACGTAGCGCTCAAGCCGCTCTTTATCGTGAATCACAATGCGGCTTCCGCGCTCGCGCGTGGATATAATCCCCTTTTCGCGAAAGCCCCGCAGGATACGGTTAACGCTGCTTCTGGACGAGATACCGCAGAACTGGGCGATGTCCTCGTTGGTGATGTCCAGAGTTATCATGCTTCCGCCCTCGCACGGGGCGCCAAATCGATCGTTCAGGTCGTAGAGAAATCCACCTACCGCACCCACTTTGCCGTTCATGGTGAGGTACCTCATACGGTACAGGGTCTCTTCCAAGCTTGAGCGGTAGTAATCTTTCACGCAACCCAGCAGCAAAGGGTCCTCGTTCACAAAATCCCAAAACACCACCCGCGGAATCCTCATATAGAGCGCCTCATCAGATTCCACCCGCACGGTAAACGGAGCCTTGGCACGGCTGCTCACCTCGTCGCGCAGCAGCGACACCGGGCTGGGGCCCTTGATATAGAAGATGTTGAATTCGCTTCCCTCCCGCAATGTGACGCTTGTTTTCACCACACCAGAGACCAAAACGTAGACATACTCCTGGTCGAGTCCGTAGTAGGAGAGATATTCGTGCCGTAGCTTGCGCGTCTCGGCAAACCCCTTCTTTCTCAAATAGTCAACTAGATAGCTAGACTCCTCCGCCATGCGGCGCCCCTTTCAGATTTATTTAGCCCGACCACTGTATACACCTAGCGAAACGTTGAGTTGACATTTGGTAACTACATTCGACATAACGCGCACCCTTTCAAACCCCCATAGTTACCCCGGCTTAAACGCCAACGAAGGTATATGACAGAAAGGGATGGCCATGTTTGACATCGACGTGCCGTACGACCGCACCAAGCTGCACATCAGCCTGCCAGAAGAGTGCGTCGCCGGAGTGCTCGAGGGGCACCAAAGCGAATTCAAGGCAGAAGGTACCCAGGAGCAGCTCATCGAGCAGGCCCTCGACAACCCGTATTCATCACCCACGCTTGAGGAGCTGTGCCGCAACAAGCGCGACATCGTGATCATTAGCTCCGACCACACCCGCCCCGTCCCCTCGAAAGTCACCATGCCCATCCTGCTGCGCCGCATCCACGCCGCAGCCCCGCAGGCGCGCGTGCGCATTTTGGTCGCCACCGGCATGCATCGCCCCTCCACCCATGAGGAACTGGTCGATAAGTACGGTGCAGACATTGTGGCGAACGAGGAGATTGTGATGCACGTCGCCACCGATGACGAAGCCATGGCCCACATTGGCACCCTGCCCTCCGGCGGTTCCTGCATCATCAACCGCATCGCCGCCCAGGCAGATCTGCTTCTTGCAGAGGGCTTTATCGAGCCGCATTTCTTCGCCGGCTTCTCCGGTTCGCGCAAATCGGTACTCCCCGGCATCGCCTCGTACAAGACCATCATGTACAACCACAACGGTCAGTTTATCCATGATTCCCACTCCCGCGCCGGCGTGCTCGACGGCAACCAGGTCCACAAGGACATGATGGCCGCGGCCGAGATGGCGGGGCTGAAATTCATCCTCAACGTGGTGCTCAACGGCAACCATGAGGTTATCGGCGCGTTTGCAGGCGATATCCACGACGCTCACAAGGCCGGGTGCGACTTTGTCAAGAAGCTCGCCGGCGTCCAGGCCGTCCCCTGCGACGTCGCCATTACCACCAACGGCGGCTACCCCCTTGACCAGAACATCTACCAGGCCGTCAAGGGCATGACCGCGGCAGAAGCCACGTTGGACGAGGGGGGCGTCATCATCTCGATCGCCGGCTGCAGTGACGGCCATGGCGGCGAGGGCTTTTACCGCAACATCGCCGACAACGACCCTGCGGAGTTTGAGAAGTCCTGCATCACCCGCGCCAAGAGCGACACGCTCGCCGACCAGTGGACCGCGCAGATCTTCGCCCGCATCCTGGCCCATCATCCCGTCATCCTGGTCACCGACCTTTGCGACCATGACATGATCCGCGCTATGCATATGACCCCCGCCAGTACCGTGAGCGAAGCGATCGCCATCGCTCGCGACCTCAAGGGAGCGGATGCGAAGTTCGCGATCATCCCCGACGGGCTGGGGGTTGTGGTATCGCGCTAGCGCGCCGCAACCCCATCTTCCCCTCGCGCCCCTTCCCGCAAGCACCCTTTCCCTTAGCCGAACGGTGCGCCGTCGCGTCCAAGTGACAATCTGGCAGCCGTGGTCGATTTCCCTCGCGTTCAAAACTGGTGAGAACGCCTTTTGGACGTTTTTGCGCGGTTTCGAAAGGCTGAAAAACGTCCAAATGGCGTTCTCATGAAAACAGCCGCGGATAAACGGTCGCGGGAGCAGACAACGAGCAACGTCTGTGAGCAGCCACTCGGAAATGGGGCTCGGGAAATGGGGGCTAAAAAGGATGCGAAGCAGAAAGGGGATGGCAGTCATATGCAGCTGTCCCCGTGCGCTTTCATCCCACCTTCTTTTTCGCTTCATCAAGATAGGATCCTTATGTTTGAACATCTTTTTGCCGAATTCGCCTCAACCGCCCTGATGATTGTCTTTGGCGTCGGCGTCCATTGCGACGAAACCCTCAAAGGCAGCAAATACCGCGGATCAGGTCATATGTTTTCCATCACCACCTGGTCGTTTGGCATCTCCGTTTGCCTCTTTATCTTTGGAGGCGTATGCATGAACCCGGCTATGGCCCTGTGCCAAAGCATTGTGGGCCTTGTCCCTTGGAGCAGTCTGGTCCCTTACGTCATCGCCGAGATGCTCGGTGGCATCGCCGGCGCCTGCATGGCGTGGTTCATCTACGCCGACGACTTCAAGGCATCCGAGTTTGAAGTCGATCCCGTAGCCATACGCAACATCTTCTCCACCAACCCCACCACGGAGTCATACAACCTGCCGCGCAATTTTGCGATCGAGGCATTTGACACGTTTGTCTTCCTCACCGGCATCCTCTGCATCGCCGCGAACGTGGGCGAAAACACCATGATGCTGGGCATTGGCGTGGGTCTTTTGGTCTGGGCGGTAGGCATGGGCTTGGGCGGCGTCACCGGCTTTGCCATGAACCAGGCACGTGACCTTGGCCCCCGCATCGCCTATCAGATCCTCCCCATTGCCAACAAGACCGACAACAACTGGAAGTACGGCCTGCTGGTCCCCGGCATCGCCCCCTTTGTTGGCGCGATCGCAGCAGCCCTGTTCACCACGCTGGTCCTGGGCGTCACCTTCTAGGGCCCTTTCTAGAACCATTCGGCACCGTACGGGCAAAGAGCGCCCGCAGCGACATCCAATTCGCTGCGGGCGCTCTTTTTTGATGCGGG
>ERZ835080.1126-NODE-1126-length-22224-cov-9.616401_pt1 | contig 22224 bp, 17 predicted proteins | sample MGYA00519688_ERZ835080 | MGnify/ENA primary metagenome ERZ835080 (study PRJEB31850, sample SAMEA3708770) | human gut metagenome | biome: human gut; feature: human-associated habitat; material: faeces | place: China | collected 2014 ... | reverse complement strand
GAGCGTCTGCCTTACAAGCAGAGGGTCGGGGGTTCGAATCCCTCAGCTCCCACAACTGAAAATCAACGACTTACAGCAATGTAGGTCGTTTTTCTTTTGTGTGCCTCCGTGGTCGGTTTACACGTTTTTTGCCCGTTTGTGTTAACCAATGTGTCAACCAAAATGACGCATGAAAGCAAACATCGAGGTCATTTGTTACAAGTACAAACCTCTCAAAGACGGAACGCTTCCTTTAATGCTCCGAGTTACGAAAGACCGCAAACGCAAATATGTTTCGCTCGGCCTTTCCCTGCACGAAAAGTTTTGGGATTTCGAGAAAGGCAAGCCCAAACGGAATTGTCCCAACAAGGAACAAATCGAACGGCTGATAGCTGCAAAAACGGCGGAATACAACGATTTGATTCTCGAAATGACCTCCCAGCAACGCGAATACACGGTGGAAACGCTCGTGTCTCATTTTCATAACCAAGTCCGTTGCGCTACGGTGGTCGAATTGTACGATAAACTGATTGACGACATGAAACGCGGCGGTAAACTTGGCAATGCAGGCGTTTACAAATACTCCCGTACATCGTTGCTGAAATTCACGGGACAGCGGTTGCAAATCCCGTTCAGCGACATTGACGCCGTGTGGTTGCGTCGTTACGAGAATTGGTTACGGACGAGCGGTTGCGGTGATACGACCATCAGCCAACTCTTTCGAACGTTGCGTAGCGTGTTTAACAAGGCGGTAGAATTGCAGTTGGTGAAACGGGATTATTACCCGTTCGATGCCTATAAAGTCAGCAAATTCGATACGCGGACGAAGAAACGGGCCATTACGAAAGAGGACGTGCGCAAGGTTATTGCACTCGATTTGTCGCAAGGCTATCCCTCCGAACGATTAGCACGGGATATTTTCGTGTTCAGCTATTTCGGAGCAGGGATTAACTTTGCAGACGTCGCCCTGCTGAAATATGGGAATGTACGGGACGGACGGGTGCAATACGTTCGCAAGAAAACGGGCAAACCTATCAATTTTCTGCTGACGGAAGAAATGCGGAATATCATTGTCAAATACCAGCGACAAGGACAGACTTGGACGAGGGGGCTATTTTAATATCCTGCGACCAAGTTTGTCCTTTGATTTACCGAAAGAGGAGACATCTTTCGGCTTATTCTTTATAATTCAATCTGCAACAGTTCCGAGAAATCGGAAAGATGTTTTGCTTTTTAGTTTGTCTTGTCTATCTTTGTGGGACATACGACAAACACGGAAAGTGTAAGTTTATTCCTTTAGAGTGAACGTAGGAAATTCAATCTGAAGAAGGAGTAGGCCGACATCTTCTCGCGTCATATCCATTCGTGGATATAGGCGTGGGGCTGTTGCTTATTTTAATAAATCAGTTGATAAATATATCAATCTGACAAACAGACTTTTAAGAAGATTTTACAGGGGTTTTAGTAACGATTTGGAGAATGTGCGAAATTCGCTACTTTGCGTAATCATCTTGTCAAATAACCCTTGTCAAAAACAAAGGTAGGAATTTTCTTTGAACTTGCAAAAATATTCGATTTAAGTGCTAAATACAAAACGAAGGCACGAGGTTATGAGCCTCGTACCTTCTTCCCTTTTATTTCTTGTTACCGTGTTAGATGGCTTTGATGACGAATGGGCAATAAGATTAAAATGGTTTTCTGCAAATTACGAAAAATAATTGATATATAGCCTATTTTCCGGTAATAAAAATGTAGCGACGGTGTTTCACAACTCTGTCGCTACCGCTACAACTAAAACAAGTTTTTAACCTTAATTTTTATCTTCATTACAAATGAATACAAAATAGTTGATATTTGCAAATCATCTGTCCGTTTCCGGTACGAGCCATTCGGGGGCATGAAAAAATGGTATGCCGCATGATAGTGGTCGGAAATGCGCCGGAGCCCGATTCGGATGTGTCGGATGGAAAAAAGGACTCCGTCGTATAACGACGGAGTCCCGGTTTATGAGTGAAACGGATCGGCAGGGTTAGAAATTGCCTTTGTCCTTGCGGTCCCACCACAGACGGGTGCCACCGGTGTCGCCGTCGCCTTTCACTTCGGAAGATTCAGCCTTCAGCAGCTGGATGGCATTGTTCACCTCGACGGTGTTGGAGCTCAGTTCCGTTTCGTTGTACAGCAGGCGGCGCGGGCCGAGCTGCGTGTCGATGATCGAGGGGGCCAGATTTTGCTTCGGACGGAAGAGTTTGGGGTAGCCCGTGCGGCGGTAATCGGCCCACGCTTCGGTCGAGAGCGGGAAGTTGGCGATCCATTTCTGGGTGATGATGCGTTCGAGCTTTTCTTCATTCGAAGCGCCTTCGTCCCACTTCACCGTGATACTGGTGGTCGGATCGGAGTTGTATTCCGGCTTCCACGGGTCCGTATAACCCTTAGGTGAGGAGGTATCGTCGTTGATGTAGCTGCTGATAGCCGCATCGTCGATAGCCGCCCAGTCGGGGGCCGTCAGTTTCTTCTCGGTCCATGCTGCCGCGGCGTCGGACTGTCGGTAGCTCTTCTGGTTGCGGATGGAAACCTCGATACCCTTTTCATAGAGTTCCTTTACGCTCTGCTGCCCGGCGTCGGTCCAGCGAAGTTTGGCTTCGGCGCGCAGGAACCAGCCTTCGGCGGCGAACATGATGGGCTGCGGCGTCGCATATCCGCCGGCCAGAAACGAGTAGTAGACGCGCTGGTTGTCGTTGCCGCCGTTCTTATTGCCCAATTCGCAGCCTACGGGAACTCCGATGTATTGCGCTCCCTTGCGGATCAGGATGTCGCTTTCGTTGTATATGTCCTCGTTGTTCTGGTCTTTCTCGCCTGTCGGTTCGGCGGTCTTCTTGACCAGATGGCGGACGTTGGTGGTGAAATAGAGCGGGCGGCGCGGGTCGTTGTAGCCGTTCATGAACGCTACGATCGACGAACCGATGCCCGAATCCAGCCAGTCCATCATGCGGCGCAGTTCGTTCGAGTAGGACTTGTTGATAAGGATGTCCTTGTCTTCGAGGACTCCGGCCTGAATGGCTTCCTTGGCGTATTTTTCAGCATCGACGGGGTTTACCTTGACGATGCGCAGCGCCATGCGCAGCTTGAGCTGGTTGGCGATCTTCTTCCAGAGCGTGCGGTCGCCGTTGCACCAGCTGTCGAACGATGCGAGACCTGCGGTCTCCGTATCCAGTCCTTCGAGCGCTTTGTCCAGCTGTGCGAATATCGCCTTGTAGATATCTTCCTGTTTGTCGTAGGCGTAGCTGCTGGGGCGTTCGGCCAGTTCGTCCGCTGCGAGGACCGACGAATAGGGAACCGGGCCGTAGGTGTCGGTATACTGGAGCAGGTTATACGCTTCGACGATGCGGGCTACGGCTGCGAAGTCATGCTGTCCGGCGGCGTCGCACTGTTTGATCAGCCGGCGGGTGTTGTTGAATATTTTCTGCATGAAGTTCTCGTGCATGCCGCCGCAGAACCCGCGGGCGAGGTCGTAACGCGCCATCGTCCAGTTGCTGTGCGGCACCTCGAAATAACCGCCGTAGTTGTCGATCGACAACGAGGTCCAGTACTGGAACAGGTTCTGGTGGGTGGGGTAACTGAACGAGAGGGGAGTGGAGAACTGCGCTTCGAACGGCAGTTCTTCGGGGTCGATCTCGTAGGGATTGGTGTTCAGCTCTTCGAAATCTCCCGTACAACTTCCCAACAGTGCGAGGGGAAGCGCCATTGCGGTAACGTTTCTAAGAATATTCTTGAGTTTCATAATGTGTAAACGCTTTTGATTAGAAATTCAGTTTCACGTTCAGACCGAAGCTGCGCGTGGTCGGCAGGTTGAAGACATCGAAGCCTTGCAGGCCGTTGCCCGTACCCATCGACACGTCGGGATCCATCGGGGCGTCTTTGTAGAAGAAGAAAAGGTTGCGGGCGATGAACGCAAGGGTCAGGTTCTTCGACTGGCCGAACAGGTTACGGAAAGTGTAGCCCAGCGAAATCTCGCGCATACGGACGTTGGTCGCGTCGTATACGTAATCCTCGACGTTGTAGACCGAGTTGAAGCTTGTCGCGCCCACCACGTCGTAGTAAGCCTTGACGTTCGAGAATTTGATGCCCTCGCGCATCACGTAGCCGCGGTCGCGCGCCCGGCCCGTGCGTTCCGATACGCCGTATCCGTCGAGTGTGGCCTCGGTCATCGAAACGACCTTGCCGCCGATGCGGAAGTCGATGAGCATGCTCAGTGTCAGATCCTTGTAGCGGAACGTGTTGTTCCAGCCCATGTTCCACTTCGAGTTCATGTTGCCCATGTATTTCAGGTCGGAATTCTGCTCGCCGCCGTTTACGGGGATCTGGTAGTCGGCGCCTTCGGGGGTTTCCGTCACCAGTTTGCCGCTCTCGTCGCGTTTGAGCGTGCGGACGTAGAGGTCGCCATACTGGCCGCCTTCATAGAGGATCACTTTGGCGCCGCCCAAGTTGGAGACCGTTACGCCGTCTTGGATACCGTCGAAAAGCTCGATGATTTTGTTGTCGTTGTACGAGAGATTCAGATCGGTGGACCATGTGAATTCGTTGCCGAAGTCTTGGAACCAGCCGGCCGTCAGTTCGAAGCCTTGGTTCTGGACGTTGCCCGCATTGACGAACTGCGATTTGTAACCGCTCTCCCACGGCAGCGTCACCTCGAAGTACTGGTTCTTGGTGTTGGTCTTGTAATAGGTGGCGTTTACGTGCAGACGGTGCTGGAAGAACTCTCCGTCGAAACCGACCTCGAACGAGTGGGTCTTTTCGGGTTTCAGCGTGCGGAACGGCACCGATTCGGGCGGGTTGATGGCGCCTTGGTCGCCGTAGGTATAGCGCGGATTGGTCTTGTAGACGGGGACGTCGTTGCCGACGATGGAGTACGAACCGCGGAATTTGAACAGGTCGATATTCCGGCCCATGTCCACGAAACGGTTGAGCAGAAGGCTGGCGCCCACCGAAGGATAGAAGAACGAGTAGCCGTCGGTGTAAGCGAGGGCCGACGACCAGTCGTTACGGGCCGTCACGTCGAGGAAGAGCGCCTCTTTGAAGCCGAACGTGACAGCTCCGAAGACCGAGTTGAGCCGTTTGCGCTCCAGTCCCATGGTCGTGCCGTTCATGTAGAAATTCGACGGGTTGAAGATGTTGGGATAGTAGGCGCCGCCGTTGCCCGGAGCGACGAACTTGCTCTGCTCGTAGAGCAGGCTCACGTTGTTCGAACGTGTCTGCATCATGCTGGTGCCGAGGGTGGCGTTGAGCGAGAAATCGTCCCACGTATGGTTGTACTGGGCGAGCAGGTCCGCATAGAGCTGTTCGCTGAAGTAGCGGTTGTCGTCCATTTTGCCGTAGGTGTATTTATTGCCGTAGGACGACGCGTAGTGGTTGCGTACGTAGTGTTCGTCGGCGCGCTCGTAGCGCATGCGGCCCGTGAGCGAAAGTCCGTCGATGATCTGGTATTTGATCGATCCGCCGAATTCGTAGCGGTTGCGTTCGACGACGGGGCGTTCGCGGTTGAGCAGCCAGTAGGGGTTGCTGTTGGTCTCGTCGGTGGTAGTCACCCAGTTCTGGACGTTGGCGTTGAGCTCGCCGTTGTAGGTCTCGAAGTTGCTTTTGTAGCCGTTCCAGTCGCCGCCGCGCGGGAAGGTGTAGGTGCCGACGAGCGGGTTGAAGACGAAACCGCCGGCCGGCTGGTTCGAGATGTGCTGGTTCACGTATTTGGCGTTGAAATCGACCTTGATGTGGTCGTTGAAAAGGTCGAAACCGACTTTGGCGTTGAGCGTGTGTTGCGAGTAGTCGTTTTCAGGGGTGATGCCGCCGGATGTTACGTTGCCGTAGGAGAAGTAGGCTCGCAGGTCTTCGGCGCCGCCGTTGATCGAGATCGAGTTGTTGGTCGTCCAGCCCGTACGGAAGAACTTCTCGGCGTAATCGGGAGCCTTCGACGCGAGTTTGTCGCCCCAACTGTATTGGCCGTTCGCCCCGTATGTGTTCTGGAATTCGGGCAGCGAGAGCGGGGTGTCAATGGTCGTGTTGCTCGATACGTTCACCGCCAGACGCCCTGCCATGGCCGATTTGGTCGTGATCATGATGGCGCCGTTGGCGGCTACCGCACCGTAGAGGGCGGCGGCCGACGCGCCTTTCAGCAGGGAGATCGAGGCGATGTCGTCGGGGTTGATCGTAGACATGGCGTCGCCGCCGTCGCGCTGGGCGCCCCAGTTGCTGTTGACCTGTTCGGACGTGATGTTCATCATCAGGGGGACGCCGTCGACGACGACCAGCGGCTGGTTCGAGCCGTTGATCGACTTGTTACCGCGGAAGAGTATTTTCGACGATCCGCCCGCGCCCGTCGAGTTCGGGGTAATCTGCAGACCGGCGGCCTTGCCCTGCAGCGCGTTGATCATATTGACCGACTTGATGTCGGCCACGTCATCGCCGCCGACCGTTTCGGCAGCATAGGAGAGTGTTTTCGACTGACGTTCGATACCCATGGCAGTCACTACGACTGCGTTCAGCTGGTTGGCGGTCGTCGTCATCAGGATGTCCAGTGTCGTCTGACCTGTGTAGGTCACCTCGTAGGGGTCGTATCCTACGTAGGTTACTTGCAGTACGTCGCCGGGCTGCAACCCTTCCAGACGGAATTTGCCGTCCATGTCGGTTGTCGTTCCGCGCGTCGTGTTCTTCACAATCACCGTTGCTCCGAGAAGCGGCCCGGAGTCGTCTTTGATCAGGCCTTCAAGGGTGCTGCCCCCCCCCTCCTGCGCGTAGGAACGCAGAGCGGTAGCCGGCGCAATGAGGCAAAAGGACGTCATCAGAGCAAAGCAGATGAAAAGTGCTCGGTTGGTTAATTTCCTCATAAATAAGTGGGTTTTAGTTGAACAAGAGTAAAGATTCCGGAGTGACGCCGTATCTTTGGTTTGATAGAAAAAGCAGTGTTATAGCGGCATATTTTAATGTTAAAAAGTAGTGTTATGAAATCAAAGATAAATATATTTTAATTAAATGTCAAATTATATATTAAAAAATAATACGTGAAGTTCAGTATGTCCATAATGATATTTCGATTGTTTATTTCATTATAAATATATTGAATTTCAGCAAAATACACAAATGTCTTTGTATAAATTTTACGCATGATTTATTCGTGTTATGTTAAAAATATTAACGGACGTTATACGGATAATCATATTTGCAAATTATTCTCGTTGTTATATTGAAAACCATCTCCGCTAATTGGTGAGGAGTACTCTGCGTTTTCCGATGGTTTACGCCTAACTTTTTACGCTTCGTGTCGGCACGAATTTCTTTCGACTGATCCTCGTCCTCGGTTTTTTGGCTATGGGCTGGATTTCGGCAGACACTTCGGCTTTAGGCTTCCGCCCCCGCCTTTTTGGAGGCACTACCTGCAGGCAGTCTATGGCTTTCAGCCGCTCGTATTCCTCGCGCAACTCGTCGATGATCCGTCGGTTGTTGCTTGCAATACAATCGCGCAGGAGTTTTACATCTTCGCGGCTGAATCCGTAATGTTTAATCGTTTCGCGCGTCAGTTCGAAGGGCGCGTTTTCCAGAACCGCCCGACGGCACAGGTAAGCCAACAAATGCGGATATTCCGTTACGAAAATTTCTACCGTCAGCTCCTTGCGGCTCGTAGCGCAGAAACGCTCCTCCCCGTTGAAAGGGTTCTCCATCAATTCCCATTCGGGAAACTTCGTGGCCCATTGCTCGCGAAAAAAATAGGCATTGAAATTAACCCGGAAAGAATCGATGCGGCTGTCGAAGTTTTCGTAATTGTCGTTAAACTCCGCAACTGAAAATGTCTTTTCGTCGGGATGGCTTTCTTCATCGTCCAGCGTAATCCAAAATACCGATTTCGGAGCACCGCACAAGATTGCATAGACAAAATGCGCCTTCTTTTTCAGATCATCGAAAAATTGCCGGATGTCGCTTTTGCGGATGTCGCAATCCAAACAGTCTTGAAGCAGATTCCCCAGCGTATAGGATTTTTGTGGCATGGTTCAGTAGTTATGGGTTTATAGAACAATTCTTAAACGTACGCAAAGGTTATAGGCACTTCGAGAATACAAAATAAAGGGACGACCGAATTGTAATTGCAATAAAATAACGATTGTCTGTTAACTAATCGTGGTTGGTCATCCCTTTTTCTATTAAAAAGACAATGCCAAATACGTTAGGCGATGGTTGTGTGACAGTGATGATGTAAGTCCGTATCGAGTTTCGGCATTGCATTTAACAAATATCTTAAATTATTGTGAGAATACAAAATATATCGTAAAAAAACAGGTGCGGAAACAGTAAAGTCAGTAGTGGGAAAATATGAAGCTAAGATTCGAGTATCCCGCACCCGTTATCGTAAAATTGAAGTATCGAAAAAGAGGGGCGGTAACGGACTGGTACGCCTCACACCACGATAAACGAAAAAGAGCATCCTTCGGCTTATCGTTTCCGTCCGCCCCTCGGCTTCCGAAACGCGGGCCTATGGAGGCAGGAGATTTCGGAAGCATTGTTACAGAAGAAGCAGGAACCGCAACGGACTTACTTGACATGATAGCTACATCACTTCCCTTGTCACTCTTTTTTTTAGCGGTTCCTGCATGATGAAAAACGGGTGCGGGACTGTCGATGAAAAAAATAGTGACGCAACTTCGACATGAAGAATTCCAATGTCCCGCACCCAGTTCGGAGAACGGCCCGCCGTTACCAGATTTAGGTGCCTTTAAAGCGGGATTATTATCGACGGCGAGCGTTCTCGTTACAGCGAATGACGGCGCCCCACCCCGCACCGACCGAGGGTCGGCGGAACGTGATTCTTTCCGATTGGGAGTATATGGCCGTAACATCGTATTATTAAGGGTTCGTTATTAAAATCCTCGTTCCGGCCTAAACACATAAAAAAGCACGGAACGCAGGTACAGCCCCAACGGTCGGCCTTGCGAGCCTTGGATTGGTAACTGCCCTTACGCCCGTGCCCGCCCACGGCACAAAGCCGCAGGCATGACAAGGGTTTCAGACAAATTTTACACCAATCCTAAAACCTATTATATCGCTATAATAGTCGCAAGTTTACCGCTGGTATAAAGGTTGTCCTAACCTTATGAATATGTTACGGCTATGGCGCCGTTTTCATCCGCAAAGGTAACATATCTTTTTCAATTTTAGTTATGCGACCCGACTGATGCCATAAAAGAATGACGAAACGTGAACCCGGCTCTGAAGAACCCCGCTGTCCTTTACAAGAAAGGTATGCGGCTTGCGTTACTTACGCTGCGTAGGTCGTAGGAAACCCGTCTGACTTCGTAACACAAGAGGCCCACGCCCGTCAGGTGTAGTTGCCTTAAATGTACTGCCCCGTCAAGGCGTGGTACGACCCGACAAGGACTCTCTTGTTGCCGCAGACTGTAAATTTCCTACGTTTACGCAAACAGCAACGCGATTCACGCCTTTACAGCGGATCGCTTGTCCCAAAGGTAGCACAAAAAATTCGAATCCGCAATATGTTGCGGGCACTTTTTGTGCCGTAGGGTTTATGCCGCCCGAATAGCCCATGTTCTGGCTTTAACGGAATACGCCGTCCTAAAACAACAACGGGACGGCCTTTTGGTTCCGTCCCGCTCGTGGTTACATCTTCATCCCGCGCCTTTGCTCCGTTTGTTCGATGTCAATTCCTATCCGCTCGTAAAACTCCTTTCGTTGCTGTCTGAACCACTCGTCGCAGTCCTTTCCGTTTATGGTGAACTGGAACCCGCTCGGCCCGTCCTTGTCGGGTTTGAATTGGAGAATGACATCGTTCGCCCGAAACGTATGATTATACCTTATCGAATGCAGATCGCCCGTATATCTGTAAGGTTGCATCGTAAACAACGCTTTGGTCCGCTCCTTGTCCAACCCGACATCCTTGCAGTAATTTTCCCATTTCAACAGCCCCTTTACATAGGGACACAACTCATCGACACGCATCAAGGCTTTTATGACTTGTTGTGCTTCCTGTTTAAGGTTGGCCACCTCTTTATCGTGTCCGGCCTGCATGGTCTTGATCTCTTGTTGCAGTTGCCCGATGCACTTATCCTTGTCGGCAATTACCCCTTGCAAATCTGCAATCTGTTTTTCATACCTCGCGGGCTTGGGGTCGTGGAATAACGCTCCGATCCTTTCTACGGCTTTCGTCGTGGCATCCACGGCCACGCCTTTGAGTTTGTCGGTCTTGATCTCCCGCCGCGTCTGTGCCAACTCCGTTTCGGCTTTCTCCAATTCTTCTTTCTTCTTCCTCCGCTGTTCGTCGATAATGTTGCAGTCTGTCTGCGCGGCTCGTTGCTGTGCTTGGAGTGCGGCAATATCTACCGTGAGCGTCTTTTGCTGTTCTTTCAGATTCTCGATCTGTTCGGCCATTTCATTTTTCCGGACGAACACCTCGCGGTAATACTGCTGCGTGGAAATATGTTTTGCTTCCGATCCCTCGACGCCGCGTTGCAGTCCGTATTTGGCCATCGCTTCGGCATAGGTGGTCTGGTAGGCTTTGAGTTTGTCCCGTGCCATCACATCGTCGGCACATAGACGCGGGCGGTCTTTCTTAGTGCGATAGGTTCTCTTTCCGCTTTGGGCGTTCTTCTCCCGCTCCAGCTTGGCCTTTCTGCGTTCGCCCCGTGTGATCGGCACGACGGTCGCGTGTATATGTGGTGTTTTCTCGTCCAGATGCAGGACTCCCGACACAACGTTTTCCTTTCCGAAGGTCTTTTGCAGCCAGCCGCAGGAATCCTTGGCCCAAGCATCCAACTGTCCGGCCTGCCGGATACGCTTCATATCTTCGGGGCTTCCGGAGAGCATGACGCGCAACGCCCTCACTTGGTTCTTTCCGATCTTGCGCTCCAGTCCTGCATTGTCCAGTCGGTGCTGGATCGCTTCCGTACGGTTGGTAACGCCTTTGGGGAACTCTACTAATTCTTCGTTCAGGTAGGTAAGTGTCGTTATGACGTTGGCGGGTGTTATTCTCCGCTCGACGTGTCCCGACATGGCGGCGTCCGTTCCGGCTGCCTTCTCGATATGCAATACGACATAGCCCATAGCGGTATAGTTTCAGGTGGTTTGGATAATCTGTTCTCGGCGGCATCGGAGCGAAGCGGATAAGGATTCGGAGTTGTCCCGGCCGTCCGGCTTGCGGAGTTGCCGCCGCAAGGGGTGTCCAGAGGGGCGCCGCCCCTTTGGCCTAATGGGGCATTTTCAGCGTTGCGGAGCAATGCGGAAAGAAAATGCCCTAATAGGCTATGCCTTTTGTAAAAAGGCGCGGGCGCGAAGCGGCCGATGGGTGGGCGACGGTGCCGCCGTCATGTCCGTCAGCAGGGGAAGCCGATGAAAGCGAACCGACGGCCCGGAAGCCCGTGCCCCTGTGCGCCCGGAGGGATCCTCCGTAAATCCCGAAGGGCGCACAAGGGCGGAAGGGCTGTTACTCCGCCAGACGGTATTTGTCGCCGAGGCGTTCGGTGAGCGCCGACATGTCGCGGCTTATCTTTTCATTGGTGATCTTCGCGTAGATTTGGGTGGTCTTGATGTTCGTATGCCCCAACAGGCAGCTGACGGTTTCGATAGGCATACCCTGCGAGAGCGTGATGGTTGTGGCGAAGGTATGCCGCGCCATATGGAATAAGATAGGCAAACAGAGCACCGGAAACGAGAAGAAAGGATAACGTAATCCGTTGGAAACTAACTATTTCTCTATATTCTTCCACTTGAGAAAAAAGCAGGAAAGTGGGGATTATTGAAGATGTTCAGTTACCAAACCGTTAGCCGGTCAGTTACCGAAAGGAAACGAGGTAACGCGAAGTGGATCGGATAATTTAAAACGCCGATATATTGCACTGATTGTCATTGTTTTGCATACTAAAGAACGCTTATAAAACAAGTAATTTTGCAACTAAAGTTATAAGCGTATGAAAGTAGAAAAATTCAAGGTTTTGCTCTACCTCAAAAAGAGCGGACTGGACAAGTCGGGCAAAGCCCCGATAATGGGACGCATCACCGTGAACCGGACGATGGCGCAGTTCAGCTGCAAGCTCTCCTGCACTCCCGGGCTGTGGAATCCCCGTGAAAGCCGGCTGAACGGCAAGAGCAGGGAGGCGGTGGAAACAAATGCGAAAATCGACAAGCTGCTGCTTGACATCAATGCCGCCTTCGATTCCCTTCTGGAACGCAAGGGGGAATTTGACGCCGCTTCCGTCAAGGATGCCTTCCAGGGCAGCATGAAGACGCAGATGACCCTGATGAAAATGCTGGATGCCCTCAGGGATGAGGTGAAGAGCCGTATCGGGATAGACCGGGCAAAAGGGACCTATCCGGCATACGACTTTACCTGCCGTACCATGCGCGAGTTCATTGAAACCAAATTCAAGACGAAAGACCTGGCCTTCGGGCAGCTTACGGAACAGTTCATCCACGACTATGAGAATTTCATCCTTGACGAGAAAGGGTATGCCGTGGACACCGTACGGCATTACCTGGCAATTCTCAAGAAAACTTGCAAAAGGGCTTATCAGGAAGGACATTCCGAGCGGTTCATGTTCCAGCACTATGTCCTTCCGAAACAGACCGTCAAGACTCCCAAGGCACTGAGCCGTGAAAGTTTCGAGAAAATCCGTGACGTGGAGATAGCCCCGCACCGCACGACCCACCGTCTGGCAAGGGACCTGTTCCTCTTCGCCTGCTATACCGGGGTCGCCTACAGCGATGCCGTGACCGTCACCCGGGAAAACCTGTACACCGGCGAGGACGGCAAGCTATGGCTGAAATACCGCCGTAAAAAGAACGAGCTCCGTGCAAGCGTGAAGCTGCTGCCGGAAGCCGTCGCCCTGATAGAGAAATATCATGATGACAGCAGGGACACGCTGTTCCCGATGATCCACTATCCGAGCATGAGAAACCACATGAAGGCGCTGGCCGTGCTGGCAGGGACAAAGGAGAACCTGTGCTACCATGTCGGACGCCACTCGTTCGCCTCGCTCGTCACCCTTGAAGCGGGCGTTCCGATAGAGACCATCAGCAGCATGCTGGGGCATAGCAACATACAGACGACCCAAGTCTATGCCCGCGTCACCCCGAAAAAGCTCTTCGAGGACATGGACAGGCTTATCGAGGCTACCGGAGATTTGAAACTTGTTCTATAACCCATAAACAATGAGAATCGTGAGAAGTACCTTTTCCATACTATTCTATATCAACCGCGGCAAGATAAAGGCTGACGGAACCACGGCGGTCATGTGCCGCATCACCATAGACGGCAGGAACACCGCCATCACCACCGGGATATGCTGCAAGCCGGAAGACTGGAACGCCAGAACCGGAACCATACGCACGGTAAGGGAAAACGCCAGACTGCAGGAGTACCGGAAGTATATCGAACAGACTTACGAGGAAATTCTGAGGACGCAGGGTGTCGTCAGTGCGGAGATTATCAAGAACCGGGTGACAAGGCAGTTCGTCGTTCCGACACACCTGCTCCGGATGGGCGAGATAGAGCGTGAACGTCTCAGAATACGTAGCAGGGAGATCAATTCCACCTCCACATACCGGCAATCACAGTATTTCCAGAAGTACCTGGCGGACTACCTTGCTTCACTGGGGAAGAAGGACATCGCCTTTGAAGAAATAACGGAAGACTTCGGCAAGAATTACAAGGCATTCCTTATCAGGAACAAGAATTTCAGCACCTCGCAGACCAACCGCTGCCTCTGCTGGCTGAACCGCCTCTTGTATCTTGCCGTGGACAACGAGATCCTGCGCACCAATCCGGTGGAGAATGTCGAATATGAGAAGAAAACCGCGCCCAAGCACAAGTATGTCACCCGTGAAGAGATGAAAAGGATACTGGCCATGCCTCTGAATGAAGGACGTGCGGAACTGGGCAGGCGTGCATTCATCTTCTCCTATTTCACCGGGCTTGCCTATGCCGACATCAAGCAGCTCCATCCGTGCCATATCGGGACGACGGCGGAGGGGCGGCGGTTCATCCGCATCAACCGGAAGAAGACCGGAGTGGAAGCGTTCATCCCCCTGCACCCGATAGCCGAACAGATACTGTCCCTGTACAATACCACCGACATGCACAGTCCCGTATTCCCGTTGCCGAGCCGGGATTCCATCTGGCATGAGATACGGGAAATCGGCGTGATCCTGGGCAGGCACGATGACCTTTCGTACCATCAGGCCCGGCACGGGTTCGGGGTCCTGCTCATTTCAGAGAGCGTATCCATCGAGAGCATAGCCAAGATGATGGGACACTCCAATATTTCTACCACACAAGGGTATGCCAGGATAACGGAAGAAAAAATCTCAAGGGAAATGGACAGACTGATGGAAAAGAGAAGCCGGAGCCGCACACATTCCGGCTCTGACAGCCAATAACCATTTCGCAGCCGCCTGCTTCCTCGCCGTCCATGAAATTAGTACAGACTTCATTGAAAGTGAAAAGGTCGGGCGGCCGTGCCGTTTCGGGCAGAATCTTCCTTTGCAGGCAAAGCGTATTCAGCCCGAAAACCTTTCCCCTTTCACGTCTGTACAAGGAAGGCTGACGGCAGCGGAAACAAGCGACCGACGGAAAAGTCGATACAACAAAAAAAACAGCATACAGACAGTAGGAAAATACCGGTCCGTATGCTGTTCTGATTTTCTATAGGAGTGTATAGGAGGGCGTTTTTTTGAAAGAGAAGAAAAAAGGCAGGCGGCAAACTGCGCTCCCTCCAAAAAATCAATCCTTTTTTTCGACCACCTGCCAATATCCGCCCTCCTTGTCCGGCTGAACTGCTTCTGCCTTCATTCGCTGTTTTTATACAAAAAATTCTGAGATATAAGGTATCACAAGTGATTTGACAACATACATTTAGCCGGTGTCCTCCTTATATCTGCTGCATTGTGATTTCATTTTTGTATTACTTGCCATTGCCATTATTGTAAATGACATCCAAAAATTCTTCCGCAAGTCTTATATCTTTAATTCTTATAATATTGTCTTCTTCCGTCGGATAGCCAAGGATATTGATACTGCCATACCAGACGGAGGATTTGTCAATAATACATGAACATAATGATAATTCAGGTACAATCTTTACGAACAGCCCCTGTCTTCTGAGATAATCCGACTGCCCGTTTTCTGTCAATGTAAGAATGGCCACTTCAATACCGTCTCTTTGGAGTTCTTTCAAGATATTGACAAATTTATTTCGTTCCATATGATAGAGCTTAGGGGAAGATATCACAATGGATTGTCTTGAGGCTTTTAATTCTTTTATAAACGGCTGACAGAATGTTATGCCGTTGAATATCTGTTCTTCATGCGGAGACGACTGTAAACCTTCGGTTACATCAAACAATGTCTGACAATCCTTGGAAAGTACCCGATAGCCGATAGCGGAATAGCCTTTGAGCCTCTTGCGATACATACTCTCACAGACAGGTTCGTGTATATCGATATAATCATAGATACGGACATCGGCTTTTCCTTCGTTCTCCCGGTGCAGACGGCCTGCATACTGGGCAACCAACCCTTTCCATGATATGGGGAGGGCTAAAAAGAGCGTATCAAGCCGGGGATAGTCAAATCCTTCTCCTACATATTTTCCGGTAGCGACTATTACAAGAGGGGAATTTTGCGGAATGTCATGCAATCCTTGCAGGACTTCACGCTTGCTTTTGGCTGTTCCTTCTCCCGTCAGTTGAATGACGTTGGCGATATGCGGTTTTAACATTCCGGAAAGCAGCTTTACATGCGATGTCCTACCGGTCAGGATAATCGGTGTCCTTCCTGCCGTTACTGCATTTAACACATCCTCTATGATGAGCGTATTCCGTAACTCGGATTCAGCAAGCGATTGTGACAATAAGGTGAACGACTGCCTGTTGTCAGTTACAGAGCGATAGGATGTGAATCTTGGAACAAGATAACGCAGGAATGACTGCTTCTGTATCTGGGTCTTGGCATCTGCCGAAAAGCGGATTGGTCCGCACTGCATGAAGATAATGGGTTGCAGTCCGTCCTTGCGAATAGGTGTGGCAGTAAGTCCATAGACATGATGTGCCGTAATATGTCTGAGTACATTCTCAAACGTTATGGAAGAAACATGATGACATTCATCCACGATCACCATCCCATATTCCCGTACAAAAGGTCTTACCTCGCCATTTTCAAAACATGATTGCATAAGGGCGATGTCAATGACTCCGTGCAAGGTGTTTGAGGTTGAATCCAAGCAGCCTATGGGAGAAAACACTTTTTTCCTGCCACGTTTTCTTGACGTGGCAGGCTCGGCAAATTCTATCTCAAGAAAGTCGGTAAGGCGTTCGTGCCATTGCAGGAGCAGCGCTTTGGAATGTACCAGCACGAGTGTGCTTACCTTTTTTCGGGCAATCAGAGCAGCTGCTGTTACTGTTTTCCCAAAAGCGGTCGTTGCCGCCAATACCCCGTTCGTGTATGGCATTAAGGAATTGATGGCATCAAGTTGCTCGTCACGTTCTTTGCCCTTGAATGCAACGGAAACAGGCTTGCCGTGATTGGTTTCATCAATCATTTCATAAGCAACTCCAAGAGATTCCAGCATGGTTGTTACGGCATCCTCACAACCGCGGGGCAGGGCGAGGTAATCATCCGTAAAGTCTGCACGGCAAATAATACGCGGAATGTTATAGGTAGAGATGCGCATTGCTTGTTTGCTGTAAAATTCCGGATTTTTGAATGCGGCTATACGCTTGAGATGATTGGCCACCTTTTCGGATATGGAGTTTAGGGGGATGTATAGTCTGTCCGATTTTTTAATTTTCAGTTTTCCGTTAAAATCTTTCTGCGTGACATCCTGAGATACAGGAAGCACCCAAGGCTTTGTTTCTGAAGAAGTTGCCAACGAACCGAAATCTTCTTGTCTGTGCTGGACCAATAACATGTCCAAGTCATGCTCATTAAGCTTTTTTACATTGTATAAATAAGCCCATTGGTTTTTGAACTGAAGGAAGTTTTCATCCACAAAGACACTGTTTCCCATTTTCCGTGCCCTGCCTTGCAATGGAAGGGCTATCAGATTTCCGAATCCGCCTTCAGGCATTCTGTCCTGATTGGGGAAGAAACGGTCGTATGAATTGAAGGTAATATGTCCGTTGCGCTTCATGGCCTCAGTAAGGATGGCATTGCCTAATTTCCTGGCTTTACCGGCAGCAACCGGTTCTTCGAAAAATATCCATACATGCGCCCCGTTACCGGAGCGTGAACGTTCGATACTGTACGGAATTCCCCAATTCCTACAAACGACAGTGAAAGCCAGCACATCTTCCTTATATCCGCGAGTGCAATTCTTGTCATCAAAATCAGCGCAAAGAAAAGAGCATTTATTGTCAGGGGTGACAGCATATAAACCTATAACATCACACCCGTATTCATCTTTTCCCTCCAAATGGCGGTAGATTTCCCGGCTTGTCAGAGGAGCAAGGTTGCGATTCGGGCAATCCGAGCACTTGTATCGTTTCTTGTCGCAGACTCCTCTTCGCCATTCATTGGTACAGACCGGTTGATAGCCTCCCTTTCCCGTTGTCCTGCTGAACCATCTTCGTGCAAAAACATCCGTTCTTCCCTTGAAAAAGCTGCTGAACAATGCTATTTTCTCATCAGGCGTGAAATTGACAGAAGGAAATATTACAGGAGAAAAAATCGGCTCCTTATCAGAGATTTCTGATAAGGAATAGACAATGCCGTGTTGAAGAAGAATTGATTTCAACTCTTCGTTCTCGGCAAGCAGTGCATTATATTTCCTGACAAGCGTGTCGTATTTCTTTTGCAGCTCTTCCATCCCGTTATGCTGCCATCAGTCCGCAAAGCAAAGCGATTCCGAAACTTAGAAATGTTCCGGCAAGGACATATTCGGTTTTTGCTGTATCCGTATCCTTGAACCTCAATATGGATTTTGCGGCTATGATAAAACCGATTGCTTCATACCTGCCTATTATTACAAATATGATTGTGAGAATACGTTCCAGGTTTCCTATCAATGCTCCGGCATTTTTGATATTCTCACAGGATAGTGTTTCTCCGATTTGGTATCTTTTCAAAACCAGCTTAATCAGGACATTGGCAGGTTTGATGCACAACAATACCGCCAGTATGAATAAAGGCATGGAGAAGTTCCCGGTATAATCCACAAATTGTACAGGCAATTCAGTGGTGATATCAAACTCGGTAGCCACAGCAGCCAATATTGCCAGATGTGCAGCCTGGTCAAGGGCAAATCTCCACAATCCTTTGGGACAATAGACTTTGACAAGGTCAATGGCCAGATGTGACAGGGCAATAGTCAAGGCATAAAACCCGAAATCGCTGACCGGGACCAAAGCCCATGATACTACAGCTACAAGAAGCGAATGTACATACAGGAAGCAGCTTCTGAACTTCTTTTCCTCTTTCTGTGAGCAGTATTTGTCATTTTGCAGGTAGAAATCGGCTATGACATGGCCCAACAGCAAACTTAAAAACAGCCAGCTATTCATATTCGTTAAAATTTATCTGTTCAAAAAACTTCAAGGCTTCCTCTATGCAATACCATTTTGTAGCCGATGAAGCCTTGTTTACACCGGATTGTGATATTCCCAGATTTCGGGCTATATCCGTTTCCTTCAATCCAAGCAGTTTGTAATAAATGACCTCGCTTTGGCGCAAGGTCATGTCATTCATGATGGCATCGGTCAGCAATGCGATCGTCTGTAAGGAGCAGGATAATTGTCTTTTACTTGTACATACAGACAAAGTTCCTTTATTCAAGGCATTCATTCCCTCAAGTGAACGCCCCGACATATAAATGGCCTCGCCATCCCAAATGCCCTGTTCCGTGTTCACTATACGCATGTTTCCAATACCGATAGCCGTCCTTATACCATATGTCTGAAAGTTCTTCGCTTTCTTGTTTTCTGTAATCGGGAAAGACTTGATATATGATTTGATTACAAGAGCTATACGAAAGACATTGGATACATTCTGCATTACACATTCGATATAATCGCCTTTGATTTGACGACCGTAAAAATCCGGGTATTTTGTTTTGAGCAAAGCAAACAGTGCCTCTATCCTTTGCTTTAGTCTGATAGTTTCATCCACGGATAACGAAGTGGATGAAACTATATCTGCCGAAATGGTTGCAAACATATTACTATCTATTGTTTTGGCTGTAAATGTATGAATATAATTTGGCATAGCCAAGAAATATACCCTAAAAATGGTATAGTATTACGATATACCCAATAAAGGGTGTATCTGTATTGCATTACAAAACCAATCCGCACCACAGGTTCACTAAATGATGCGGATTCAGAAATAAAGAGTTGAACTTGGCGGATACCCATAATACGGGGTAATATTACAACCTGGTTCTACCATTCTGACAGTACGCCTCCTTGTACCCGTCCATTAACGTACGTTCAATGTCGGAAGCCCTGTACAGGATCCTGCCGCCTATCTGAATATAGGGCAGTATGCCGTTGTTTCGGTAATCCTGAAGGCTCCTGCGGCTGACCTTCAGTTTAACGGCCAGTTCCTTGTCAGTGTAATAGCGTTCCCCGTCCAGCGACGGTTTGTTGGCACCACGTATTTTCTCCACCTTTTCTAAAAGGTCTTCCAGCGATGAGAGAAAGACTCTCACGCGTATGTCGTTTTCCGGTGTCAGCAGCCGGATATTGCCATTGTCATTCATAAGTCAGATATCTGTTTGTTTGTTGGTTCGTTGGTTGATTGGTTTGTTGGTTACATTGCATTTTCTTTCCTTGCCGGCTGTAATACACCGTTTCATTTCCGCCACGGGAAAGACGGCCTTCACATCCTCCGGCCTGTAGTACACCTTGTGGCTTATCTTGGTGTATGCCAATGTTCCGTTCTCCCGCATCGACTGCAATGTTCTAGGGCTGACGCAGAGCAGCCTGCACACGTCATCGCTGTCAAGCCACTCCTTTTCTCCCAAGTCCTCATGTTCCCGGCAGAGGCATTCCACCTTTTCCGCAAAAATCTCGAACCCCGAAAGCATCCTCTCAAAAGTTGCCTTCTCTATGACCACTACTTCCATAATTCCTAAATTTTAAGTTTGACATTTGTTTTTTTACTATAGCCGGAACGGCGGACAGATGATACCGGAAAGGGTTTCCGGTGTCCGTAAAAGCGTTCCGGAAGCGAAGAAAATAAAAAAATCAAGACGGGCTGCAAACCGGACGAGAGGTGTCACCGGCAGACATCCCTTTTCACCGCCAGGGGATAATTTCGGATGGTAAGAAGCGGAAAAGGACACACTTATTTCTTTGAAGCAAAGGTAGCCGTTCCCCACCGGAGCGCAAGGCCGGGCCCTGCGGGTCGGCGGGGAAAAAATCATCCTCGCGCTCTGCGCTCCGGTATTTTTTCCTGCCGAGCCTTGACACCTTTCCGGAGGGAGAACGGCTGTAAGGCATACAAAGAAACAAGAGTGCCCGTACCACGGGCCGGATGTCTAACAGATAAAAGCAAAAGGATATGGCAACAAAAGACGTGAAAGAATTCAACGGATGGTTTAACCGTTCATACGCGAGATTGAAGGAGAGACTCTCCATCTATGGAAAAATCGACGAAGACGCGTTCCATGACGCATATCTGGCTGTCAGGAAGCAGATAATGTTCTCAAGTGTCGGGATAGAAGATCCGGAGTCCTATTTCTTCGGATGCTACCGGAGAATCCTGCAGTCGGGCGCAAGGGATGAAAGCCGTTACGACAGCCCCGGAGACGAGTATTTCGCAAGACTGGGTGAGACGGACTGCGAGGAAGAGACAGAGGAACGGGAAGAGATGCTTACCGGATGTGACAGGCTGGTAAGGGACATACAGAAGTTCCTCAGGCGGCATTTCTCCTATGAGGATTACAGGATATTCATGCTGCGGTTCTACGAGACCGGAAGTTCGTTCCGCACCATAGCCAGGCACATGGGCGAGAAGACCTCGGTGGTGACACGCAGGGCACAGGCGATGATGGAATCCATCCGGGCAAACCGGAAGTTCATCGCCCGAAGAAGATTGATCATGGCCGGCGAGGCGGCATAAAAGACAATAAATGTATCACTCAAAACATAATCGATTATGAAACTGACAGTTTATGACAAGAGCAATTCCCATCCGGCACTGACCTACAAGGGCAAACGGATCATCACGGTATGCCGTGACGGCAGCATGTACCTGAGCAGGATATTGAGCAGGGAACTGAGCCTGCACGCAGGAAACAGGCTGTGTATCGCCAAGGACGAAGACAGGCCAAAGGACTGGTACATGTTCGTCTCGGATGACGGAAACGGATTCACGATATGGAACGATCCGCGTTGCGCCCGCTTCTCGAACAGCTTCATCGCCGGCATGATACTTGATGCGGCAAAGGTCGAGAAATGCGCCGGTTTCATGGTGGCGAAAGAGCCGGTGAATGTGGACGGCAGGCTATGCTACCGGATAATACTCGACAACCCGATACCGAAGGGAGTAAGAGCCACCCCACCGGTACGAGATAAGCCCGATATCCGAAAGAAAAAGCAGGGGACATCCGAAGGAAGAAGATCCGACCTCCGGGTGTCCCTTTTTTCATGCGGCCACAGGCAGGATCACAACGGTTTCAGGTTGATACGGCTGCTGTAGATGGCGTTCAGCTCGTCACGGTACTGTTCCAGATGGGCCGAAAGGATATTGTCGATGTAGCAGGAAATGCTGACAGTCGGTGCTATCACGGAAAGCAGGGTGCGCACCCGTTCATAGTTCTCGCTGCTGACATAGGTCTGCCGGCGCTCTTTCACAACGTTGTTGCCGAACAGATGTTCGGGATACTCCTGAAGACTGTTCTTTTTCCGGTGTGTTTTCCCCCGAAGAACCGGAGACGGTGCTTCTTCCTCACAGCCGGACACACCGGAACCGGGAACTTCCACCTTGTCGGATTTGGCAGGAATCCCCGACCGATTTTCCGTTCCCGGTTTCTTGTCATCTTCTTTTTGGGAGTCGGCAGCGTTGCTCCCATAACGATTTTCCAGGACGGAGGCGGGAATATCCCCGGCCATTACGCGGCGTATCTGCTCCTCGTCGATTTTAACTTCCTTTCTCTTTACCATGAATTCCATATTTTTGATAGTTGAACAATTCTTTTCCGGCAGTCCGTAAGCATTCGATAAACTCCCCCTTTCATTCTAAAAATGTGATATTACTTTTGT
>ERZ835080.1095-NODE-1095-length-22860-cov-2.722473_pt1 | contig 22860 bp, 16 predicted proteins | sample MGYA00519688_ERZ835080 | MGnify/ENA primary metagenome ERZ835080 (study PRJEB31850, sample SAMEA3708770) | human gut metagenome | biome: human gut; feature: human-associated habitat; material: faeces | place: China | collected 2014 ... | reverse complement strand
CACCCAAATAACCCCCCCCCGGCCCGCAGCCAGCCTCTGCAGCCGGCCTCCGTAGCCCGCACCCTCGCGACCTATACCCGCGGCAGCCTTAGCAGCCTGCCCCTCAGCCGCCCGCCACTTCGAAAGGTCTCACCATGCTCGGCCTTCTCAAATCAGACCTCTACCGCATCTTCAACCCAAATCGTCTGCGCGGCGAGTTCTTTGGTTGCTTTGTAGCGCTGGTCCTCATCATCGGCGGCGCGCTCGGCTTCACCGCCTTCATGCTCTCGCGGGCTTCCACCGGCTCCGGCCTCGTCACCAGCCAAGACGCCGCCGAGCTCGCCAGCGAATTCAACCTCGCCCTCGTCCACCCCTCCGCCTTCCTTGGCTCTATCTTGCTCGACGGAGCCATCCTCAACATCGTCACCATGCTCGGCGTCGTCGTTGTCGCCTGCACGGACTTCCGCGACGGCTTCGCCAAAACCCTCATGCAGGGCTACGGGCGCGCAACCTACTTCCTCGAGAAGATCGTCTTCAACGCCATCTGGACCGCGCTGGTCCTCCTCGCCGCTTGCCTTATCGCCATCGCATTCGCAGCTATCCTGGGCTTCCCCCTGTCTTTGGACGAGGACCCCTTGCATCTTTTCGCCTGGCTCGCGCTCACCTGGCTTGGCCTGTGGACCCTCACGCTTGTGGCCCTCGCCATCGCCGTGCTCATCCGCCGCACGGGCGCCGTCAACGTCGCCATCATCTTTATCGGCGCGGGCGCCATCTCGGGCTTTTTCGACCTCTTCGCAGAGCTCTGCAGGGTATTTTCAGAGTTCAAGCTGGGCGCCTCCTCCATGTACGCCGCTGCGGGCTCGTTTGCAGAGCTTTTGCCCACCAACCTCATCAGCAGGCTCGCCCTGGGATCGCATGCGCTCTTCGAGCCCGCCACCACCCCCGGCCTCGCGCTGCCCGGCGGCCTTGCCACCCAGGCGCTGCTGGGATTTTGCATAGTCTCCCTGCTCTCCATCGCCATCATCCTCACCAAGGGCCCCAAGCGCGAGTACTAACTGCCGCGCACCCGCGCACGCACCCGCACCCATCCTCGTCCACACCCGCACGTGTCCCTGCACCACCACAAGGAGGCTCCGCCGTGGATTCCACCTTCTTCGCCATATGCATGCTCATCCTGGGCGCAGCCTTAGGCGCGCTTGCCGCCGGCGCCACCTACGCCATGGAGCTGCGCCGCATGGCCCGCTTCATCCGCGAGCGCCAGCCCCGCAGCAACGCGCGCCTCACCGTACAGGCGGCAGCCCCCGCGCTGCAAGACCTCGCCGCAGCCGTCAACGCAGAGCTTGACCGCGCTATGGAGGAGCGCATCGCCGCCCAGCGCCACACGCAGGAGTTCCAGCGCGATCTTTCCGCCCTATCGCATGACATTCGCACGCCGCTTATGGGTGCCAAAGGCTACCTGCAGCTTGCGCTGGACGAAGACTCGCCCCAAGGCCGCCAGCGGCACCTCTCCGCCGCCACGGACCGCATCGATAGCACCATCGTCCTGCTAGACCAGCTGTTCTTGTACACCAAGGCAAGCGACCCGGACCTTGTGCTCGACATGCAGCCCATCGCCTTGCGGCCGGTGGTGGAGCGCGTGCTGATCGCCCACTACCCCGATTTTGAGGCACGCGGCTGGGAGCCCGCGCTCACCTTTGAGGACCAGGGCCTTTTGGTGCAGGCGGACGAGGACGCCCTGGCGCGCATTCTGGAGAACCTCATCACCAACGCGCTGCGCTACGGGGCAAGCGCGCCCGTGCTCGCCCAGCAAACGCAAGACGGCCGCCCGGTGCTGGATGTCGCCAACCAGGTCCAAGACCCCGCCGCCATCGACCCCACCCGCCTCTTTGAGCGCTTTTACCAGGCGGATGCCTCGCGCGGCAAACAGGGCGCCGGCCTGGGGCTCGCCACCGCCGCCAAGCTCGCCACCGCCATGGGCATGCGCCTGTCGGCGAGCATACGTTGCAACCAGCTCGTCATACGGCTACATTTGAGTGTGGAGTGAATTTGTCACACATCGCGACTGCGAAGTTCCACCACATCTTGATGGCATGCGTGTGAGAAACTTTACTCTCTACACGCATGCCCCGGCGAGCGTCCACCCGCGTCTTCGCGCACGGATGCCCGTCGCATACCCTATGAGCTTGGAGCGATACGCAGCGTATGATTCTGGACCGCATAGCATCACCCGCAGACGTCCACAGCTTGGACAATGCGCAGCTTGTCGAGCTGTGCTCCCAGCTGCGTGAATCCATTCTCGCCTACTGCTCGCGCGAGGGCGGCCACGTGGCCCCCAACCTGGCGACCATCGAGCTCACGGTAGCGCTGCACCACGTCTTCAACGCGCCGGTCGATAAGATCATCTTCGACGTTTCGCATCAAACATACGCGCACAAAATGCTCACCGGCCGCGCCGCCGCCTTTACGGACCCCGCGCGCGCCAGCGAGGTCTCCGGTTTCTCCAACCCGCGCGAATCCGCCTTCGACCTGTTCTCCATGGGCCACACCTCGACGTCTGTAAGCCTTGCCTGCGGCCTTGCCATGGCTCGCGACCTTACGGACCAGGACTTTCGCGTGGTCGCCGTCATTGGCGACGGAGCGCTTTCCGGCGGCCTGGCCTTTGAAGGGCTCGATGCCGCGGGCGAGTTAAACACCGGCCTCATCATTATCATCAACGACAACGACCAGTCGATCGCGGAAAACCACGGCGGCCTGTACCAGTGCATGGCCCAACTCCGTGCCACCGGCGGCACCTCGCCCAACAACCCGTTCCGTGCGCTGGGGCTTGATTACCGCTACCTTGAGCAGGGCAACGACGTGGTAGAGCTCGTTCGCGCGCTGCAAGAGGTCCGCGACACCCCGCGTCCCGTGGTCCTGCACGTCCACACCAAAAAGGGCGCCGGCTTTGCCCCGGCGGAAACCAATCCGGAAGCCTGGCACCACGTGGGGCCCTTCCCCCTTGACGCCAACGCTCCCGCAAGCGCCCATGGATCCGGCGCCACCTACGCGCAGATCACCGGTACGTACCTTATGGACGCCATCCAGCGCGATCCGCGCGTGGTGGCCATGAGCGCCGGCACCCCCTACATCATGGGTTTCGACCCCCAGCGCCGCGCGCAGGCGGGTCGTCAGTTCATCGATGTGGGAATCGCAGAAGAGCACGCCGTCACCTGCTCCGCGGCCCTGGCTTTGGCGGGGGCATCGCCCGTCTTTGGCGTGTACGGCGTCTTTTTGCAGCGCGCCTATGATCAGCTGTGGCATGACGTCTGCCTCAACAGCGCACCCGTCACCATTTTGGACTTTGGCGCGTCCGTGTTTGGCACCACGGCAGAGACGCACCTGAGCTTCTTCGACCTCTCCATGGTGAGCAACCTGCCCAACCTGGTTGTTCTAGCACCGTGCTGTCAAGAGGAATACCTCTCCATGCTCAACTGGGCGCTCGGCCAGCGCGCGCTGCCCGTCCTCATCCGCGTGCCCGGAGCCGGCGTCATTTCTCGTCCAGACCTTGCGCCCGCCGCGCCGGTGGACCCATCTGCCGCGGCGGCAGATCACGCAACCACCGAGCCGGCAACCATCGACTGGAGCCGACCCGCCTACCAAACCGTGCGCCGGGGCGAGCGCCTGGCAATCCTTGGCCTGGGCGATTTCCTGCCCTTTGCCGAGCAGATCGCAGATGCCGTTTTGGACGAGCTTGGGTTCTCGCCCACCGTCATCAACCCGCGCATCGCCAGCACCATCGATATGCAGGAGCTTGATCGCATCGCCGCCGACCACGCCGCGTTGATCACGCTTGAAGACGGCATAGTCGAGGGCGGCTGGGGTCAGCAGGTTGTCGCCGCGATGGCCGCAAGCGGCATGCGCATGAAATGCTGCGGCATCTCCAAGGCCCCGGGCTTCCCCGACCGCTACCAGCCACAGGAACTGCTTGCCAAGCACGGCATGTCGACTGCGGGCATCTTGGCAGACGTACGGACCATGCTTGGCCTGTAGGCGCGGTTGTCCCCAAGCCGCTTTCTATAGGCTACTTTCTATAGAAAAGCTCGCGCGCCCGCTCCTTAAGGTTGGTCGCACGGATAACGCCCTCGTAAGACTTCAACTTGATCTCTGGAAACGCGTTGAAGAATCTCAGCTCTCGACGGGTCATCATGGTCTTGAGCTTTACGGGGGCAGATGCCTCCGCTCGCTGGGCGACGTTTTTCATGCGGCGCGCAACCAGGCGCAGCCCGCGGCCGCCCTCCGCGATAAAGGCGGGCATTTCCACCTTCTCGCGTACGGATTCAAACATTCCGTCTGACATCTCTGCCAGCCAGGAGTTTACGGCGCCGCTGCGCGATTTAAGCTCGGAAGCGGTATCCAATGCCGCGGCGGGAACGCGGTCGAGCATCGAGGCCGAGGCGTCTTTGAGCGATTCGTTGATCTTATCGGCCATCTCGTCCCGCAGCAGTTCGAGCTTGAGCGACAGCTGTCGCCAGCTTGCCAGGGCAAACGCCGTATCAAGGACGAGGACCCCCGCGCATGCACCCGCGATCGCGGCGAGCACCTCCCGAGGCACCGCCTGCAGCGCCGCCAGAAGAGACGGCTCGGCCGCCCTGCATATCACCACCGCGCCCGCGCCAAATAGCATGGCGCCGTACAGGCACACCCTGCCCTTGATGTTGAAGGGGAACTTGGAGTAATCCCAGAAACGCGCTCCGGTAAGTCGCTCGAGCATGGCGCCCACGCTATATTCCAGTACGCTGCACACTAGCGCCGCCGCGACAAACTGCGCGCCCACCTCGGGGATGCCGCGCAGCAAGAACCAGCACGCCAACGCGCCGGCTCCGTAGATGGGGCAGCACGGGCCCAACAGAAAGCCGCTGTTGGCAAAGTGGCCGTAGTTGGCAAGCGCGCAAATGGTTGATTCATACAACCAGCCCACAAACGAGTAGACCAAAAAAGAGATGAACAGCGCCGATAGCGGGGCTCCCGTTGCAACAAACTCAGCGAACACTCGCTACTCCCCCGTCATGCTATCGGCCTCTGCGCCCATCCTCGTCCGCACATGCCGCGATGCCGAAACGCTCGCGCCCTTGCCGGGCAACCGGGCGGCAACCGTCTCGTACAGGGCGCACCATTTATCCGCCATGCAGACAATCCATGCTTCGCGGCAAGTGGGGGGCACGGGCACCAGCGGAAACATATGACGGGCGATGATATTTCGCTCGCGCTCCGTAAGCTCGAAATCCTCCTCGGCCCGGGCGAGCGCGCAGGAGGGATGCGTGAACCCATGCAGACGATGCGAGGGGTCCGCATCATGCCAATCATAGAGAAAATAGTCATGCAGCAGCGCGCCTCGAATGAGGGAGGCGCGGTCAACTCGCACGCCCGCGCGCTCCAGCACCGAAGCGATGGCGGAGCTAGCCCGCGCGACCGATCGTACATGTTCGTACACGCTCACGGTGCCGTGCTGGATAAACCCGCGCGTCAGACCAAGCCTGCCGTCGCGCTCGAGAGCAAGCGCCGCGCGCTCGACCTCGTCCAACGCAGACCTGTCGCAGCGCTCATCGCTTGTTAGCGCATCCGTCATGCCACCGCCCTTTCGACCAGCCATCTCACGTGCGTCATCTCATACATCCGATATCACAGATACATATAATTATCCCAGCAAACCACAAAGCTGAATACCGTGCGAACCAGAATGCTACATTCTATACGTATGGTTACAAAAACTTCGTCTCCACCCCATCCATCCGTGCGCGCCGCATGCGCCCCGCGCATCGCCGACTCACGCACCGCCGAATAACAGAAAACCCGCCCGTGTGCAGTCCCCCTTACGCTAGACTGCCTAACCAGAAGGGAGACCAGCACATGGACATCAACCAGATCGCGCAGATGGCGGGAGTCTCTCGCGCCACCGTGTCGAGGTATTTCAATAACGGATACGTATCCCAGGAGAAACGCGAAATCATCGCGAAGGTTATCGAAAAAACCGGCTACGCGCCGTCGCAGCAAGCCAAGACGCTGCGCACTGGCAAGACCAACGTGGTTGGCGTCATTATCCCCAAGATCAATTCAACCTCTATAAGCCGCATTGTCGCGGGAATATCCCAGGTGGTGAACGATGCCGGCTACCAAGTGCTGCTTGCAAACACCGCCAACGATTCCGCACGCGAGGTTGAGTTTCTCAAACTGTTCCAGCAATCCAACCAAGTTGATGGCGCCATACTGGTCGCCACCATGTTTAGCCCGGAGCACTACCGCGCCATGGACGCCCTGCGCGTGCCGCTGGTCATTGTGGACCAGATAACGCCCGACCGTCCCTGCGTCTACCAGGATGACCTGGGTGCCGTTCGCACCATCACCGGGCACATATTGAAAACCAGCTCGAACCCCGCCTACATAGGCGTGGACGAGGACGATGTCTCCGCAGGCCAGATGCGCCGCGAGGGCTTTTTGGCGGCATGCGAGCAGGCGGGCATTCAGGTACCGCTCGACCATATCGCCGTGGGCGACTTCAATATTGAAGCCGGTTACGATTGCACCGAGCAGCTCCTTGATGCCGACCCAACGATCGACGCCGTTGTATGCGCGACCGACACCATCGCCTGCGGCGCCCTTACCTGCCTGCGCGACCGCGGACTCTCCGTGCCCGGCGACGTCCAGGTCGCGGGCATTGGCGATGGGGACCTGTCGCAGATTGTCGATCCTCCCCTCACAACCATCCACCACCATTACAAATCTACCGGCATCGAGGCGGCCAAGATGCTGCTGGGCTTCATGGGCAAAGACGCCGGCGCGGTGCGCGAGGTTAAGATGGGATTTGACCTGGTGGAACGCAAGTCAACGCGATAAGACGGCACTGCTTTTGATCAAGGCCCTAGAGCCCTCCGGTGCGTATGTCTCGGGTGTGTTCGCTTCGCTCAGAACACCCGAGACATACGCACCGGAGGGCCTTGCGTTGTCGAAAGGTCGCTCGGTGCATCTTCTCGGCAAGGAGCGCCATCCTCTTAGCAAGGCACATAAACGAGCTTGCCGACTATTCCTATCGCGCCCGGCGCAAGCATCGCTGACTTGAAATGCCTGATACGGCTCAAACAAACAAAAGAAGGCTCCAAGCACCTCAATGCTTGGAGCCTTCCTCGATTGGCACTTGCCGTCTAGTTTACTTTGAGAAATGGACCTAGTGCTTAACCGATTTGATGCAGAGCATGCACAGGCCTCCGACAAGGGAGAATGCGATCGATACGTAGAACACGCCAACGTAGCCCACGGCGCCGATGACCGCCGCAGCGATGACGGGAGCGATCGCCTGCGTCAACGTGTTGCCAAGGTTGTACACGCCCAGGAAGAATGCTACTCGCTGCTGATCGGGAATTACGCGCAGATTGAGCAGGTTGTCCAGGGAGTTCCACAAGCCCATGCCAACACCGGCGAAAAATGCATAGAGCGTAAGGCCAAGGGTGTTGCGGAACAGCAGCATGCATGCGGCGGCAACGGCGAGAGAAATGGTCGAGAACGCAACGGGGAATTTCAGCACGTTGAACTTATCCGATGCGGGTCCCGCCAAAAAGCCCATCGCGATACCCAGGACAAACATGATGGTATTGATAAGCTGAACGGAGCCTTCCGCGTTTGCGCCCAAGCCCAAGAAGTCGGTCAGGATGTACAGGATGTAGCCGGCGATAGCGAAGTTACCGATACCCTGGAACATCTTTCCGATAAGAGCGAGGTAGTAGTCGCGCCCTTGAGACCACGCGGGGAATACGCTCTTAACTGTCGCGAGCGAGAAGTGCTCCTTTTTGGCAGGGTCCTTCTGCGGCACGGCCTCATCCAAGTTGGACGGTTCGCGAACCAAAGCGCAGGCAATAAGCGAGCCTACAAGAGATATGACGCCAAAGACAAGAAAGCCCATGCGATACTGACTCAGGAAAAGTGCGCCCACTACGTTGAAACCATTGTTGCCAAGCGCCATGCCAAGTCCACCGTATGCCGAGGACGCTGTGCCCTGGCTGCCTTCGGGGGCCATATCGATCCACGCGACCATGGGAGCCACGATGAAGTTGAGCGCCGCCTGACCGGCCATCCATGCCGCAAGCAGAACGGGCACGTTAGGAGCAAAAGATGCGCAGGCCATAACCGCCGCAAATGCAGCGGATCCACCAATGATCCAAGGAGTGCGCTTGCCAAAACGCGAGCGCGTGCGATCGGAAAGGGCACCGGCGATCATGTTGGAGATCGCCGCCACGATCATGCCGGCGGTTGCAAACAACGCAACCGTGTTGACCTTATTGACGGGGTCGAGTTCCTGGATAAGGGACGGCAAGAACAGGCTGTTCATGACGATATAGGGACCGAGCCATGAACCGGGGCCGATGATGAGGGCGGGAACAAGCCTTCTTAGCGGAATTGACGTTTTACGAGCGGCCATTTCTGCGGCGCCCTGGGTTGATGATGCAGCCATTGCGACTCCTCCCTATCGCGAGCTGGTATTGGTAACGGTGTAGTAGCTAAACGATCCGTAGGACTCATGCTGGAACGAATCGACGGCGCCAATGAAGTTGAAGAGCGCAGTGAAGCCGCCAATCTCGCCCGGCTCGCCGTTGACCCCTTCATCAGAGAGATACTCGACATCGAAGGGATCGCATAGCTGGACCCAAGAATCCTGCTCCTCCAAGCGATACAGAACCGTCGCGGAACCGTAGCTATAGTCGATGCGGATCTCCGCCGTTCCGGACGGAACCTCGACTTCATGGGCCTTATGCTCGATTCGGGCTCCAAGGCGCGCCTGCAAAACGCGCAGCACGCAAGACTTCTCATCATCGCTGCAGCACAGGCGGGCGTAGAGCCAGTTGTTGTTGTCGTAGTACAAGCCGACTCCCGCACCTTGCGAGTAATGGACGGGGGCAAACGAAACCTTGGTCTGCAGCGTGTATTCAAACGACGTCGCAGGCGTTGCCATAACGGAGGGGTTCATCTGGGAGAACAGGGAGTCTCGTCCGTAGATGCGAAGCTCGCCATCGTAAGAGGCATCGATCCAATCCTCGCCCTGATCATGGTAGGGAGTCATGAAACGGATGCTACGGCCGTCGCCCTCGAAGCGGTCATCGATGTCAAAACGCGCCGGGTCTTGCTCCACATCGCCCGGGACATCGACATCGACCTTAGCCAGATTGCTTCCATCCGCCATGTGAATCCAACCGTCATCGGTCCAAGTCATCTTCTGGAGAGAGGTCTCGCGGCCAAGGGGATTGAGAAGCTTTCCGGGCAACGGACGACTCATGAGATGGGCGACGTACCACTCCCCTTCCGGCGTGGAGAAAAGGGACCCGTGGCCAGATTTCTGGATGGGCGAGTTCGGGTTGAACATCTCGAAATGTCCCGCATCCGGATCGCCCAGAGAATACAGGTGCTTCGGGTTCGACGTGATGATGGGCTCGTTCGACGGATCGGGCTCATAAGGGCCGAACACCGATTTGGAACGCCCGACCTCAACACCATGGCCGTACCCGGTACCGCCGGCGGCCAAGAAGAGATAGTAGTACCCGTCGTGCTTGTAGATCTGGGGAGCTTCCGCGCAGCCGCGCGTGGTAAAGCCCTGCGTCACGCGATGCCAGCCACTAATCTTGCCGGTCTCAGGATCGACCTCGGAAATGACGATATGACCGGGATGGCGATGGCCCTCGCGAGTCTCCCATTCAAGAATGCTGATGTAGTGCCTGCCGTCCTTGTCATGGAAAAGCGAAGGATCGAACCCGATGGACGTCAGGTAGACGGGCTTTGACCATGGTCCCTCGATGCTGTCCGCCCACATGAGATACGAATCGGAATTGAACTCGCGTCCACCCATGTTGAGCATGTGGGAATATGCCAGCCAGAATCGTCCAGTCGCGGGATCGTAGGAAAGATGCGGCGCCCAAATGCCTGCCGGGGTATTGGTACCCCTTAGGTTCACCTCGCCGTTGGTGAGGGCGTAGCCCATTAGATCCCAATTCGCCAGGTCGGTCGAATGGAAGATCTGGACCGCCGGATTCCAATGGAACGTCGATGTCGCAATATAATAATCATTACCTACATGAAGAATTGAAGGGTCCGGTGCCATGCCTGGGATGACGGGGTTGCAGATGGTTCCCATACCATATCCTTTCGCTATATTTGCAGGTTGTTGTGGTGGTTTTTCGTTATCAATATGGTACGGTCTTCTTAATTCAAGATTTTCCTTACAGGAAAGTTAGTCATGAAGGTCAGCTAACGAGGTAAGAATTCTCACTTTTTTCTTCTTTTACAAAAGCTGAACGGCATTTATGAAGGGGTGAACGGTATGGAACAAAAGCATCATGAAAACGTGGTGCCCAACCTTCGCAACGGTGTTCGCTTCTACTATTCGGACGAGCCCTTTACCAACTACATCCCCTTTCATTGGCACAACAGCCTGGAGGTTGTCTGCGTAATCAAGGGCAACTTGCGCTTCACCCTCGATGGGCACGAACTCGCTGTAGGCCCGCGAGAATTCGCAATGGTACCGTCCGGCGCGATCCACGAAGTCGCCAGCACGCCTAATTGCTCCCTTGTCTTGCAGATTCCCCTTCACGCCGTTCGCCCGTTTTATGAGAACCCGGAAGCAGCGTCTTTTCGAAACGGAAGGACGGAGTATAGGGAATACCGCGAAATTGTTGAATTGCTAAATGCGATGTACGAAATACTGGAGAGCCCGGGCGAAGGAGCCTGGTTTGATTTCGAAATCTATCTGCTCAAAGTACTTAAGCATATGTTTACTAAGTTCCGCGCACCTAACGACAACACACGCGGGGCGGAAGACGTCAAAGAGATTATCACGTATCTGCACGAGCATACTCACGAGTCAATCCTGGTCAGCGACCTCGCCGATCTATTTGGATACAACCCCAGCTACCTATCGCGCATGTTCAAGCAGCGCACCGGAATCTCACTTGTTCAATACATGTACGAAGTAAAAGTCAATCGCCTGCACGATGACTTGTTGAACACGGATGAAAGCATCAAGGCTTTAACGGAGAAGTATGCCCTAAACAACTCGCGCATGACGCGCGAGGTCTTCAAGCGCCAGTACGGCATGCTGCCCAAAGACGTTAGGAAGCAACGGACGTCCAACCCCGGCGAAACCTCCTGAGTCCTCACCTTACCGGTCGCCCAATTGCGCTAAAAGCCCCTGGTCAACAGCGGCGCTACCGTATATCGTGACTGCCTGCCGCGCGGCCCTACGGATAATTGCATCGATTTCAGGTTTTGCCGAGTAGACGGGTGCTCAGCGACCGAAAACCCGCTGGTAATTAATTACCTATCGATTTGGTATACAAAACACAATCCAATATCGATGCAATTATCCTCATGAACTGCGCAAGGCACCGCTTACGAGCGCGATGACCAACTTCAATCCGCCCACTCACCTGGCATGCAAAAACCATTCGCCGTCATTTTTCTACCGCTGGCGACACTATGTCCGCAAACTCATTGGCAACCACGCGCCCTCGGTGTATGTATATCGTTGTGGGAACGATTCCATATGAGAACGAACACACATACTTCTACCTCTCATTTAGAAGAGCAATGAAGCAGTTTGTCCTCTATACTGAAACCAGGTTCCACATTGCAAGCGCACCGATTCGAACGGGAAGGAACGCATATGGCACTCGATCACAGACTCGCCGCGCAGCAGATCCTCGACGCCGTGGGAGGAGCGGACAACGTAGTCTCCGCCGCCCACTGCGCAACGCGCCTTCGCCTGGTCATCGCCGACGACTCGAAGGTGAACCAGCAGGCCGTCGACAACGCAGAAGGCGCCAAGGGCAACTTCCAAGCAGCCGGCCAGCTGCAGGTTATCTACGGAACCGGCACCGTCAACAAGGTCTACGACGAGTTCATCAAGCTCGGCAATATCAAAGAGGCCACTAAGGAAGAGGCCAAGGAGGCCGTGGCGGAGCGTCAGAACCCCTTCATGCGCGCCATCAAGCTGCTTGGCGACATCTTTGTCCCCATCATCCCGGCAATCGTCGCATCCGGTCTTTTGCTGGGCATCATGAGCGCCCTGTCCTTCATGAACACCAACGGCTACCTTTCCATCGATACCTCCAGCTCGCTCTACGTCATCGCGGACCTGGTCTCCAACACCGCGTTCACCTTCCTGCAAATCCTCATCGGCTTCTCCGCGGCCAAGGCGTTCGGAGCCAACCCCTACCTGGGCGCGGTCATGGGCGCTATCCTCATCAACCCCAGCCTGCAAAACGCCTACACCGTCGCTTCCGAGGGCGTTAACAACTACCTCTCTATCTTCGGCATCTACAACATCGAGCTCATCGGCTACCAGGGCCACGTCATCCCCATCGTGATCGCCTGCTTCATCCTCTCCGTTCTGGAGAAATGGCTGCACAAGCACGTGCCGGACATGTTCGACCTCTTCGTGACGCCGCTGGTATCCGTCTTCGTCACCGCGTTTATCACCATCGCCGCCGTCGGCCCCATCTTTGTCTATCTTGAGAACGCCATCCTGGGCGGCATCCAGTTCCTGCTCACCCTGCCCCTGGGCATCGGGTCCGCCATCATCGGTGGCCTGTACGCCCCCACCGTCGTAACCGGCCTGCACCAGATGTACACCGCCATCGACCTGGGCCAGCTCGCCCAGTACGGCGTCACCTACTGGCTGCCCATCGCTAGCGCCGCCAACATCGGCCAGGGCGGTGCCTGCCTCGCCGTCGCCCTCAAGACCAAGAGCGCTAAGATCAAGGGCCTCGCAGCCCCCTCCGCCCTCTCCGCCTTCATGGGCATCACCGAGCCCGCCATCTTCGGCGTGAACCTCCGCTTCGTCAAGCCCTTCATCGGCGGCTGTATCGGCGCCGCAGTAGGAGCCCTCATCTGCTCCATCACCCAGCTTGGTGCCACCGGCACGGGCGTCACGGGCATCTTCGGCATCCTGCTGTGCCTCAACCAGCCGCTGCAGTACATCATCATGTTCGCCGCCACGGCAATCGTCGCCTTCGCCGTGTCCTTCATTCTCTACAAAGACCCCGTTGAGGCGTAAAGCCAATCGTAGCCCCTCTTGGATACCGCATCGCCAAGCCCGATCGGCTTTCCGATGCGGTATCGCTCTAAGCCGGCAACGCACAACTGCAGGAGCGCGTTCGCGCCCGCCCAAACAACTCACACCCCGCTTTAAAAAAAGGAGCACGCACAATGACAACCAATCGCTGGCGTATGGGATTCCACCTCATGCCTCCCACCGGCTGGGTTAACGATCCCAACGGCCTGTGCTATTTCAAGGGCCTCTACCATGTCTTCCATCAGTACAGCCCGGATTGGCCAAACGGCAGCGAGCGCGGCTGGGGCCACGCCACCAGCCCTGACCTGGTTCACTGGACGCACCACGGCATGGTCATCCACCAGGACATTCCAGAAGATGCCAACGGCGCGTACTCCGGATCGGCCTACATCGTCCCCGGCGGTGGTGCGGACGGCGGCGACCTTTTGCGCCTGTACTACACCGGCAACGTCAAAGAGCCCGGCGCCCATGACTACATCTACTCCGGCCGCCAGGCGAATGAGATTCTCATCGAAACCACCGATGGCTTTGACCTGGGCGAAAAGCAGGTGCTACTGCGCAACGCCGACTATCCGGACTTCTGCAGCTGCCATGTGCGCGACCCCAAGGTGTGGAGTCAAGACGGCAGCCTGCACATGCTTCTGGGCGCTCGCGATATGGACGATGAGGGCCTTGCGCTTATCATGGAGTCTCAAGACGGCCTTAGCTGGACCACCGCCTCCACGGTACGTCCCACATCTCACTTTGGTTTTATGTGGGAGTGCCCGGATCGCATCGCGCTCGACGGCTTCGAGTACCTGTCCTTCTGCCCGCAGGGCATGGCAGAGCTCCCCTGGGCAAACGGCCTGCGCGACCAGTCCGGCTACATCCCGCTGCCCGCTGCGGTCAAGCTCATCGGCTGCGAGCACGTCAACCCCGCGCTCTTCCGCCGCTGGGACTTTGGCTTCGACTTCTATGCGCCGCAAACCTTCACCGACCCCCAGGGCCGCACCATCCTTATCGGCTGGATGGGCCTGCCCGAGCCGCCGTTCGACTCCGCGCCGGATAACCTCGACTGGATCCACTGCCTCACCGTGCCGCGCGTACTCACCCGCTGCGAGGACGGCGTAGTCGCAATGGCGCCCGCTCCCGAACTCGAACAGCTCCGCGGCGAACAGGCGTCCTTCGCACATGTTGACAGCGCCCCGGCGCAGACCCGCACGGCAACCCTAGCCGCCCACCGCGCAGACATCGTCGTCGATGGCATCAGCGGTCCATTCGACCTCACGCTCGATGGCGCGGCTCGCATCGCCTTCGCGGACGGCGAGCTCACCCTCAGCTTTGACGACGGCGCGCAAGGCATCGGCCGCGGTCGCCAGACGCGCACTGTCAACGTCAACGCACTTGAAAACCTGCGCGTCCTGGTAGACAACTCCGCTCTCGAAATCTTCGCCAACAACGGCCGGGAGGTCTTCTCCACCCGTTGGTTCCCCACAGCAGACCAGCTCGACATCGCCATCCAGGGAACCGCCGAGGAAGCCCGCGTCTGGCCTATGGGCGACGGTATGGAGGGTACGTATTAACAGCATCGTTACACGCGCAAACCCCTCATCCGTCATATCATCCAAGTAGGCAATTACAAAGACACGTTACGAGAAAGGATGCACATGGCCTCCAAGTATTCCATTACCGCCCTGGGCGAGCTCCTCATCGACTTCACCGAGGTGGGCACCTCGCAAAACGGCCAGAAGATGTTCGAGCGCAACCCCGGCGGCGCGCCCGCAAACGTCCTGGTCGCCGCTCGCAAGCTCGGTGCTACCACCGCGTTCATAGGCAAGGTGGGCGACGATATGCACGGCACCTTCCTGCGTGACACCCTCGCCGGCGAAGGCGTCGATACCACCGGCCTCATCCTGGACCCCAACGTGTTCACCACCCTGGCGTTTGTAGCTTTGGACGAGCGCGGCGAGCGCGCATTCTCCTTCGCCCGCAAGCCCGGCGCGGACACCTGCCTTAACGCCCGCGAGCTCGCGCTCGACGTCATCGACGCAACCCGCGTCTTCCACGTGGGCTCGCTCTCCCTCACCAACGAGCCCGCCCGCAGCGCAACCCTCGCTGCGCTCGACCGCGCCCGCGAAGCCGGCTGCGTGCTTTCCTATGACCCCAACTACCGCAGCAGCCTGTGGGCATCCGCGCAGGTCGCCCAGTTGCAGATGCGCTCCATCGTCAACCGCATGGACCTTATGAAGATCTCGGACGAGGAATGCGAGCTGCTCACCGGTACCCGTCACCCCGAGAAGGCGGCGGAGACCCTGCTCGAGAAGGGCGTAAAGGTCGCCGTAGTCACCCTTGGCGGCGCTGGAGCCTACGTTCGCTGCGCCCAAGGCGGCGCCTACGTCGAGGGCTTCCCCACCGATATCGTCGACACCACCGGAGCGGGCGACTCGTTCTGGGGCGGCTTCCTCACCGCCTTCTGCGAGAGCGGCGTCGATGCGGCAGACGTCACGCTTGAACAGGCTTGCGGCTTCGCCCGCTTTGGCAACGCCGTCGCATCGCTTTGCGTTCGTGGACGAGGAGCCATTCCGTCCATGCCCACGCGCGGCGAGGTTGAGGCGCTTCTGGCTCAGCAGCAGTAGGACGAGTAATACCTAACAGAGAAGGCCCACCGGCTTATCTAAGGGATGTGTTCGCCGCGCTTCGCGCGTCTCAGAACATCCCTTAGATAAGCCGGTGGGCTTTTTTGCAAGCTGAAACTTAAAAATCGATGTTACTTATCTTAACACCGGGGAGCACGCGTAATCCTATGCGCATCCGCCCCTTTCCATCCAGGCCGTCGACGCCCAACAAGGTGATACCCTTACGGCAATCCATGCTCTCGATGAGGTGCTCGTTGCCCACCAAGGGACCCTGCAACACCGTCATGTTGTCCCACTCCTTCACGCCCGTGCTCAACGAAACCACCCTGTCGCCGGGATCGGTCCATGCGCGGACGAGTTCAGCTGCGGGGGACACCAGCGCAGCGGGCTCACCGCCCACTTCGACGACGTGAGCATGCTCGGAGAGCTCGGCGCAACCCTTTACAAGGGCATCGGGAAGTCGCGTCGCCACGATGATGTAACCGGGCCACAAGGGCTTCAGCACGCGCTTCCACTCGCCGTGAAACTTCTGCTTAACCTCGAACTTGGGAAAGAACGCCTCTTCCAATCCACAACCCTGAAGCACACGCGAGATGCGGGACGCCATCGCCTCCTCCCTCCCCACGCCAACATGGACAGCGTACCAACCCTGGCGATTGTCCGTCATACCATGCAACCTCCTGCACGCCGGATAGCCAACGTGCTACACAAAACCGACAGCACCTCATCGGCACCGCTGGATAATCCGCCTATTCGCCTATACAAAGGAGGGACAGCCGGGAAACTCCGCCCAGCTGCCCCTAAGTATTAATCGGTCTCTACGCGTACATCAGGTTGATGAAGCGCATGAGCACCGCTGCCACCTCGGCGCGAGCCGCACCGTCGGTGGGGTTGAGCTCGCCGGTCACGTCGTCGCCGGTGAACAGGCCGTTCGCGACGGCCCAGGACATGGCGTCCTTCGCGAAGCCGGAGACCTCGCCGGCGTCCGGGAAGTCGATCTCGGCGCGCTTCGAGACGTCCATGCCCAGGTACCCGGCGTAGCGCATCAGGAACACGGCGACCTGCTCGCGGGTGACGTCGGCGTTACCCTGGAACTGCTTGGTGCCGTCGGGCATGTCCACGCCGTTCACGATGCCGCGGGCCGTGGCGAAGTCCACGACGTCGCCGGCGAACCAGTCGGTCTCCTTGACGTCCGGCATGTCCTTGGCGGCGTCGACCACCTTGATGACGACGTTCCCGGTCGCCTCGAAGACCACGTTGCCGTCGTCGTCCACGGCGCACTTCGGGATGACGGTCTCGTTGCCCTCCTCGTCCACCGCGAACACCACGACGCCGTAGTTCGGCTCGGAGTCATCGTCCCTGGCGATCGGGACGGTCACCTGTACGGGCTTGTCGGCGGTGACGCTAGAGGGCACATCGATGGAGATCTCAACAGCATCGTCAAGATCCTTTGAAACCTTCTCGCCCTCGATCGGCAGCTCCACCCTGCCGGACTCGGCGTCCTTCTTGGAAACCTTCACCTCGGTGGAGATCACGTTACCGTCCTTGTCTTTGGCCACAACGGACTCGGTGCCGGTCGCGGTCTCGTGCGTGATGGTCTGCGAGCCGTCGGGCTTGGTCACGGTCGTGGTGGTTGAGCCGTCCTGGCTGTGCTCGACCTCGGTCTTATCGGACGAGGAGGGCGGCGTCACGGGACGGTTGGATACGGTGAGGGTGCCGGTCCCATAGGAGACCTCATAATTGTCGGACGCCTCCGCGCCAGCTGCGACGATCTTGACGGAGCCGGGCTTGGTCATATCAGGAGTAGACTCGTAAGAGAGAGAGTCGGCGCTTTTTCAAGCTCGTCATCCCCACAAAGGCCCTCGATCTTGTACGCCTTTTGGTCCAGGGTCGGCACCGCATCGCCCACGTAAGCGCTCATATTGTTCGGAGTGATCGTGAGAGCGGCCTTCTCGATGACGAGGCCGGCTGCGATACGCGCGTGGTAGGCGGCGCAATCAGCGTCTTCATCACGGGAAACCACTACGTCATAGATGCCTGCAGCAATCGGGTTATCAACCTTCTCGCGATTCAAGTAATACTCAATCGTGTAGTCCCCGTCGATTTTGTACTGCTTCTGGGTCCCGTCGTAGGTGACAACCGTATCAGAAAGCTCCGGATCGAGGACATCCTTATCGGTCCAAACCGCGTACAGGGTAACGTCCCCGCTCTCCGCGAGGTTCAGCACTTCTGTGCCATCCGAATAATCGACGGCTTCGTCGTTAGCCTTTTCCTGAGTCGTCGTCCAACCGGCGAATTTCTTTCCGCTCTTGGTGAACGTATTATCCGGAAGCGTTGCCAGGGAGTCGTAGGTCGCCTCGACGTCCGCCATCGAACCATCGCCACCGTTAGAATCGAATTTGACGGTGTACCTGTTTGCCTTCCACTGAGCATACAGCGTGGCACCGCTGGGAACCTTAGACACCTTCTCCTCTGCCGAATAGCTCGTACCTACACCATCGGCAGAAGTATTCCATCCGATAAACTGGTATCCGGTCTTCTTGAAACCGTTTATGGAGATGGTCGTTTGGGCATCTTTCTCGACAACGGCCTGATTCGCCATCGAGCCGCTATCCGCACCGTTCCCATCAAAGGATATCTGCCTCAGCCATTTTGCATAGTAAACCTTATTGCGTACGAGACTCTCTGCCTTATTCGAGGAAAAACCTGGGTCGTCGAACCATCCATCGAATTTAAAGGCACCTTTTGTTGCATCCGGTAAAGTCGTATCGCTACTCGTTGTGAGACAAAGCTGGCGTTGATTGTCATATTGAAGAACTCCGACACCGCTGCCAAGGGCAACGGAAACGAGGTCGTCGCCATCGTATGCAGATATCTTGCCAATAGACCCCTTGTTACTCAGAACTTCAACAACATAGCTCTTTCCGCTACCTTCGAGGCGACTACTGCCCTTATATACGACCTCATCGATAGACCCTTCATTATCAAGCTGCCAAGCTATTCCATCTTCAACGCTAATAGCTCCAATCGCACCTTTATTCCTAACCAATAGGTTCCCGCCATGGAAATTGATCGATTTTATCGTGCACTCGGCGCCAATGTTTAAGGTGCTGTTGCTAGATATCTCCAGCTCATCCTGATTAACGTTGGAAAGCGTCACCATCCTGAGGCTTCCGATCTCGCCAATCTTTGCTCCTGAGCTGATAGATGGAATAGCCCCATCCTTCCCCTGGAGAATTGCTCCCGTGTCGCATCCCCAATCCAGTGTCTTTTCGGAACCATAACCTCCAATTCGGCGCCCGATATAAAACGCAGAAGAGGTGTCGTCCGAAGGAAGCGTCGCGTTTTCGACATTACACGTCTCCCCTCCTTCAAACACTTTGGCATTAGAGACAACGTTGCCAGCAACCCCTCCGACATATACATTGTTACCCTGCACACCGTATTTAAGAGAACCTGAAAAAGAGCCTCCATCGATAAGCGTCGCAAGAGTTGACCTTCCGATAAGACCGCCTATGTTGACCATACCGTTATCATTCTTGGAGCCCTTCGAATTCTCTGAAGAGATATTCATATTTGACGAGCAGTTTTCTATCTTTAGCTCATATTTAGAATCTCCAACCGATTCATTTTTCAGATCGGTAGCGATGAAGACCATGCCTCCGCCGAAAACGCCGCTCATTTTCGCAGAGCCCCCGCTGTGGCACCCCACCATTACAAACGGTGTTACAGAATTACCGTACGCCCTACCAACCAGACCGGCTATATTCTTGGCATTGGAAGCGTCCATCGTCACAGAGCACCGATCAAACAGGCAGGCTTCCCCCTCGCCGATAACTCCGCCAATCTGGGAATCTTCAAGTGAATACCCCTTGACCGTCGCCCTCTCTACAACAACCTGAACAAACGATGCGTTAGTAGCCTTACGACCGACAACAAACGAATAATTCCCATTTAAATTATCTGAGGGATCAATTGAGGGGGCAACTATCTTGAGGTTAATAATCGCCGAGCTATACAGCTTGAGGTAGTCATCGCCAGACTTGTAAGACGAGATGATATCGCCCGTTGCGCCCCCAATGACGTCACCCTTTATTTCGCCAAACAAAGGCTTGACCATGCCCTCAATCGAATGGCCGCCTCCGTTATACACGCCTCGAAATGTTCCAGATATATAAGGTGTCGAAGAATCACCGACAGCAATGCTGCTAAAAGAAATGTCCTTCGTCTGTCGATAGTAGATTGCGCCCGCACCGCTCTGGGCGGCGGCAGCTTCAATATCTTTTATTTTTAGCAGATCATTGACGCTGCCGATCTGATAAGGGTCTTGTACAGTACCATTTCCAGCCAAACCCGATGCGGCTTTGTCAGCTGAATCGCCAACTAGCCCCACCTCCATTTCGGAAGTCTCAGGCACTTCGCCCGCTTGAGTAGCCAACGCAACAGCAGGCAATCCCGAAGCAAGCCCTGCGACAAGTCCAAGCGCAGCTCCCGTTGCAGCAAGTTTTTTCTGCATTTCTTCCTCCCCCACTCATCATCGATGCCAGCACACCAATGAAACGGATTGCTTATTCCGTTCGACAGGGGTGTTCAATATAAGTAGCCGAAGTCCTTATCGCAGCTCACTAAAAGATGTCATATTGCTTCAAGGTCTATTTTGAAAATACTGTCCTCATGGTTTCAGATTAATAACCAGCTGTTTTATACTGTTGGAAGGTAATAAGCATTCCGCCTTGTTCTATCAGAGAACCAAACCCAATCCATCGAGTGTTCTGCGATGTTCTTCCCCTGATGTGGCGAGGTAGATGCGGGTGGTCCCCACTGATGAATGGCCCAGGACGTCGGCGAGCTTTACGATGTCACCGCTTGCCTGGTAGAACGTAATGGCGAAGAGATGCCGCAGGTTGTGCGGAAAGGCTTTGCTGGGATCCACGCCCGCCGCAACGCTTATGCACTTCATCCTTCCCCAAAGACGCCGACGCGAATACGGCAGCCCGTCTTCGTCCACAATGACCTGGCCAGAATGAATGCCACGGGTATCGCAGTAATCTTGTAGCTTCTCCTTTAAACGCAAGGGCAGCATGATCACGCGGATCTTGCCCTTGAGAGAGATGTCGGCGCGACCAGCGCGCACCACCTCGACCGTGATGTAGGCAAGCTCGCTTACGCGAATACCCGTGGAAGCAATGGTTTCCATGGCAAGCGCAACAGGGATGTCACCCACCTTATATGCCTGCCGGACGAGCGCGCGATACTCTTCCAACGTAAGATCGCGTGAAGAATCGCGAAACGCCTTGCGTTGAACGCGCAGGTAGCGCGTCTGCAGGTCATACCAGCCGGCGTAGCGAAAGAACCCGTTTGCCGCCGCGATGGCGGAGTTAACCGAGGATGGCGACATGCCCTGCTCGGCGAGGCGGTGCTTCCACGTAAGAACTTCCTCCTTTGTCGCGGGCCGCCCGTTGAGCCATTCTGCAAGACGCGCTATGGAGCGCTTGTACTTGCTGACGGTACTTGGGGCGCGCTCCGCCTCGCGCAGGTAAACAACGTAGCCGGCCTGAAGCCTGGGTGTGATGATTCGCTTTGTTGCAGATTGGCGCATGGGTTTTCCTCCAACCGTATCGATGTGCCACGATTTGAGCGAACGATACCGCTGGAGGAATGCCACGAGAAAACGCTTTGTTTGCCTGCATAATCACTCACCGGCTTCTCGCTCAAAACAAAACCGCCCGCGTCGGATAAAACGCGAACGGTTCTGTTTTGAGTATTTGGAGTGAATAAGCACGATTGCGAGCAAATGCTCGCCAAGGGCATTAGGTAGCCTATGCCAACCCCAGCGCCATTCCAATCGCGTGGACCGCGAAGGCGATGATCCAGGCGACTGCCACCTGCAGCGCGAACACGGCGAGCGCCCACTTGGCGCCCAGCTCGTTTTTGACCGCGCCTATAGCGGCGACGCAGGGCGGGTAGAGCAGCGTGAATACCAAGAAGGTATATGCCGTAAGCGGGGTGAACAGGGCCGTGAGCGCGGAGGCGGACTCCGTGCCCAGCAGGACTGAAAGCGTGGAGATAACGCTCTCCTTCGCAAGCAGGCCCGTGACCAGCGCGGTGGATGCGCGCCAATCGCCAAAGCCCAGCGGGGCGAAGATGGGCGCGAGCAAGCCGCCCAAGCCGGCGAGCAAGCTGTCGGCCTGATCGGTGACCACGTTGAGCTGGAAGTCGAACGTTTGCAGGAACCAGATGACCACGCTAGCGGCGAAGATGATAGTGAACGCACGCGTGATGAAGTCCTTGGCCTTGTCCCACGCCAGCATGACGGTGGTCTTGGCGCTGGGAAGGCGGTAGTTAGGCAGCTCCATGATAAACGGCACGGGCTCGCCCTTGAACGCGGTGTTCTTGAAGATAAGCGCCACCAGCATGCCCACAACGATGCCCAGGATATAGAGGGACACCATCGCAAGAACGGATCCTCGTCCAAAGAACGCAGCGGTAAGCAGGCCGTATACAGGCAGCTTTGCCGAGCAGCTCATGAACGGCGTGAGCATGATGGTCATCTTGCGGTCATGCTCGGAGGGCAGGGTACGGGTGGACATGATGGCGGGAACGCTGCAGCCAAAGCCTACCAGCATAGGTACGAAGCTGCGTCCAGAAAGGCCAAAGCGGCGCAGCACCTTGTCCATTACAAAGGCGACGCGCGCCATGTAGCCGGAGTCTTCGAGCATGGAGAGGAACAAGAAGAGCACCACGATGAGCGGCAAGAAGGAAAGCACGCTGCCCACGCCGGCGAAGATGCCGTCGATGATGAGCGAGTGCACCACCGGGTTGACGCCCCAGGCGACCAGGCCGGAGTCCGCCACCGTTGTGAGCGCGGCGACCGCTTCTTCCATAAGGCCTTGCAGCCATGCGCCAATCACGCCGAACGTGAGCCAGAAGACCAGACCCATGATGACGAGGAACGAGGGAAACGCCGTGAAGCGGCCCGTGAGAATACGGTCGATGGCGAGCGATCTCAGGTGCTCGCGGCTCTCGCGAGGCTTGACCACGCAGCGGCGGCAAACCTCGCCGATGAAAGCGAAACGCATGTCAGACAGGGCGGAGAGGCGATCCTTGCCGGACTCCTCCTCCATCTGCGAGATGATGTGTTCGAGCGCGTCCAGCTCGTTCTCGTCCAAATGCAGGGCC
>ERZ835080.1089-NODE-1089-length-22958-cov-19.733441_pt1 | contig 22958 bp, 20 predicted proteins | sample MGYA00519688_ERZ835080 | MGnify/ENA primary metagenome ERZ835080 (study PRJEB31850, sample SAMEA3708770) | human gut metagenome | biome: human gut; feature: human-associated habitat; material: faeces | place: China | collected 2014 ... | reverse complement strand
ACGTGGTGTTCTAGAATACACGACCGCTATTCACGGCATCGCATGTAAATGTTCTTTTTTTAATCGGCTGCAAAGATACAAAGAAATTTCGGGATTAAACCCCATTCCCCTCCAATTATCTTACAAACCTGCGGCAAATATGTGGCAAATACTTCTTCATTTTCTATGTTTCCCGATGCAGAACCCTATGTTTTCCTTACGTGAAACCTACGTTTTCCGGTGCGGAAACGTAAGTTTTACACAAAGGAAACATAAAAAGGGAAACACTGACCGATAAACTTCACAAGGTCAATCTCCGAATACCGTTTTCTCCTTACGCTTACAGAAAAAACAAATAAAAATCGTACCTTTGTGAATAATGTATCTAAATTTATTCCACACTATGGCTCAAATACATATCAATCAGAATACATGCATACGCTGTAAGAAATGCGTCAGAATATGCCCCTCCGCTCTGTTTACCCTTCAGGAAGATAAAGGTATTGAAGTGAATGCCGACGACTGCATCAGTTGCGGACACTGCGTGGCCGTTTGCCCGACCAACTCCATTGAGCATGCTGATTTTCCACCCGAGAAGGTTCATACCATCGACCGCAGCCAACTTCCCACTGCCGACCAAATGGAACTGCTCATCCGTTCCCGCCGCTCAAACCGTGCGTTCTCCAAAGAAAAAGTCTCGGAAGAGTTGCTACAGCGCATCATAGAGGCTGCCCATCGGGCCCCGACGGCAACCAATGCACAAGAAGTCAAAATGGTATTGGTCACCCGTCCGGAAACCTTGAAGGAGGTCAGCCGTATCACCATCGGCACTTTTATGTCGATAGTAAATCTGGTGGAAAATCCGTTGTTGAAATTGATACTGAAGCCGCTTATGCCTTCGGGCTATCGCTACGTGCCGGTGTTCAAAAGACTGCATGAGGAATTTGAACGAGGTAACGACGGTATTTTGAGAGGGGCCACAGCTGCCATCTTTTTCTATACCGACAAAAAAGAACGTTTCGGATGTCAGGACTGCAACCTTGCCTACCAGAATGCTTCACTCATGGCAGAAGCAGCAGGGGTCTCACAGTTCTACACCGGATTCGTATGCAGTGCAGCAGGAATGGACCGGAAAAGAAAGTTGCAAAAGCTATTAGGTATTGAAGGAACCGTTCATGCCGGTATTGCATTAGGCATGCCGTCTTTCCGCTTCGATAAATACATCGACAAAAAAGAGGTGGTATTGAAACGTATTGATTAAACCGAAAGTGCCATGACAAGAAACAACCTGCTAAGCGAAAAGCTGAATTATACGGGAGCCAGCCATACGCCGACTCGCCTGCATTTCTGTACATACAACACAGAAATTCTGGAATACCATCAGGGAGCTTCCATCAAAGAGTTTTCTCCTTTCATCCGGCCGGATGCCATCAACTGGGTACAGATTCACGGATTGCAGAATACAGAAATCGTGCAGGAAGTCTGCGATTTTTTCCACATCGATTTTCTTACCACACAAGATATTCTCAATGCGGAGCATCTGACAAAAATTGAAGAGCATGACACCTACAATGTGGTCATCCTGAAACAGCTGTCGGTAGACGAAGAAAACACGTACACTCCCCAACAGCTTTGCATTGTGCAGGGAAGTAATTTCGTACTTACCTTCATGGAACACGACAGCGATTTCTTCAATGAGATTCACACGGCACTGAAAAACAATACCCTGAAAATCCGGAATCGCCAGTCCGATTTTCTGCTGAGCGTCATGCTAAACAGTGTCATGGCCAGCTTTATGTCTATCATATCCCGAATGGAAGACCAACTGGAAGACATGGAGGAATCATTGCTGTCACCGGAAACCAGAAGTGGACTGGCATTAGAGGATATACAACCCTATCGAAAGGACGCTCGCCTCATCAAGAAATGCATCCTTCCTCTTAAAGAGCAGATGAGCAAGTTGTTTCATGCCGACAATGTACTGCTTCACAAAGCCAACCGTCCGTTCTTTAACGACGTAAACGACCATCTGCAATTCGTACTACAGACTCTCGACGGCTGCCGCGACATGATTTCGGCCCTAGTAGACCTTTACCTGTCGAACAATGACCAGCGGATGAACAACATCATGAAGCAGCTCACCATCGTATCGACCATCTTCATTCCGCTGACATTCTTAGCAGGTATCTGGGGAATGAATTTCGAATGGATGCCCGAACTGGGATGGAAATATGGTTACCTGATGGCCTGGGGAGTAATGCTGGTTACCGGTATCGGAGTATACCTGTTCTTTAAGCGGAAAAAATGGTATTAATCACAAACTTTTCACCTAAATTATTCTACACAGTATGCGAAAAAAAGAACTTTATCAGAAAGTCATTGAATATTTTCAGACGGCCATGCCCGTAGCCGAAACGGAACTGCACTATAGCAACCCATTTGAACTGCTGATTGCTGTCATCCTCAGCGCACAATGTACCGACAAGCGGGTCAACATGATCACTCCTCCCCTGTTTAAGGATTTTCCTACTCCCGAAGCTTTGGCTGCCACCACTCCGGAAGTTGTGTTCGAATACATCCGCAGCGTGAGCTATCCCAACAACAAGGCCAAGCATCTGGTAGGAATGGCACAGATGCTGGTACGCGATTTCCAAAGTACCGTACCCGACACACTGGAGGAACTAATCAAACTGCCCGGTGTAGGGCGTAAAACGGCAAATGTTATCCAGAGCGTGGTATTCAATAAGGCTGCCATGGCAGTCGATACCCACGTATTCCGCGTGAGCCATCGCATCGGACTGGTTCCCCGCACGTGTACCACTCCGCTGGCAACTGAAAAGCAACTGGTAAAATACATCCCTGAATCGCTTATCCCGACCGCACACCACTGGCTGATTCTCCACGGACGTTACGTTTGTACGGCACGCTCCCCTAAATGTGAGAGTTGCGGACTGAATGGAATTTGTAAAGAGTCTTTGAAATCTTTTCAAAAATAAAGAATGGCATGTGAGATCGTATGCAAATCTCACATGCCATTCTTCTTACTATAATATTAAAAACTCACGTCAAATAATCCAACTCATTCCGCATACTCACCAGTTCCTCCCGAATACGCTTCAAGCGTTCCACCACATTAGCCGTTTGCATGGTTCCTTCCCTGTTCTGCCGTAACCGTTGCTTGGCACCGGCCAGCGTCATCCCTTTTTCTTTCACCAGATGATATACCAGACGAATGTTCTCTATGTCTTCTTTCCGGTACTGACGCACATTCCCCCCTGTTTTCTTAGGAGAAATCATCGGAAACTCTTTTTCCCAATAACGCAGCAATGATTCATTCACATCAAACATTTTTGCCACTTCGCTGATAGAATAATAAAGTTTCAGTTCTTTATCTGTTTTCAAAGCCATAACAAGCAATTCTTTTTAATCAAATACACGACCGTGGTTGGCAGCCAGTTCAATCATCTTTTCATAATCGTCGGCATTCAAATCCATGAAATAATAGTTCACCGGATTGACAATCTTTCCTTTCACACGCACTTCATAATGTAAATGCGGACCGGTACTCTTTCCCGTAGAGCCTACCTGACCAATCACTTCCCCACGCGCCACATTCTGGCCCACTTTCACTTCAATCTTATTCAAATGAGCGTAACGAGTCACATAACCAAATCCATGATCAATAATGATACAATTTCCATACAATCCGTCCCAGCCAGCCTGTTTTACCCGTCCGTTTCCTGTAGCATATACCGGCGTACCAACATTGGCAGAAAAATCCATTCCTGCATGAAACTTCACGGTCTTATAAATCGGATCTATACGCATACCGTATCCAGAAGCTGTCTGTTTCAGATTCTTGTTTGAAACCGGCTGGATGGCGGGAATACAGGCCAACATTTTGTCATGCTGTTTACAGAGCCCAACTACTTCATCGAAAGATTTGGACTGGGCATAAATCTTTTTCTCCAAATCATCCATTTTCTGCAGTGTATGGATAACCAGCCGACTGTTAGCCATGTCCATCAGTTCATTATAACGTGCATTATTTGCGGTAGCCGAACGCTGTTCATCTGGTAACGGGTCTGCCTGCATCATTACGCGGTAGATGTTATCGTCACGTTGCTGCAGGCGTTGCATCACTCCTTCCGCCTCATCCAAACGAGAAGACAGAATAGCATATTGCGACAAAAGTCGGGAGTTTTCCGTACGAAGGTCTTTTTCCGAAGGAGAACCGAAAATCCACAACAGCAGGATAAAACTGCCTGCCCCCAGTCCCATACCGACAAAGAGTTGACGCAGATAACTCAAAGCCCGCTGGCGCACGGTGGGATAAATACGGTCGTAAGTACGAGTTTTCGGATTATAAATATAATAGACTTTACGCATGTCGTTCGATTTTGGAAATTTTTAAGCAACAAAACATCAAGTTTTTGCTCCAAACATACAGACAAAAATAATAAAACCAATTATCTTTGCAAATCAATTTTGAGAATATTAACTACAAGACAATATAACGATTATGTTGACAGCAAATGAAATCCGCGACTCATTCGTGAAATTCTTTGAGTCGAAAGGACATCAGATTGTGCCTTCTGCACCAATGGTTATCAAAGATGACCCTACCCTGATGTTCACTAATGCCGGTATGAACCAGTTCAAGGATATCATACTTGGAAACCACCCTGCTAAATACAAACGCGTGACTGACTCACAGAAATGTCTTCGTGTGAGCGGAAAACATAATGACTTGGAAGAAGTAGGCCACGATACCTATCACCACACCATGTTTGAAATGTTGGGTAACTGGTCATTCGGTGACTATTTCAAAAAAGAAGCTATCAGCTGGGCATACGAATACCTGGTAAGCGTACTGAAGCTTGACCCGAAAGATTTATATGTAACTGTTTTCGAAGGTAGTCCAAGCGAAGGCATCTCACGTGATGACGAAGCTGCAAGCTACTGGGGACAGTTCTTCCCTGAAGACCATATCATCAACGGAAACAAGCATGACAATTTCTGGGAAATGGGTGACACAGGTCCCTGTGGTCCGTGCTCTGAAATCCACATCGACTCTCGTTCTGCAGAAGAAAAAGCAGCTGTTCCGGGACGCGAACTGGTAAACAAGGATCACCCGCAGGTTATCGAAATCTGGAACCTGGTGTTCATGCAATACAACCACAAGGCAGACGGAACTTTGGAACCACTTCCTGCGAAAGTAATTGATACCGGTATGGGATTTGAACGTCTGGTACGTACACTGCAAGGAAAAACATCCAACTATGATACAGACGTATTCCAGCCTATCATCAAGGTGATTGGTGATTTGTCTGGCAAGAAATATGGAAACGACGAAAAGACAGACGTGGCTATGCGTGTAGTTGCTGACCACATCCGTACCATTGCTTTCTCTATCACAGACGGTCAGTTGCCTTCAAATGCAAAGGCTGGTTATGTCATCCGTCGTATCCTGCGTCGTGCTGTTCGTTACGCTTACACCTTCCTCGGACAGAAACAGGCATTCATGTACAAGCTGGTTCCGGTGCTGATTGAAAACATGGGTGGCGCTTACCCTGAACTGAAAGCTCAGCAGGCTTTGATTGAAAAAGTGATGAAGGAAGAAGAAGAATCATTCCTCCGTACACTGGAAACAGGTATCCGTCTGCTCGAAAAGACAATGAACGAAACCAAAGCTGCCGGCAAGACAGAAATCAGTGGAGTAGATGCCTTTACACTATATGATACATTCGGTTTCCCATTCGACTTGACTGAACTGATTTTGCGTGAAAACGGTCTGACAGCCGACGTGAAAGGCTTCGAAGCTGAAATGCAGAAACAGAAAGAACGTGCCCGCAATGCCGCTGCAGTAGAAACTGGTGACTGGGTTACCCTGAAAGAAGGTGAAACTACTTTCGTAGGTTACGATTATACAGAATATGAAACTAGCATCCTGCGCTACCGCCAGATCAAACAAAAGAACCAGACTCTCTACCAGATTGTATTGAGCGAGACTCCGTTCTATGCAGAAAGTGGTGGTCAGGTAGGTGATACCGGTGTATTGGTAAGCGAATTTGAAACTATCGACATCATTGATACAAAGAAGGAAAACAACCTTCCTATTCACATTGCCAAGAAACTTCCGGAACACTTGGAAGCTCCGATGATGGCATGTGTAGATACTGATAAGCGTGCCGCTTGTGCAGCTAACCACTCTTGTACGCACTTGCTAGACGAAGCTTTGCGTCAGGTATTAGGTACTCATGTGGAACAGAAAGGTTCTCTTGTAACTCCTGATTCACTGCGTTTCGACTTCCCTCACTTCCAGAAAGTGACTCCGGAACAGATTCGTGAAGTAGAACACCTGGTAAATGCCAAGATTCGTGAAAACGTACCTTTGACTGAATACCGTAACCTGCCGATTGAAAAGGCTAAGGAACTGGGTGCTATCGCTCTGTTCGGTGAAAAATACGGTGACGAAGTTCGTGTCGTACAGTTCGGTTCATCTATCGAATTCTGTGGAGGTACACATGTATCTGCTACCGGAAAAATCGGTATGGTGAAAATCATTTCTGAAAGCTCTGTAGCTGCAGGTGTACGCCGTATTGAAGCAATTACCGGTGCGAAAGTAGAAGAGATGTTCGATACCGTACAAGATACTATTAACGACCTGAAGGCATTGTTCAACAATGCACCCGACTTGAAGGCTGCCATCTCCAAGTACATTGAAGAAAACGCTGGTCTGAAGAAACAGATGGAAGAATTCATGAAGGAGAAAGAAGCTGCTGTCAAGAACAAACTGATTGAAGGCGCTAAAGAAATTAATGGCGTAAAAGTAATCAAAGCTGTACTTCCGATGCCGGCTGACGCAGTAAAGAACATTGCATTCCAGTTGAAAGGACAGTTCACAGAAAATCTGTTCGTAGTTATCGGTAGTGTATTTGAGAACAAACCGTTGCTGACTGTAACCATGAGTGAAGATCAGGTAAAAGCCGGACTGAATGCAGGCCAGTTGGTACGTGAAGCCGCCAAGCTGATTCAAGGTGGTGGCGGTGGTCAGCCTCATTTTGCAACTGCAGGTGGTAAAAATCCTGACGGATTGAATACGGCAGTTGACAAAGTGGTTGAACTGGCTGGATTCTAATTTTCAGAAAACCCTATCAACACTTAATTTTTTACTTTTCATCCCCCCTTATTTGCCCTTTTTAGGAAAATGAGGGGGATTTTTTTCGTACTTTTGCTCACATTCTACAAGCAGACAACCTATGCCTCAAGACAAATATACGCTTATGACCACAGCACCGGTACCTCGCCTTATCCGAGGATTGGCCGTTCCTACCATCATCAGTATGCTGGTCACGTCTTTCTATGTCATGGCCGACACTTATTTTGTCGGGAAAATCAATACTCAGTCTACTGCGGCTGTAGGTATTTCTTTTTCCATCATGGCCATTGTTCAGGCATTCGGTTTTTTCTGCGGACATGGTTCAGGTAATTTCATTTCCAGAAGATTAGGTGCACGTGACTATCGCAGTGCGGAAAAGATGGCGGCTACGGGCTTCTTTAGCGCATTCCTTATCGGTTGTGCCATCGCGCTTGTCGGCCTGCTTTTTCTGGACCCTATCTGCCGGGCATTAGGTTCTACCCCCACCATTCTTCCATACGCCAAGACCTATTTAGGAATTATCCTGTTGGGAGCCCCTTTTATGGCCTCCTCGCTGGTGCTCAACAACCAGATGCGATTTCAGGGAAACGCCGTTTATGCCATGATAGGCATCATTGTGGGAGCCGTACTCAACATCGGACTTGACCCATTATTGATATTCGTATTCGACATGGGAATTGCAGGAGCTGCCTGGTCGACCTTCATCAGTCAGGTATGCAGCTTCACCATCCTGCTTTTCATGGACCGGAAAGGAGAAAACATCCGTATCCATTACCGACACTTTACTCCGACTCCAGCCTATCTGAAAGAAATCGTATACGGAGGAAGTCCTTCTCTTTGCCGTCAGGGTCTAGCCAGTGTATCGACTATCCTATTGAATGTAGCAGCCGGAAACTTTGGAGATGCTGCCATTGCCGGAATGTCCATTGTAACCCGCATCTGCATGTTCATCAATTCCTTTGTCATCGGTTTCGGACAGGGATTTCAGCCGGTATGCGGATTTAACTACGGAGCAGGATTAAACCGTCGTGTCCGCCAAGGATTCTGGTATTGTGTGAAGGTAGGCGTTATCTTCTTGGCTATCTGCTCCCTCATCGGCTACATTTATGCCCCAGAAGTAGTCTCCTGGTTCCGGAAAGAAGACCCACAAGTTATCGCCGTAGGAGCCGAAGCTCTACGCTGGCAACTCATCACGCTCCCATTAGGAGCCTGGGTGATACTGTGTAACATGCTGCTACAAACTATCCGCCAGCCTCGCCGGGCCGTCATTCTTTCCTCCTCCCGCCAAGGTTTATTCTTCATCCCCTTGATACTGATTCTGCCGTACTTTTTGCAGTTGCAGGGTGTGGAAATGTGTCAAGCCGCAGCCGACCTATGCTCTTTTCTACTGGCTCTTCCTCTTACCATTCCAGTATTGAAGTCACTGCGCGTAGACAGGACTCCCATGAAAGAAGAAAACACCCGATAAACACGAAACTCCTTATTCGTCTTTTCTTCGATAATCATTAGGAGTCATTCCAGCCATTCGCCGAAAATATTTACTGAAAAATGACGCATTGGGAAAGTTCAATTCATCGGCAATCTGATACACCAGCTTATCCGTGTGGCGCAACATCAGTTTAGCTTCCTGCATTACCGCCTCATTTACCCAGTCCATCACCGTGCGTCCGCTGGCCTGACGAACCAGTGTACTCAGATAACGGGGTGTCAGAAAAAGCCGGTCGGCATAAAACGCAATGCTTCGCTCGCGAACTGCATATTTGTTGACTAATTCCAAAAAACGATTGAAAATGTCCTCCTGACGCGTATGCTGCTGACGTTCGGTCGATTGGCTTCTTTTCCTGACAAAATCCAGTTGATGAAAATACAGAGAAATCAGACTCTGCACGGAAGCTCTCGGAAAAGGCCGATCGTGTACGACTTCCCATAACAAGGCAAACAACTGCTCCATGCGCTGCACTTCCTTCGCTGTTAAAGATAGATGCAAAAACAATCTACCCTGCAAATAGGTCTGCAACAAATCCTCTTTCTGCCAGTTCTCCATTAAGCTGTTTGAAAAGGCCAGCATAGCTAAATCCAAATCAGATGATATATAAAGGAACTCAAATACCGTTCCCGGAGATACAGCCAGCAAATCGCTCTCCTTAAATTCCACTTCACGAAGGTTGATACGCAGCCGAAGCGTCCCTGCACGAAAAAACACCACTCGCCCCTCGGTCAACCGATAAGGCTGTCCTTCTATCGGGATAAAATGAATTACATCGGCTATCCCCTGAATGGAACGAAGCAATCCCAATTCGGAAGTAAGAAAGCGGGAGGTGTTCGTCCCTTCTCCCACATGTTCACGCACTTTCTTCAATGCCAGCAACAACAGATGATTCGATTTCATTTGACACCTTGCTTTCCTGCAAAGATAATATTTCAAGCCTTTTTTACAGCAAAGACAAACATTTATCGAACAAAAAGAACATTCCGTCACACATATAGGACCGAAAGATTACCCAAAACCCTCTATCTTTGTCATATAACCTTTTAATAAACACCCAATGCCTATGATACGAACATTTCTCCTTTTGTGTGCATGGAGCCTGAGTGTGATAAGTCAGGCACAAATCACCTTGGAAAGTTGCAAGCAGCAGGCCCGTGAAAACTATCCGCTGGTACGACAATACGACTTGATTCAACTGTCCGAACAATATACGCTATCAAATGTAGCGAAAGGCAATCTGCCCCAAATCAGCGTGAACGGAAAAATATCTTATCAAAGCGAAGCCACTACCTTTCCTTTCGAGATTCCGGGATCGGGCATGAGGGGACTACCGAAAGACCAGTATCAGACATTGATTGAAATCAAACAAAATATATGGGACGGAGGAAAAATCCGCAACCAAAAAGCTCAGGTCAAAGCCGAAGCAGAAGCAAACGAGCGACAGCTTGATACCAGCCTTTATGCACTGGAAGAAAGGGTGAATCAGGTATTCTTCGGTATCCTGTTACTGGACGAGCAGCTGGCACAAAATGTATTATTAGAAGAAGAACTCACACGCAACCAGAAAACGGTGGAGGCTTATCGGATAAACGGCACCGCCAATGATGCGGACGTAGACGCGGTAAAGGTAGAGATTCTTCAAACCAAGCAACAGCGTATCCAGTTGGGAAATAACCGTATGGCCTATCTGCGCATGCTGTCCTTACTTACAGGAAAAGAACTTCCGGCACAAACCCAGTTAGTACGTCCAGCCCTTGTGGAAACGAATGCATCTGAATTCAACCGCCCTGAACTACGGTGGTATGAAGCACAAGAACAGACCGTCGCCGTACAACGAAAGGGATTGCAAACGGGTTATCTTCCAGCTTTTAGTCTTTTTGCGCAAGGAGCCTATGGCAATCCGGGACTGGATATATTGAAAGACAAATTCAGAACCTACTACTTAGTCGGAGCCCGGTTTACCTGGAATTTCGGAAGCCTGTACACTCTGAAAAACGACCGGAAAAACCTGGACAACCGCATCCAGCAAATTAGAAACGAACGCGACTTATTCTTATTCAACACACACTTACAACTGGCAGAAGAAGACGGCACCATCCAAAGTCTTCGGCAGCAGATGAAAGAAGACGAGGAGATTATCCGATTACGGGAGAACATCCGACGGTCTGCCCAAGCCAAAGTAGCCAACGGCACCATGAGCGTCAGCGACATGCTAAAGGAAATTACAGCCGAGAATCTCGCGCGCCAAGCCAAGGCCGTACATGAAGTACAATTGCTTATGCATCTACACCAAAGAAAACACCTGACCAACGATGAACGGGACAACCAGGTATATGCCGTCAAAATAGCCGTCGAAAACGACGGACACATCAAACTGGGCATGTACGGGAAAGTCAAATTCTGAAAACCGAAAGTGACATGAAAAACCTTATCGAAGTCAGCCATGTAAGCAAAAGCTACGGAAAGGTACAAGCCCTGCGCGATGTATCCTTCAGCGTAAAGCAAGGAGAACTGTTCGGCCTCATCGGTCCCGACGGAGCCGGAAAAAGTACCCTGTTCCGCATCCTGACCACCTTGCTGCTACCAGACCAGGGAAGTGCCCGGGTACTGGATGCGGATGTACGAGCCGACTTCCGTACGATACGGCAGAGCGTAGGGTACATGCCGGGGCGCTTCTCCTTGTATCAGGACCTCACGGTAGAAGAAAACTACGAGCGGATACGCGCCATTTATGAACAAATTGCCCCCTTCAAGCAGCGTCGGGCAGGTGCATTGTCGGGAGGAATAAAGCAGAAACTGGCTTTGTGCTGTGCACTGGTTCACGCGCCGAAAGTCCTCTTTCTGGATGAACCGACTACCGGCGTAGACCCCGTTTCACGCCGGGAGTTCTGGGAGATGTTAGCCTACCTCCGACAGGAAGGTATTACCCTTGTCGTATCCACTCCTTTCATGGACGAAGCCTTGCGATGCGACCGAGTGGCGTTTCTTTACGAGGGAGAAATTAAAGGCATCGACCGTCCGGAAGCCATACTGAAGCAGTTCAGCGAGATTCTATGCCCTCCCGGCCTGCAACGAAAAGCCGTCGATAAACATACTCCGCCCATTATTCAGGTGGACAACCTCGTCAAACGGTTCGGCTCGTTCACGGCTGTCGACCACATTTCATTTTCTGTACAACGGGGAGAAATTTTCGGCTTCCTAGGGGCCAACGGGGCCGGAAAGACTACCGCCATGCGTATCCTGTGCGGACTCAGTCCCCCTCTGAAGGAAAGGCTGAAGTGATGGGGTTTGACGTACGGACACAAAGCGAGGAAATCAAAAAACGAATCGGCTACATGAGCCAGAAATTTTCACTTTATGAAGACCTGACCGTACGCGAAAACCTCCGTCTGTTCGGAGGTATCTATGGTGTCAATGCCAAGGAAATCAGCAAGCGTACGGAAGAAACCTTACAGCGTATCAGACTCTACGAGGAACAACATACTCTGGTGCGTTCGCTGCCTTTAGGATGGAAGCAACGACTGGCCTTTTCAGTAGCTATCTTCCACCGTCCGGAACTGGTTTTTCTGGACGAACCGACCGGAGGAGTCGACCCGGCTACCCGCCGTCAGTTCTGGGAGCTGATTTATCAGGCCGCCAACCGGGGGATTACTATTTTTGTCACGACGCACTACATGGACGAAGCTGAATATTGCGACCGTATTTCCATGATGGTGGACGGACATATTCGGGCACTGGATACTCCCGACGGACTGAAACGCCGTTTTGATGCCCGAAACATGGACGAAGTATTCCAGAAATTAGCACGTGAAGCCCAACGAGGAGAACATGCTTTTACTCACACGCAAACAGAACAGCCATGAAACAGTTTATCGCTTTTGTCAGAAAAGAATTTCACCATATCCTGCGCGACCGGCGTACCATGCTGATACTGATAGGCATGCCGATTGTACAGATTATCCTTTTCGGCTTTGCCATCTCGACTGGTCACCCGACGAAATCGAACGGTTGTTCCGGCGCAACCTCATAGAACTGGCCGTAGTTTTTCCCTCCGACCTGCATCGCCTGCGTTTCGATTCGGAAGAGATACAGATTTTAGCCGATGCCACCGACCCGAGCCTGGCCGTCACACGGAGTACGTATGCACAGACAATTCTAAGGCAAGCCCTACAAACCATCCGTCAAGCTACAACCACCCCAGCCTATTCACACCCGGATAAACAGCCTGTCATGGTGTACAATAAACTGCTCTATAACCCGCAGATGAAGAGTGCCTACAACTTTGTACCAGGAGTCATGGGATTAATTCTGATGCTGATTTGTGCCATGATGACCTCCATCTCCATCGTACGCGAAAAGGAAACAGGCACGATGGAAGTCCTGCTGGTCTCTCCCGTCAACCCGCTGTTCATCATTCTGTCGAAGGCAGTTTCCTATTTCGTGTTGTCCCTACTGAACCTGACGACCATCCTGCTGCTTTCCGTCTTTGTGCTCGACGTACCGATAGCCGGAAGCCTGCCCGCCCTGTTAGTGTCGGCCATGGTACTGATGATACCCACCATCATCCTGTCGGGCATTATCTTCCCGATAGAAAGTATGCCGGGCATTCTGCAGGTCCTCTCCTGCCTTATTCCCGCACGCTGGTACGTAGAAACCGTCCGCCGGCTGATGATTGAAAGTGTACCACTGGTGTATGTATGGAAAGAAGTGGCAGTGATGTGCCTCATGGCAGTGGTACTGATTACGGCTACTGCTCGCAAGTTTAAGAACCGACTGGAATAAACCGCCAAGCCTATGATGTTACGTTACCTGATAGAAAAAGAATTCAAGCAGTTGAAACGCAACAGTTTCCTGCCCCGCCTTATCCTGCTTTTTCCCTGCATGATGATGCTGGTCATGCCCTGGGCCGCCACACTGGAAATAGAGAACCTGCGCATTGCCGTCATTGATAACGACCGCAGTCCTTCTTCCGAAAGGCTGGTGCACCGCATCGAAGCTTCCCGTTATTTTCAATTGACGGCACTTCCCCCGTCCTACGCACAAGGACTGCAAGCCATCGAGACAGACCAGGCCGACATGCTGCTGGAAATTCCACGCGGCTTTGAGAAAGCGCAAGCCAACGGACAAAGTCCGGCGGCACTCATTGCAGTCAACACCGTTAACGGCACGAAAGGCGGACTGTTTACCCCCATCAGCAGCATGCCGGAATGGGCACAAGGCATCACCTACCTCAATCCGTTACGCTACTTTATGGAAACCATGCGCATGGTCTACCTGAAGGGAAGCGGCATCTGCGATATCGGCTTCCAACTTTCCGTACTTTCGTCCTTTGCCTTTCTGCTCTATGCATGGGCCATACGCAGCTACCGCAAACAGCAATAAGCCCAAACGCGCCTGCCATCTTACCTCGACACGTACGTGCGGAGCTCTCATCACGTACGTGTCAAGGTCTCGTCACCTTCGTGTCAACACCTCGTCACGTACGTGTCGAGGTATTTACGCCAAGAAATTTCTTCAAAAATGCCCTTTTCGGGGGTAAGAATTGTAAGTCAATTATTTCCACCACACAGAATTATTCAGTAACTTTGCCCGAATCTCTTTACATAGGAACCATTTTAATATGAGCGAAGATACTTTTGACAAGGACGAAAAAGAAATGGCAAACTTGCCCGAGAAAGAAGAACACTCTGACTACAAACCGGTATCGACCACTGACGAGGCAGTAAAGCACCAGTTGAGTGGCATGTACCAGAACTGGTTTCTGGACTATGCTTCATACGTTATCCTGGAGCGTGCCGTACCGCATATCAACGATGGATTGAAACCGGTGCAGCGACGCATTCTCCACTCCATGAAACGGCTGGATGACGGACGCTACAACAAGGTGGCCAACATTGTGGGACACACCATGCAGTTCCACCCTCACGGAGATGCTTCTATCGGAGATGCCCTTGTACAATTGGGACAAAAGGACTTACTCATTGACTGCCAGGGAAACTGGGGTAACATCCTGACGGGCGACAGTGCGGCTGCTCCCCGTTACATCGAAGCCCGGCTTTCCAAGTTTGCGCTGGATGTGGTGTTCAACCCGAAAACGACCGAATGGCAGGCTTCCTATGACGGCAGAAACCGGGAGCCGGTCACACTGCCAGTCAAATTCCCGCTGCTACTGACCCAGGGGGTAGAAGGTATTGCCGTGGGACTTTCTTCCAAGATTCTTCCACATAACTTCAATGAACTGTGCGATGCGGCCATCGCATACCTGCACGGAGAAAACTTCCAGCTTTATCCGGATTTTCAGACAGGTGGTTCGATTGACGTATCACGCTACAACGACGGCGAGCGAGGAGGCGTAGTGCGCGTGCGTGCCAAAATCTCCAAGATTGACAACAAGACCCTTTGCATCAGTGAAATCCCTTATGGAAAGACTACTTCTTCGTTGATTGACTCCATCCTGAAAGCCATCGAGAAGGGAAAAATCAAGGTAAGAAAGGTGGACGACAACACGGCCGGAAAGGTAGAAATCTTAGTACACCTTACTCCTGGCGTATCGTCCGACAAGACACTGGATGCCTTGTATGCCTTTACTGACTGCGAGGTAAACATCTCGCCCAACTGCTGCGTCATCGACAACAAAAAACCGCATTTCCTTTCAGTGAGCAAGGTGCTGAAGAAATCGGTCGACAATACGCTGGCACTGTTACGCAAGGAACTGGAGATACAACGGGACGAAACACTGGAAACCCTGCACTTTGCTTCGCTGGAAAAAATCTTTATCGAGGAACGTATCTATAAAGACAAGCAGTTCGAACAGGCTGATTCCATGGATGCGGCTTGCGAGCACATCGACGAACGTCTGACGCCTTACTACCCGCAGTTCGTACGCGAAGTGACCAAAGAAGATATTCTCCGCCTGATGGAAATCAAGATGGCACGTATCCTGAAGTTCAACAAGAACAAGGCAGATGAGTTCATCGCACGCCTGAAAGCGGAATTGAAAGAAATAGACAATCACCTGGCGCACATCACGGAATATACCATCGACTGGTATCAACGCCTGAAAGAGAAGTATGGTAAAAACTTCCCGCGCCGCACGGAAATACGCAACTTCGATACCATCGTGGCTACCAAGGTGGCCGAAGCCAACGAAAAACTGTATATCAACCGTGAGGAAGGTTTCATCGGTACCGGACTGAAGAAAGACGAGTATGTATGCAACTGTTCTGACATCGACGATGTAATCATCTTCTACAAAGACGGTAAATACAAGATTGTCCGCGTGTCCGACAAATTGTTCGTCGGAAAGAACATCTTGTACGTCAACGTATTCAAGAAAAACGACAAACGTACCATCTACAACGTCATCTACCGTGACGGAAAGGAAGGTTATTATTATATCAAACGCTTCAATGTTACTTCCATCATTCGTGACAGGGAATACGACGTAACGCAAGGTACTCCGGGCTCTAAAATCGTGTACTTCACCGCCAATCCGAATGGAGAGGCAGAAGTCATCCGTGTAGTACTGCGTCCTACGCCCCGCATTAAGAAGCCTACGTTTGAAAGGGATTTCAGTACCATCAATATCAAGGGAAAACAATCCATGGGTAACTTGCTGACCAAGGCTGAGGTACACAAGATTTCCTTGAAACAGCGAGGGGGCTCTACGCTCGGAGGCAGAAAGGTGTGGTTCGACCACGATGTGCTCCGACTCAACTACGATGGAAGAGGACAATACCTGGGAGAATTCCAAAGCGAGGACAGCATCTTAGTGGTACACAAGAACGGAGAATTCTATACTACCAACTTCGACCTGAGCAACCATTACGATCCGGATATTCTCTGCATCGAGAAATTCAATCCTGACAAGGTATGGACAGCCGTGCTCTACGATGCCGACCAGCAGAACTATCCTTACCTGAAACGCTTCACCTTCGAAGCAACCACAAAAAAGCAGAATTTCCTGGGAGACAACAAACATACACAACTTATCCTGCTGACCTGTCAGGTGTACCCGCGCATCCAAGTGGACTTTGGTGGACACGACAGCTTCCGCGAAGCACTCATTCTGGAAGCCAGCGACTTTGTAGGCGTGAAGAGCTTCAAGGCAAAGGGTAAGCGACTGACGACTTATACCGTCGGCCAGATTACGGAGCTGGAGCCAACCCGCATGCCGGAACCAGAGCCGGAAGAGCCTGAAAAGGAAGAAGAAGGCATGGAGGAAGATGAAAACCAGAAAGACGACGGACAAATGAAACTCTTTTAAAATCGTATGAAACTACGAATTTACCTTATACTTTGCGCATGCTGGGCTGCTTTTTCGCTTCAGGCACAAGAAGACAGCCTGCGTGCCACACGTTACGTAATGCGCTCCGTACTCTATGGAGCGGGAATGAGTAACGTGCTCGATACGTACCTTTCACCCTTGGAATACAAAGGACCGGAGATTCGTATCCTTCGCGAAAACATGCGTATGACCCGGTTAATGAACGGAAACGTTTCGGCCCAAAATCTGTTGCAGGCTAATGTATCGTACACGCATAATCCGAGCCAGACCGCCAATATGTATGCCGGACTCGTAAACTGGACCTATGCACTGCACTATCAGTTTCGCCTGAACGAGCAACTGAAACTGCTGGCAGGTCCGATGATTGACCTGAACGGAGGATTCGTGTACAACACACGCAATTCCAACAATCCGGCACAGGCAAAAGCATACGGAAGTGTAGGTATATCCGGAATGGCCATCTACAAGTTCCGTATCGGAAACTATCCGCTGGTGGTACGTTATCAGGCCAATCTTCCGCTGTTGGGAGCCATGTTCTCTCCTGAATTCGGACAGTCATACTACGAAATGTTTTCCTTGGGACACAAAGGAAAGAACGTACTGTTTACTTCGCTTCACAACAACCCGTCGCTCCGACAGATGTTGACGCTTGATTTTCCCATCCGGAAAGTCACCATGCGCGTGGGGTACATCTGTGACCTCCAGCAAGCGAAAGTCAACCACCTGAAATACCATACTTATTCACACGATTTCATGATTGGCATCGTGAAAAACTTCTACCTGCTGAAAGGGAAGAACCGTATTTCCATGCCTTCAAACGTTACGCCTTATTGATATGAAACGGATTTATCATTGCTACTTATATGGCCTTCTGCTGATGCTGTCCTGCTTCACATTCTCTTCCTGCATACGGGAAGACATTCAGGGTAATTCTCCAGAAGCCAACTTTGAATCGCTCTGGAAAATCATCGATGAGCAATATTGTTTTTTGGACTATAAGCACGAGACGTATGGACTGGACTGGGATGAAGTACATACCCGCTATGCCAAGCGGATTTCTTCCTCCATGAGTTGGGAATCACTTTTCGAAGTCTTGTCGGAAATGGTCAATGAATTAAGAGACGGACACGTCAACCTGAGCAGTTCATTGGGTACATCGCAATACCGGGAATGGTTCGATGCTTATCCACGGAATTTCAGCGACAGCATCCAGAGCAACTACCTGAAAAAGGATTACATCATTACCTCCGGACTGACCTACCAGATTCTGGAAAATAACATCGGTTACATCTATTGTGAAAGTTTCTCCGACGGTATCGGCGACGGAAACCTGGACCAGATGCTGAAGAAACTGGAGATTTGTGACGGACTGATTATCGACGTACGCAATAACGGAGGAGGCAACCTGACTACAGCACAGAAACTGGCCGCACGGTTTACAAATGAGAAAGTACTGGTCGGCTACATCCGTCATAAAACAAGTCCGGGACATAATGATTTCTCGGACCCTGAACCTGTATATCAGGAACCATCCAACAGTATCCGCTGGCAGAAAAAGGCAGTAGTATTAACTAACCGCCGTTCTTACAGTGCCACAAACGACTTTGTGAATACCATGCGTCAATTCCCCAATGTAACTACCATGGGAGATACCACCGGAGGAGGATCTGGTCTCCCCTTCAGTTCGGAAATTCCCAACGGATGGTCCATCCGTTTCTCTGCCAGCCCGATGTTCGACCCGGACATGAACCAATTGGAATTCGGTATCGAACCAGACGTGAAAGTAGATATGACCAGCGAAGATATGCAGCAAGGAAAGGACACCATTATCGAAACCGCCATCAAAAAGCTAAAGAATTAAGGTGCAGTATTTGGAGAATATGAAAATTCTTCCTATCTTTGCCCTCGCAAAACAGAAATACATATTTCTGCATGCGCCTGTGGCGTAATTGGTAGCCGCGCCAGACTTAGGATCTGGTGTCGTGAGACGTGTAGGTTCGAGTCCTATCAGGCGCACACGAGAATGGATTTAATAAAACCGGAAAAAAGGTTTATTAAATCCATTTTTATTTATGTTCCAATTACCACTATGCAGACCAGTCGCACGCAGGACCTTACTTCAGGAAGCATCACACAAAGCATGCTCAACCTTGCCTATCCGCTTATTTTAGGAAACTTGCTCCAGCAAGGATACAATATTGCCGATACATTCATCATTGGAAGGACATTGGGCGCAAAAGCCTTAGCTGCTGTGGGTTCTTCATACACACTCATGGTCTTTATCACCTCCATCTTCATCGGATTATGCATGGGATGCAGTGCATTGTTCTCCATGCGTTACGGAGCAAAAGATTACGAAAACCTGCGACGTTCACAAGCTGCTTCCCTGCTGATTACAGGAACTTCCACACTGATTATATTCGCCTTCTCCTGCTACTATATACAAGATATTATCACCCTCATGCAAACTCCACAAGAGTTGCAGGATATGACCTACGACTACCTAAAATCATTTTCATGGGAATCTGGTTTGTCTATCTTTATAACTACTATGCGTATCTTCTACGCGCATTGGGTAATTCACTGACTCCTCTTATTTATTTAGCCATTTCCGTGGTATTAAACATTGTACTGGATATATGGTTTATTGTAAAACTTCATTACGGAATAGAAGGAGCTGCGGCAGCAACCATCATTTCCCAAGCTGTTTCGGCTATTGGTTTGTGCTTCTATTGCTGGAAAAAAGTTCCAGAAACCAGACTCTCCAGAAAGGATTTCAAGGTCAGCAGACAGCTCCTGAAACAAGTTTTTTCATACGCCTCACTGACCTGCATCCAGCAATCTGTCATGAATTTCGGTATCCTCATGGTTCAAGGCCTTGTCAACAGCTTCGGCACAGCCGTCATGGCCGCTTTTACAGCAGCCGTAAAGATTGATTCGTTCGCCTATATGCCTGTACAAGATTTCGGGAACGCCTTCTCTACTTTCACTGCACAAAACTACGGAGCCGGCAAAAATGCCCGCATTCTGAAAGGTATAAAAAGTGCATTTGGAATAACCACTCTCTTCTGCCTGCTTCTCTCATTGGCAATCTTCCTGTTTGCACCGCAACTGATGCAAATCTTCATCTCTCCTGAAGAAACGGAAATTATCCGTATCGGTACTGAATACTTGCGGATAGAAGGCAGTTTTTACCTCGGTATTGGGTATTTATTTTTATGGTACGGATTCTACAGAGCCGTCTGCAAACCGGAAATGTCCATCATTTTAACGATTCTCTCTTTAGGAACCCGAGTGGTGTTGGCCTATGCACTGGCTGCCATCCCTTCCATAGGTGTACACGGCATCTGGTGGTCAATCCCTATCGGATGGGCATTAGCCGATATATATGGCTGGATGTATTACTGGAGAAAGAAGAATGCTATGCTTTCCTTCCCTACCAAATAAAGAATAACACTTTATATCTATCTTTCTACCACTGAAAATAGTATATCCTCGTATCAACTATCGGAACTACACGCAAATAGTCATCCCCGATACTCCTGCCATCTCTACTCTTCAGCCAAGTATCATCCAACTCAAACTAACACATAGAATAGATACACAAAAAAAGGCCGCCTCATAAGAGACAGCCTTTTTCATATTTTATAAAACTATTACTGACGCTGAGTAGCTGAATAGTTAATCTTCAGTGCGTATGCCTGACGAAGAGCCTGTTTTACTTCTGTTACGATACCCATCTTAGTTTTTGCATCCACCTTCAGGGAAACAGTCATAAACGGTTTGTCTTCCTCTTTCATGTTTTCACGTTCCTGATAGATGTAGTCCTGAACTTCTGAAGATTCAGCGAATTTATCGTTCAACTGAATACGGTCGGTAGTACCCATCTTTTTCTGGAACTCCGGCATCGGCTTACCGATGTAGATGAAAGACACCAAAGATTTCTTTTCCAATTTTTCCAACTCTGTAGCCTGAGGAACCTTGAACTGAACCTTCAATGTAACTTCACGCATGGTTGTTACAATCATGAAGAAGAACAACATGGTAAAGATAAGGTCAGGCAAAGAAGAGGTATTCAACTCCGGCATGCCACGCTTACCAGTCTTATTAAATTTTCCCATGATTATTTTCCTCCATATTTTTTAGGTTCTGCTTCAGAAATCTTCTGCGGATAATAGTCTGTGATAGCTTTCTGTTCATCTTCAGAACATTCAGCGAATGTTTTACCGAACTGAGACTGAGCCAATTCGTTACGCAACTCATTGTAAGCTGCTACCAATTCGTTCTGAACCTGAATATAAGCATCGTAGCTAGTACCCACGTCATTCTGTACAGAGATTACATGCTTTTCTGTAATCATTACGTCACCGAAGAACGGAAGATGTTTTGCATGCTTTTCAGGCAAGTTCTCATCGTTATTCGGATTGGCAATGAATTCTTTTGCCTTTTGTCTCAACTGTCTGATATCAGACCATTCTCCACCAACCATCAACTGGTCGTCTTTGTTCAAACGAACCTGAAGAACGTTTCTTTCCTTTACAATAATATCATCTTTCTGCTCCTTGTTTTCAGGCGGAGGCGGCAAACGTCTCGCCAAACCACGGTCAGTATCCATTGATGTTGTAATAAGGAAGAAAATAAGCAACATGAAGGCAATATCGGCCGTAGAACTTGAGTTAATTCCGGGCACTGATCTTTTCTTTTTTGCCATTTGACTTACTCCTTATATTTTAATTAAACTTCAATGATGATATTATTTCTTCAAAATTCCAGACAAGTTAATCAATGTACCGATAGCAGCCAAGCCGAACAATACATAAGTAGAGTACAGCAACATGTCTGTTACCTTCAACATGGTTACATTGGTATATTCTGTACCACCACCCATAATTACAGTTTCAGAAGAACCGATATTATAAGTAACGATCAGCAATACGATTAAAAGAATCAGTCCAATCAAAGACTTGATAGCACCTTTCGGATTGTCTTTCAAAGCTCCACCAAACTGTGCGATAGCTCCTATAAGTGTAGCCACTACAGTTACCGCAAACATACCGTACATCAGGTACATCAGGGCCGGAGTGTTAGCCGGTTCAACCAAACCAGCTGCATTTGTTTCGCTGTATCCTACTCCGTAGAACATGCCCAGCACTACCAAGATCAGTGCGATGCATACATAGAATACGTAGTATGATACCTTGTATGATAATTTAGCCATTGTTCTTATTATTTTTTGTATTTCAAGTTGTACTTCATGATCATATCAAGCAATGTGATAGAAGAATCTTCCATCTGGCTTGTAATAGCTTCAATCTTAGACAAGATATAGTTATAGAATACCTGAAGAATCAAAGCAACGATCAAACCGAAGATAGTAGTAATCAAGGCCACTTTCATACCACCTGCTACAACTGTCGGAGAAATATCACCAGCCTGCTGGATTTGGTCGAACGCCATAACCATACCGATTACAGTACCCAAGAATCCCAAAGACGGAGCCATAGCGATGAACAATGTGATCCAAGAGCATCCTTTTTCAAGGTAACCAGCCTGAACACCACCGTAAGAAACAACTGAACGTTCAACTACGTCCAAACCTTCGTCGATTCTCATCAAACCCTGATAGCAGATAGAAGCAACAGGACCACGAGTGTTACGGCAGATTGTCTTAGCACCTTCTACATCACCTTTTTCCAAAGCAGCTTCAACTTTAGCCATCAATTTCTTTACGTCAACTTCAGCCAAGCTCAAGTAAATAATACGTTCAATACAGAAAGCCAAACCAAGTACCAATGCGATAGCAACCAAAGACATGAAGCCTGCGTCACCTTCGATAAACTTAGTCTTTAATTCTTTGTGTAAACCACCTTCTTCAACAACTGCAGGTGCTGCTGCTTCATCAGCTGCTGCTACTTGTTCTGTCTGAGCCGGAGCTGCTGTAGCTGTAGAATCCTGAGCCATAGCTGTCTGAGTCATTCCAAATGAGAGGACTCCCATCACTGCAAGAATTGCAAATAACTTTTTCATTGTGTGTCTAATTT
>ERZ835080.1068-NODE-1068-length-23226-cov-285.022183_pt1 | contig 23226 bp, 24 predicted proteins | sample MGYA00519688_ERZ835080 | MGnify/ENA primary metagenome ERZ835080 (study PRJEB31850, sample SAMEA3708770) | human gut metagenome | biome: human gut; feature: human-associated habitat; material: faeces | place: China | collected 2014 ... | reverse complement strand
ATGCAGCCGATGAAAGCAAGGTGGTAGTTCAAGGCTTGGATGGCTATATCGTAGCTGAGAAGAATGGACAGCTACTTGTTTGCTCGTTAAAAGATGAACAGAGAATTAAGGAATTTGGAAAATAAAAAAATGAATATAGTAAAAACAGAAATAGAAGGCGTACTCATAATAGAGCCACGCCTCTTCCGCGACTCTCGTGGCTACTTTTTCGAGAGCTTCAGCGAGCGGGAGTTTGAAGAGAAGGTTGCCCCAATCTTGGGACACAGTGTTCACTTCTGCCAAGACAACGAGTCTATGAGCAGCTATGGTGTCATGCGAGGCCTGCACTTCCAGCGCCCACCTTATACCCAGAGCAAGCTGGTTCGTTGTGTCAAGGGCAGAGTTCTTGATGTAGCAGTGGATATTCGCAAGGGTTCACCAACCTATGGCAAGCATGTAGCTGTAGAACTGACAGAAGACAATCATGTCCAGTTCTTCATCCCAAAGGGTTTTGCTCATGGTTTCGCTGTTCTCTCAGAAACAGCCGTCTTCCAGTACAAGTGTGATAACTTCTATCATCCAGAAGCAGATGGAGGTATCTCTATCCTGGATGATTCCCTTGGTATCGATTGGAAGATTCCTACAGAGTATGCCAATCTCTCAGAAAAAGATACGAAGCATGCGTTGTTGGAGGACTTTGATAGTCCATTCGATATCAATGTAAACTTGAATGAGTAGCAATCTTATTCCAACAATTCAACATTTTTTTCGAAAGATTCGGTGAACGTTATTTGATTGAAAGATAAATATCTATGAATCACGATATTGAAGCAATAAAAAATATTTCAGCGTGTGTAGGTAAGCAACTTCTTAATTCAAATCCCATTACCGGCTTTATTGTTTCTTACGTTGAGACGGTAAAAGCACGACAGGCTGAAAGAAAACTTAATCGTTGCATGGAAATGTTAGAAAGTTTGCAAAAAGACTTGGAAGAATCACGAAAGAGCATTAATGAAGAATATGTGAAGAATGATGATTTCCTCGATATATTTGAGCAAACAGTAGATCTGGTCACAAATGAACGAAATGATGACAAAAGGATGTACTTCAAGAATATTCTATTGAATAGCATCTTTAAAAATACAGTAGACTATGATATTACAGAGAAATACATGAATATTTTGTCGCGACTGGAAAAAGATGATTTAATCATTTTAAAAGTTTTATATCAGCCAGAATTGGCTAATAAAGCAAAAGGATATGTTTTGAAGAATCCGAATCTGGTAAATGGTAAACGTTCTGATTTTTTTCGAATAGAGAGAAATTATGATTTAGTATGGACTCTCAAAGATTTACTTCAAATCAATGAAGAACAGATAAAGGATTCATTATATGCTTTGACTAGAGAGCGATTAGTTAATGATAATACTCTAAGTTTTTCTCTTAAAACTGATGGAAATCCTGTTGATGTTCTTAAAAATCATTTAACACCAAAAGGCAAATCGTTTATTAATTATCTTATAAAAGATTAGGTTAGTATATTTAGTTTATACACTATAGAAAAAATATTCTAAAAGTAAAATAGCTATGAAAGTAGTTCTTTTAGCCGGTGGCTTCGGCTCACGTATTTCAGAGGAATCTCAATTCAAGCCAAAGCCAATGATAGAGATTGGTGGTATGCCTATCATTTGGCATATCATGAAGGAGTATGCCTATTATGGTCATACTGAGTTTATAATATGTGCTGGATATAAGCAGGAGTACATTAAAGAGTGGTTTGGTAACTATTTCCTACATAATTCTGATGTTACTTTTGATTATCGTCATGGCAAAAATGAGATGACAGTACACCAGACTAATATGGAACCTTGGAAGGTGACGATTGTGGATACTGGCTATAATACTATGACTGGTGGTCGTATCAAGCGTATCCAGAAATATGTTGGTGATGAACCTTTTTTGATGACATACGGAGATGGAGTTTGTGATGTTGAAATAGACAAACTGATAAAATTCCATAAAAGTCATGGTAAATTGGCAACCCTTACTGCTGTAAAAATGGCACAGGATAAGGGGGTGCTTGATATTCAGGATGGTGCAGTTAAAGCATTCCGTGAAAAAAATGCTTCTGATGGTGCACCTATAAACGCTGGTTATATGGTACTCGAACCACAGGTTTTTGATTATCTTACTGATGATACTTGTGTGTTTGAGAAGGTCGCACTTACCAAATTGGCAGAAGAAGGTCAGTTAATGTCTTATATCCATGAAGGATTCTGGCAGTGCATGGATAACATTCGTGAAAAGAACATGCTGGAGAAATTACTGGCCGAGGACAAGGCTCCTTGGAAGCGTTGGGAACGTTCAATTCCTAATCTTGAATATAAGAACAGAATGACGAAGGGAGAATAATTATGGCACAGATAGATAAAGTACAGATTATTAATCGTCGCCTGATTGCAGATGAGAGAGGCTGGTTCCTTAAAGCCATTACTGGTACAGAAGAAGGTATTCCAAATCATACAGGTGAGGTGTATTTAACGATGGGCAAGCCCGGACAAGCTAAAGGTGGGCATTATCATCCTGAGGCTGTCGAATGGTTTACTATTATTCAAGGTAGTGCAGTCTTGAAATTGGAGGATATGAAAACTCATGAGTATAGAGACATAGAAATGTCTTTAGAAAAGGCCATTACTGTTTTCATTCCAAATAACGTAGCCCATATCGTCGTAAATAATAGTGATAAAGATTTTATTCTTTTGGCTTATACGGATAAACTGTATGACCCAAAAGACACAATACCTTATAGTATAAAATAAGAACTATGATAGATTTATTTGATAATTTTTTTAAAGGAAAGCGTGTACTTGTCACGGGGCATACTGGTTTTAAAGGCAGTTGGCTTTCTATTTGGTTGCATGAGTTAGGTGCAGAGGTTGTTGGAGTTTCTCAAGAACCTTTTACCAATCGTGATAATTTTGTCCTGTCTGGTATTGGCCATAAGATTATGGCTGACCTTCGTGCTAATATTTGCGATGGGCAAAAAATGAAGGAGATATTTCAAAAGTATCAACCAGAAATTGTTTTTCATCTTGCAGCTCAGCCATTGGTAAGATATAGCTATGAGCAACCGGTTGAAACTTACGAGGCAAATGTAATGGGTACAATCCATGTAATGGAGGCTATTCGTTCAACCGATTCTGTAAAAGTCGGTGTAATGATTACAACTGATAAGTGTTATGATAACAAGGAGCAGATGAGAGGTTATAAGGAAGATGACCCTTTTGGAGGTTATGACCCTTATTCATCCTCAAAAGGTGCGTGTGAAATAGCTATTCAATCTTGGAGAAGAAGTTTCTTTAATCCTGAAGATTATGGCAAGAAGCATCATGTGAGTCTAGCTAGTGTTAGAGCTGGCAATGTGATAGGTGGTGGTGATTGGGCTTTAGACCGTATCATTCCTGATTGTATCAAGGCTTTGGAACAAGACAAGGTAATTGATATTCGTTCTCCTAAAGCGATTCGTCCTTGGGAGCATGTATTGGAACCTTTGAGTGGATATATGTTGCTTGCTAAAAAGCAATGGGAGCATCCAACTGAGTTTTGTGAAGGATGGAATTTCGGTCCAGAGTCCGAATCTGTAAGTACCGTATGGGAGGTTGCCACCGAGTTGATAAAGAATTATGGTAAGGGCGAACTGAAAGATTCTTCTGATTCTAATGCAGTGCATGAGGCAAAACTTTTAATGCTTGATATCACAAAAGCAAAAACTAAGTTGGGGTGGAAACCACGTATGAACATGCAACAATGCATGGAGTTAGTTGCAGATTGGTACAAGCGTTATCAAGCCGAAGATGTATATCAGCTTTGTGTAGAAGAAATTCATCAATTTTCTAATTATTAAACTCTCATATATTTAGATTATGAAAATTTTAATTATTGGGTCTAATGGCATGTTGTCTAAGGCTCTTACAAAATATTTCCAATCCCAAAAGGGAAATATGGTAGATGTTTATGGTTTGGATGCACCTAAAGATTATGAATGTGCAAATTTTTATCAAGTAAATTTGTTGAAAGATAAAATAGACTATGACAAAATTGTAGGTTATAATGTGATTTTTTATGCTTCTGGTGCAGGTGTGCAAGCGGCTTTGAAGACAGATTCTTCTTTGATGTATGCTTTGAATGTAAATGTACCGATAGAAATTACATTAAAACTTAAGCAAAACGGCTATAGTGGAACATTCATAAGTTTTGGATCCTATATGGAAATTGGCATAAATAATGAGGAAGGTAAGCGCTTTTCGGAAATCGATGTCGTTTGTTCGAAGCTTCCTGTTAGCAATGATTATGCCCTTAGTAAGCGTCTGTTTGGAAGATATATGATGGACTTTAGTGCTAGTTTTATGCACTATCATTTTATATTACCTAATATGTTCTCAGAGGATGACTTAAAACCTGGTACTCGTTTAGTACCATATACACTTCAATATTTGCAAGAATATGTGGCGGGTAAGAATCCCGAACCTCCAATGTTTAGTGCAGGTACGCAAACTCGCCAATTTATAACATTAGAAGAGATGATTAAAACAGTAGATATGAGTATTAATAAATCAATTCCTTCTGGCATCTATAATGTTGGTGGCGGTGAATATTTAAGTATTCGAAACTTGATTGAGCGTTTGTTTGCGATATATCAAGTTCCCTGTGAAGATGCATTCTTTGGTAAGGAAGTCCGTCGCGATGGTGATATAAAGAGTCTTTGTTTGAATGCTTCTAAACTGATGGGCGAAATTGGTAGATTGCCAAATTCGACAATAGAAGATATATTTCACGTAAATTAAAAAATTTGAGTTCCATGGATGCTAATAAGCGAATAGCTTTTAATACATCAATTCTGTATGTTAAACTTATAGTTTCCATCATAGTTGGGCTATATACCTCTCGATTAGTATTACAAGCCTTAGGGGCAAGTGACTTTGGGTTGTATTCTGTAGTAGGAGGTATTGTTACACTCCTCAATACAATAGGCATTACCATGTCTTGTACTTCCTACCGCTATATAAGTGTAGAGATAGGAAAGGCAGAAAAAGGTAATATAAACAAAGTATACAATACAATATTTGCTATTCATCTGTTTTTGGCAATTCTTTTGCTATTGATTGGTGCTTCGGTAGGAACATGGTATGTCAATACTTATCTCAATGTAGCAGAAATCAAAAGACCTGATGCATTATTTGTTCTTTATGCAAGTTTGCTGACGGCTTCATTATCTGTTATCAGTATACCAAGTAATGGACTTATCGTTGCAAGAGAAAAATTCTTGTTTACCTCTATTGTAGAAATTGTACAGTTTCTCTTTAAACTTATAGTCATTATCCTTTTTGTCATTGATTATAGTGGAAATAGGTTAAGGCTATATGCCATATTGATGGCTATCGCACAGGTAATTCAACCACTTACTTATACCTTATATTGTAGTATAAGTGAAAGAAATGCTACCAGATGGTTCTTCAATAGCAACTGGAGTGATTATAAGGATATTATCATCTTTACTTGGTGGCTTTTATGTGGTGCCGTTTGTGTCTTGGGAAATAACCAAGGTGCAGCTGTAATTATCAATCTTTTCTTTGGAACAATAGTGAATGCTGCGTATGGCATAGCTTTGCAAGTTCAGAACTATATATTAATGTTTGTAAAGAATCTGGTTCAGGCGACATCTCCACAAATTATGAAGAACTATGGTTGTGGCAATGAGGAACGCTCTTTAATGTTGGTTTATAAAATATCGAAGTATTGTTTTCTGGTCATGCTTATGATTGGGATTCCTGCAATTATTTCCATTAAGGAAGTATTAAAACTTTGGCTCGGTGATGTTCCCCAATACACAGACGTATTTGTTTCCTTATTATTGGTGAACGGCCTTGTTGCCTGTTTGAATTCTGGTTTTGATGCTTTGATACAGGCATCAGGAAAGATTCGACGCAATCAAATCGGTTATTCTCTAATTAATATAAGTTTGCTTCCCATCATTTATATACTATATAAATTGGGTTGTCCTTGTTATGCCAATGTTGTTGTAATGATAATACTTAGTATAGCAACGATTGTATTTCAATGCTATATAATGAAGCGAGTATCTAACTTTCAGCTAGGTGACTATTTCAATTCTACCATCTTGCCAAGTTTTGTTACAACGCTACTGGCAAGTATGGCTTTTGTGTTAGTGTTAAAAATGCCAACGACAGACTTCATTTCATTGGTAACTAATTCTCTTTTAGCTGTTGTATGGGTAGCTATATGTATACTTTTATTAGGGCTGAACAAAACAGAGAAACTTAAATTAAAAAATATCCTCATTCATAAAATTCTAAAGAAAAATGGTTAAAACGGCTGTATTATTTGAAACATATATTAGAGATGATTATGCTCGTATTGCTTTTGATGCAATAAAAAAAGCACAACCTCGTAAGCTTTATTTCTACTCAAATAAAGCTCGTGAAGATCATCCTGAAGATGTAAGACGCAATGAGCGAATTCGCTCTTGGGTAAAAGAAATAGATTGGGATTGTGATTTACATACTTTCTTTAGAGAAGAGTATGTAGATCAATATACATCACTAAGTGGAGCCATCAATTGGGTTTTTGAGAATGAAGAGCAAGCGATTGTCTTGGAAGATGATTGTGTCGCTTCTTTGGCATTTTTTGATTATTGCGAGAAGATGCTCGAAAAATATAGAGATGAGCCAAGAGTTTGGATGATTAGTGGTGATAATTATATGGAAGATTACAATCCACATGGTTATGACGTTATGTTCACAAAAGATATGCAAATCTATGGATGGGCATCTTGGCGTGATAGGTGGAACAAGATTGACTGGAATTATGATTTCGTGGCAGATTATGAAAAGTGTGGATTCTATGATTCTTTCTTTTCTACAGATCGACAGAGAAAATATTATAAGCGACTATATTCTTCACAGCATGAATTTATAAAGAAAAAGCATTGCTGGGATTTTGTCTTCGTTAATACAGGTTGGAGATATAATGCCCTAGCAGTATTCCCATCCAGGAATTTAGTGGAAAATATAGGTCTAGATGGTGTTCATGCAAAACAGAATAAAAAAACTCCGTATAATAAAGAAGTTACATACACAGATAAAGAATACATCATTCAAAGAATTCCTCCATTCTTCCAGGAAGATTATCTCTTTGAAAATAAGGTCTTCTTTGCTGTAAGATACAAACAGACCATGTTGAGATATCGTATAATAAACAAGATTAAAAGATTGCTAGGTATTTAAACTATGGCAGACAACGTATTTTTATATCATGTCCGGAATCAGGTGTGCGCTTTGCTTACCTGATGTTCCACTTTACCAATATGGGTAAGCACAATTTGGAATCAGTGGAGTATCTTTGTGATGTGTTCCGCAGAAATAAGAAAACGGCAAGGGACAAATTGATAGATTTTTTCGCTCATAGATGGCAGATGGCAACAGTTACTTCTTGGACAGAAGTTCAAATGATTTTTTTAATATAATTTTAAAAAGCAATTTACAATGAATACATTTATCTCATATAAGAACTATTTAAATAAAATTACTCAAAACAAGGATAGTAGAGAAAATTATGAATGGAGTAATGTATGGATAGATTCGGCAAACTCTGAGTCTGTTACAAAAGCTTTATTAATTGGTGATTCTACTATTCGAATGGTAAGAAGTACCTTTTCAAAGGTGGCTAATATGCCTGTTGATATGATTGGTACCTCTTCTCCAATTAATGATAGTTTATTTGTTGAATTAGTTGACTACTTTTTCAGAAATTGTAATTGTAAATACGATTATATATTTATACAATTAGGTCATCATGGCAGAATTAGTCAATATGGGGGGGGGCATATGATGATGTAGATTTTAATGAATTTGAATTAAGTTATAGGGGATTAATAGAGTACTTACACCAATTTTGTGATAACATAATTGTAGAAACTGTTTTTGATTCTGTTATTCCTTTTAAACAATCTTTTGTAAAGGACTTGTTGTTGAAGTTCAATATTTATCAATTGTTGTACAAATTTAATATCAAAAAAGAAGTTTATGACCAGTCTATTAATAGCATTACGTCTAGAAAGAACTTCATTATTAGCAAAATAGCAGATGATGTAGATTACGTTATGTTTTTAGATATAAACGAATTTATGAATCATAAGCCTTATATTCATATAGACCATATACATTTTGAGGAGAATGCTAAAAAGGTTATTGCTCGTCAAATGTTTCAACAAATTATTAGTGATATACAATGAAAGTATTATATGATTATCAAGCGTTCACAATGCAACATTTTGGAGGAGTTTCGAAATGCTTTTGTGAATTATTAATGCATAAGCCCAAAGATTTAGATTATGAGATTGCTATAAGCCAATCAAATAATTCACATCTTATAGATAGTAATTTAGTAGATAATCTAGTATACCCTGCTATGGATTATCAAGTCTTTGCTAAACGCTTTCCGCATTTAGCAAAGCATAAAATATATAAATTGTTAAATATATTAGGCTTAATAAAGGGAGCAGAGAAATTAAATAAAAAGGAGTCTATACTTAAATTGAAAGAAAAAAAATTCGATGTATTTCATGCAACGTTCTTCGATGATTATTTTCTGCCATATATTGGTGATAAGCCCTTTGTTATAACTGTGCATGATATGATGCCGGAGATATTTCCTGATTATTTTAAAAAGCCGAATCCGGAGACTAAGAGAAAGAAAGAGCTTTGTGAAAAGGCTGCTGCTGTAATTGCTGTTTCAGAAAATACCAAAAAGGATTTGATTCGTATAATGGATATTCCTGAAGAGAAAATTCATGTTATATATCATGGTGGACCTAATATTGATAATAGTTTTTCTTTACCTTTAGTACGAGGAGAATATTTCCTATATGTAGGACAGCGTGATGCTTACAAAAACTTTCATCAAACTTTAATGGACTTCTCTTTATTCCACCGTCAATTTCCTCTTGTTAAATTAGTATGCACAGGTAAACCTTTTAGTTCATCAGAAAATAAACTGATACGAGAACTGGAATTGCGTCAAAATGTGATTTATATCAGACCTACTGATATCGAATTGCTGAATTTGTATCATTATGCAATAGCTTTTATTTATCCATCTTTATATGAAGGTTTTGGTATGCCAATACTAGAAGCTTTTGCTTGTGGATGTCCTGTGTTATTAAATAACAAAAGTTGTTTCCCGGAAATTGCCGGAGATGCTGCTTTGTATTTTGAATCAGATGCTTCTAATTCAACGCTTGTAGATTGCTTAATCCAAATCTATAAGATGAATAGAAATGATAGAGAGGCTTTGGTAAAAAATGGATACCGTAGATTAGCTTGTTATAATTGGACACAATCTTCTTTGTTGTTATATAACATTTATAAAAAAATAATATGATAAGAATAGTTTTGATTTATATATTAGTTATATCTACAATAACTAGTTATACTCCACTACTCCTTTTTTCAAATTTTACAGTAATACATGCAGTCCAAGTTTTTGCAGCTTTATTGCTTTTGATAAATTCTTTTAGTATTATACGACACAATAAACTGTTTAAATTGTTTGTCTTTTATACTATATTTCATTTTGTTACATATGGTCTTCGTGGAGAAAACGCTAGCTTTAGAGAATTTATAATGTGGGAAATTCCACCATTATTATATATGTCTATAACGAGCCGAGATGCTACTAAATTTAAGCCTTTATTTTATTTTTTGTTAGCTCTGTTTTTAACAAATGTAGGCGTTTCAATAATAGAAAGAATAAATATGTCGCCGATGTTCCCTGCAAATGAGGCTTTTATGGAAGATATTAAAGAAGGTATGGCAAATGGAGATGTAACTACTTTCAGAGCAACAGCTTTGTTTGGACATCCTCTTACGAATGCCAATATTACTGCAATAATGGCTATATGTTTGTATTATTGCCAATTTCTTACAGTAAAGAAAAGACAGATTTGCTTGTTTTTATGTCTAATTTCTTTACTTCTTTTCGGAGCTAGAGGGGCTTTATATATATTTATACTTATAGTCTTAATCCTTTTGTACAAGAATCTAACTACTCAATCAAGGAAAAATAGACGTTATTTCTATATAGCATTCCTTTTATCAATTATATTAATATATAAATATTCTGGTTTTCTTGCATCAAGGATTCTTAGTCAAGATGTTAGTAGCGATGGAGTAATGGCTCGTGTTTGGACGATTCAGTCATTTATGAATTTATCTTTTACAGAATTATTGTTTGGAGGTAATAAACTTTTATATGAAGAAAATGGTTACCTCATGACAATTGCCGAAGCAGGTCTTATCTTAGGCTTGGGTACAATATTATGTCAAATACTTTTTTCGTGGAAGATCATATGTAATATGAAAAAAAGTGATAAAATGTTAGTATTACTATCCTTCGTGGGAATAGGCAGTACTAATAGTAATTTGCATGGATATTGGATAATAAATATGTATTTTATATATGTAATATTTTGCATTTTATGTTTTCAAAATTATAACCTTCAAAATAAAAAGATATGAAGCCATTAATTTCTGTTGTTACAATAAGTTTTAATGCTGCTAATACAATTGAGCGGACTATACAATCAGTATTAAGTCAAAGTTATAAAAACTTAGAATATATAATTATTGATGGAGGTTCATCAGATGGAACTCTTGATATTATACGTAAATATGAAGATAGATTAGTGTGGATAAGTGAACCAGATAATGGCATATACGATGCTATGAATAAAGGCATTCGTATAAGCAAAGGAGAATGGCTGAATTTTATGAATGCAGGAGATCGTTTTGCGTCAAACGATGTGCTAGAAAAAATATTCAGTTATGAGTATCCTGAAGATATTAAATTTTTTTATTCAGATACATATTTTGAAAATAAAAATTTTCAGCGAACTTTTGCCCCTCATGATCATAATATCATGCGTATTAATCATCAGAGTTCTATATACAAAAAAGAGTTGCATTTCGAGCATGGTTTTTATGCGGTAACTCCCAAAATTATAATATCAGATTTACTCTTTTTTCTTCAAGTTCCTAAAGAATGCTTTCATAAAGTTGATACAATAATTTCTATCAATGAAACTGATGGTGTTTCTGGGGGTATTTGGTGCTTAGAACAGGCGGTCTGTGCTAAGGTAGTATTTAGACAATATAGTTTTACTCAAATGCTGCTACACTATGTATCAGCTAGAATTAAAAGACTTTTACATTTAATATGATTTACTTAGAATTAAAAGGTAGATTAGGAAATCAGTTCTTCCGTTATGCTTTTGCTCGTATGTTACAAATTAAGAGAGGGAATAATGAAAAACTTGTTCTAGGTCTTAGTAACATGAGTAATAAAAATCCAAATGATGGCTGGTGCGATTCATTAAAGGATTTTAATGTGATAAGTTATGATACGTGTACTCAACGTTTAGTATATAAATATGGTACATTTTTCCAAAAAATCATAGACTCTTTATTTTTTGTTGATTTACGTTTGTTCGCTCGTAATATACGCGCAAAGCGAATTATAGCCGCTAGAAAATGGCTTCATTTTCTAGCGAAGAATGGGTTGATTCATATGGTGGAGGAATACTACGATGTGCCTCTTCCTTCTACGGAGAATGTTATCATTGACGGCGGATTTCAAGCCTCAAAATATTTTAATGAAATTCGTCCATTATTACTTAAAGAATTTATTCCTAAACACAAACTTCTTCCTGAGAATAAGGAACTATACGAGAAGATTGTTAGTTCTAATTCAATTTGTATTAGTATAAGAAGAGGGGATTATGTTTCTGTTGCAGAGTATAATAAAATATACAATATCTGTAGTAAAGATTATTTCGAAAAAGCCGTTGATATTATCAAAAGAAACGTCGCTAACCCTGTTTTCGTAGTTTTTAGCGATGATATTCAATGGGCAAAAGAAAACTTGGATTTTGGTGGACAAACATATTATGAACGAGGTGTAGATCCTTTATGGGAAAAAGTACGTTTAATGTCAGCTTGCAGGCATTTTATAATTAGTAATAGTTCGTTCAGTTGGATGGTTCAGTATCTTGGAACAGCTAAAGATAAAATTGTTGTATCACCTGATAGATGGTATAATGGAACCGAATATCCTTGCTATCTTATCGAAGATAATTTTATTAAAATCAAAGTATAATGGACCTATTATTTATTCAAGGGGGATCACGCCTAAAATTAAGTGATAAAGGGAATTGGTTCACAGATCCAAATTTTACAGATGAGGTCTGGAAGAGATACATGGCAATCTGTGATCATCTTACAATTTTACTACGCAGAGAGGAAAAAGTGTATGCAGAGGAGGTGTGCCAAACACGTTTTAATCCAATTCCAAAATCTGCTAAGATAGAAGTTATTGCATTAGAAGACATTACCCGTCCAAAAATGAACATGTTCAACCTTTATGTTAAACATAGAATAAAAAAAGCTATTTACACAGCTGTTAATAATGCTGACAAGGTTATAATACGTTCTGCATCTTACTACACATCTATTTGTATGGAGGCATGTCTTCATTTTAATAAACCCTATTTAATGGAGGTAACAGGATTTGCTAAAGAAGGTATGTCCAATCATAGTGTACTTGGTAGAATTTCTGCTCGCTATTTTGAAGATTTGTCTATTAAGATTGCTCAAAATGCAGAAGCAGCAATTTATGTAACAGATGAAGCATTACAAAAAAGATATCCTTGTAAAAAAATGTTAGGTTGTTCTGATGTTGTTCTTAATCAAACCGATGATAAAATATTAGAGCAAAGATTGAGAAAGATTACAGAAAAACAATATGGTGATCCTATTTGTTTAGGAACTGCAGCCTTTTTAGATGTGAAATGGAAAGGACAGCACAATGTTTTATTGGCTCTCCATGAACTCAAAAAAAAAGGAATTACTAACATCCATTATGAAATGATAGGAACAGGCAACGGGTATAATCTTATGAATCTTGTAAAAAAGTTAGGGTTGGAAGAGCAAGTTAAAATTTTAGGTGCATATCCGCATGAAGAAGTTTTTAAATGGCTTGACCATATTGATATATATATACAACCTAGTTATCAGGAGGGATTATGTCGTGCAATAGTGGAAGCTATTAGCCGTGGATGTCCAGTAATAGCAAGTGACGCAGGTGGTAATTATGAACTTATAAATAATAATTATATTTTTCCTTGTGGAAACTATATTCAATTAGCAGCATTAATAGAGAAGATTATTCCAAATGAAGTTAATGAAGCTAAGAGAAATTTTGAACGTTCCAAGCATTATAACAAAGAACGGCTTGATTTAATGAGAAATAAGTTCTTATTGGATTTTATCAATCAATAGTTCGTTTCATTAGAGCCCAATTTTTATTGAACACTAATGAAACAACATAAATAATAATAAAATAAGTAGTTATGGTTAAAATTACAGCAGTAATTCCTATTCGTAGTGGATCACAGCGAGTAAAGGGCAAGAACCTCCGTCCTTTTGCTAACACTACGTTGATGGAGAACAAGATTAATTCATTGCTTCAAGTACCAGAGTTAGACTCCATTATAGTGAATACTAATTCAGAAGAAGCAATAGAGATTGTAAATAAAAAGTATTCGGGGGGGGGTAAAATGGCATCGTAGAGAAGAGTATTATGCTTCGTCTCAATGCTCAGGAAGTGAATTCTTCCAGCATTTAGGTGAGGTGACTGATACCGATATCTTTGTGTATGCACCATGTACATCTCCTTTTATTAAACCAGAAACAATTTCACAGTGTATCAAAGCTTATCTCAACAAAACTGATGAGTGTGATTGCATAGCAACTGTTAGTTCCATTAAAGAGTTTATGTGGCTTGATGGTAAGCCTGTCAACTATAATCCGTTGAATGCACCAAACTCTCAGAACCTTCCAAATATAGTAGCCCTAAACTTTGGAGCAACAGTTACATCACGAGAGGATTTGATTGCCAATCATAATATCATTGGTAAACATCCTAAATTCGTTAAGACATCTGATATTGAAGCCATTGATATTGATACTCCGTTGGACTATTATATCGCAGAACAGATTTATAAGAAACTTTACATTGAAGGTAAAGGCTTGTTGGATTGATGCGGTTTACCTGAGCTGAGAGCACTGTGGTAATATACATATTATGTTGATGAAGACAAAAATCTTAGATTGTACCCTTCGTGATGGTGGTTACTATACGAATTGGGATTTTAGTTCTGATGTTGTCAAGACTTATATCGAGACAACCAATAAACTTCCTGTAGATTACTTGGAAGTTGGTTATCGTAATAAACCAACGAAAGAGTATATGGGTAAGTTTGGTTATACGCCTGTTTCCATATTGAAGAAACTACGTAAGAGTTCTAACAAGAAACTTGCGGTAATGCTGAATGAAAAAAGCACATTACCAGAAGATTTGGATGAGCTTCTTACTCCTATCAAGGGATTGGCTGATATGGTTCGTCTGGCTGTGGATCCAAAGAACTTCGAACGTGCTGTTGTTTTGGCTAAGGCCGTAAAGGCTATGGGATTTGAAGTGGCATTCAATACTATGTATATGTCAAAATGGAGTACAGAGTATAAGGGATTCTTGGATAATCTGTCAGAAATCAATGGAGTAGCAGATTTGTTCTGTATGGTAGATTCATTCGGTGGTATTACTCCTTCTGAAGTAAGAGAAATTACGGTAAAAGTGAAGGCAAATACCACTTGCGCTGTAGGATTCCATGGACACAACAACTTGCAGCTCGGCTTGATTAATACTTTGACTGCTATTGAATGCGGTGTAGACTTTGTTGATGCTACAGCTTTGGGTATGGGCAGAGGTGCTGGTAATCTGAATATGGAATTGCTTCTTACTTATCTTAAAAACGAAGGCTTGGATGTTGATTTCAATGTCTTAGGCGATTATGTCTCCAACTTCCAGCCATTGCTAGATGAATATCAGTGGGGCACTAATCTGCCATATATGATTTCGGGTGCTAATCGAATTCCTCAGAAAGAAGTGATGGAATGGGTAACCAACCGAGCATATAGTTTCAATAGCATTGTTAGAGCTTTGGATAACAAACGTAATTGTGTTGCTGATAATGCGCATTATCCTCTTTTGGATGCAAAAACAACAGATAAGGTTTTGATTATTGGAGGTGGTAATTCTGCTATTGAGCATCAAGAAGCTATCAAGGAGTATCTGAAATCTCATCCAAACGTTGCAGTGATTTTTGTCACTTCCCGTCATGCTGCTTCTTATCTTGATATAGATAATGATAAATATTATTGTCTCGTAGGAAATGAGGCAAAGCGAATGAAACGCAATATTAAAGCGAGTGAATTCAATGGTAAGTGTATTTTAGCTCCTTTCCCGAGAAAGATGGGAACTGAAGTTCCTGATTTTGCAGAAGACTCAACTTTTGAGTTAAAAGACATTGCATTCACCCAGGATTATTTAGATTCTTGTACAGCTATTGCTTTACAAATAGCATTGGATTTGGAAGCTAAAGATATATTTGTCATAGGATATGATGGTTACAAGGGAGAAGTCCTTTCTGAAAAGGAAATGGACTTGACCAATGAAAATAGAACTTTATTTACTGGTTTTGTTTCTTATTTCAAGAAACCATTGATTTCCTTGACAGATACACTGTATAAAGAATTAGAAGTTAAATCAATTTATCAATACATATAATATGGATAAAATAGCATTCTTTTTGCCAACCCGCAAGGGTAGTGAACGAGTTAAGAACAAAAATACTCGCCCTTTTGCTGGTATGGATGGAGGACTTATTGAGAATAAGATAAGACAACTCCTGGGGACTAAGTTGATAGATGAGATAATTCTTTCTACCAATGATGAAAAGTGTATGGAAGTAGCGCAAAAATATGCATCAGATAAGAGATTGCGTATTATTCCAAGACCTGATGAACTCTGTCTTAGTTCTACTAATTTGCAGGATTTGATTTGTTATGTTCCAACCATTACGGATGCAAACCACATTCTTTGGGGACATGTAACTACCCCTTTGGCTGGAGCAGAAGAATATGACAACGGTATAGAGTTGTATCTCTCCAAACTCAATGAGGGTTATGATTCGCTGGTTGGTGTAACAGAACTGAAAAACTTCTTGTTGAATAAAGAGGGTAAGTTGGTGAATAATACAACGGATATTCCTTGGCCACGTACTCAGGATTTGGAGCCTTTGTATGAAATCAATCATACAATGTTCCTTGCAAAACGAGAGGTTTATACAGAATTGAAGAATCGCTTAGGTAATAAAGTTCTCCTTCATGTGATGGATGAGATTCATTCTAAGGACATTGATTGGGAGGATGATTTTACTATAGCAGAGATATTGTATAAGCAAGTAAATAACATTATTATTAACAATATGGGGGGGTAATTCTCATTAATTTTACAGATGCTTCTCTCACTAATAAAAGAGCAGCATGATAAAAAATGAAAAATTTGCCTTTTTCTTGCCAACGAGAAAAGGAAGTGAACGAGTTCAGAACAAGAATACCAGAACTTTTGCTGGTATTGAAGGTGGTTTGTTGAAGTTGAAATTGAATCAGTTGTTGGAAATTGACAGAGTTCATGATATTATCGTTTCAACAAATGATCCTGAAACAATTGAGATTGCACAGTCGTTCAATAATGATAGAATTCAAGTAATAGAGCGACCAGAAGCTTTGTGCTTGTCTTCTACTGTCATCGAGGATTTCATTAATTATATCCCAACAGTGGTCAATGCTGATCATATATTTTGGGTTCATGCAACAGCACCATTTGCAGACAAACAGGTTTTGGAGAATGCACTTGATGTCTATGAGAAGGAAGTGATTGGTGAAAATAATTATGATAGTTTGCTTAGTGTAACTAAGGTACAGCAATTTCTTTGGTCTGCTAAAGAAAATAAATGTATCAATCATGATAGAGAGCAGGTAAAATGGCCACGAACTCAAGATTTGGAACCATTATATGAAATTAATCATGCATTTTATATAAATAGTAGAGAGAACTATCTGAAGTTCAATGATAGAATTGGTGTAAAACCATACTTATATGAATTGGATAAGATTCACTCGTTTGATATAGATTGGAATGATGATTTCCAACTTGCTGAAATTATTTATAATAGTTTATATGCAAAAAAATAAAGTAGTAACATTTGGAGAAATCATGGTGCGCTTAGGCGCACCTGATTATCTCAAATTAATACAGAGCAATAGCCTGGATGTTAGTTATGCTGGTGCAGAAGCTAACGTTGCAGTGAGTCTTGCTCATTATGGAATATCTACAGATTATATTACTTGCTTGCCTGAAAATCCTATTGCAGAACATTGCATTATGGAATTACGTGGCCATCGTGTAGGAGTAGACCATATCCTACATTCTGGTAAGAGAATGGGTATTCTCTATCTTGAGACAGGTAGTAATATGCGTCCATCCAAGGTGTTTTATGATCGCGAATATTCTTCGATAGCAATGATAGAGCCTGGTAGTATCAATTGGTATGATATATTGAAAGATGCTACTTGGTTCCATTGGACAGGCATCACTCCTGCTTTATCACAAAATGCTGCAGATGAATGTTTGAAAGCTATTCAAGTAGCAAACGAATTAGGTGTAATGGTATCTTGTGATATCAATTATCGCGGCAATCTTTGGAACTATGGCAAGAACGCTTCAGAAGTGATGCCAGCTTTGGTTGAAGGTTGTGATTTAATCATGGGTAATGAAGAGGATTGCGAAAAGGTTTTTGGTATCAAGCCAAAGAACTTTGATGCATCTAATACACAAGGAAATATTAATCAGCGTACTTTTGAGTCCGTTTGTCAGCAGATGATGACTCGATTCCCTCGTTGCAAGAAGATGGCAGTAACCCTACGTGGTGCTATCAATGCGAATCATAATACCTGGTGTGGTATCCTTTATGATGGAAAGCAACTATATCAGTCTGCCAGATATGATATCACGGATATCGTAGATAGAGTTGGTGGTGGTGACTCCTTCATGGGAGGTCTGATTTACGGATTGCTTCATTATGGGGATAATCAAAAGACTTTGGATTTTGCAACTGCAGCTAGTGCTTATAAGCATACGTTGAAAGGTGATTTCAATTGGGCAACAGTAGATGATGTTGAGGCTTTGATGAATGGTAATATTAGTGGTAGAGTAAAGAGATAATTATATGGATACAATAAAATTTAAAGAATTTATAAAATATTCCCGATATGGCTCATTAGCTAGAAAAATCGCAATCCCATATTTTTGGATTTGTACAAAAAAAACAGATTTGCTTTTTTTGTTACGTAAGGCTGGTATCTCCAACCCTCTAAAATATCAGTATTTAAAAAAATGGAAAAATATTCATAAAGGGGAACGTTGTTTTGTTGTAGCAACAGGACCGAGTTTAAAGATTGAAGATCTTGACAATATAGCAAAAGCTAATATTTATAGTTTCGGAATGAATTCTTGTGCTCTTGCTTTGGATAAAACCATATGGGTACCTAATATTCTTGGTGTTCAAGATGAATTTGTATATAAGAAAATTGAAGATACAATTGTAAGAGAATCTAAAGATAAGTTGAAAGGAAAAATATGGGTTAGTGATAATGTTTCTTCAGTTTTTAATAGTGCAAAACAGTTCAACGAGTTTACACTAAATTATCAGGATCATAAATATGACCCTAAGGCAACGAAGAAAATCCGTTTTTCTAGAGATTTGAGTTATGGAGTTTATGATAATTATTCAATTGTTTTTGCGATACTTCAACTAGCAGTATATATGGGGTTTAAGGAAATATTCTTACTCGGATGTGATTGTAATTATGAACTTCCGAAATCAAATTTTATAGAGCATGGAGCAAAGGAACCTAACAAACACATTCTTGGTAATCGTTTGATAAAACTACATCATGAATTTCGAAAATTCGCAGAAGCAAATGGCGTAAAGGTTTATAATTGTACTCGTGGAGGAATGTTGGAAGAATATCCACGAAAAAATATAGATGAAGTTCTTGGTGTAATTTGACAATAAGTTTTTGATTATGAAGATTCTTGTCGTTGGAGGCACAAGTTTTATAGGTAGTTTGTTAATCCCCAAGCTGTTGTTTTTGGGTTATGATGTTTATACATTATGTAGAAATAAAACTAAAGCAGAAAAACTATTGCCCTCAAAATGCCATATTATTATAGGTGATATTACTGATGAAAAATCATTGACTGGTTGTTGTGAAGGTATTGATATGGTCTATCAATTGGTAGGTCTTTCAGGAAATGAACTTCCTTCTGATTACCAGTTTAAGCGATTTCGTAAAGTAAATGTTGTAGGTCTTCGAAATATAGTCGAAGAAGCTCAACGAGCTAAGGTAAAACGCTTTGTCCAGGTGAGTTCAATTGCAGCAATGGGCATTGTTCAAAAAATGCCTATAACAGGACAAAGTAAATGTGAACCATATTTGCCATATCAGGTGTCTAAGAGAGAAGGCGAACTTCTTGTTCTCGATAAAGTAAAGAACGAGAATTTCCCTGCTATCATTATTAGACCAGCAAAGGTTTATGGTATAGGTGGGGAGGATTCATATCAGAGTATCATCAAAATGTGCAAGAAAGGGTTCTTTCCGAAAGTTGGTATCAGAGATACGATGGTGAGTCATTGTTACATAGATGATCTGATTACTACTCTGACTCTTCTTACCGAGAAAGGAAGAATTGGTGAGATTTACAATTGTGCCACGGAAAAGCCGATAGGTTTTTATGAAAGCGTAAATCTTGTTGCTAAATTGATGCACACAAAAGTTCTTATGATACCAATTCCACGCTGGGCAATGGCTTCTTTGGCATACTTGATAGAAAGAGTGTTTGGATGGATGGGTAAGAAATCGCCTGTTACCAGAAGAAACGTTATAGCAGCCACAACTGACAGAATTTATGATTTTACTGCGAATAAGCGTGATATTGGATTTGTGAGTAGCGTAACAATGGAAGAGGGAATTCGTAGATGCGTAGAATATAACAAAGAAAAAGGATTATTCTAAAATGAAAATTCAAGAAACCAAAATAGTTGATGTTCGTGTTCTTTGCCCTAAAGTCTTTGGTGACAATCGGGGTTCCTTTATGGAAATTTGGAATGAACATGAGTTAAAGCAAACCGGTATTTCAGATGTTTTTGTTCAAGATAATATTTCTACATCTGTAAAAGGAGTATTACGTGGTGTTCATACACAAATAAAATTTCCTCAGGCGAAAATTGTTTCATGTCTCCAAGGGAAAATTTATGATGTCGTAGTGGATTGTCGTGCTGGTTCTCCTTCTTATGGAATGTGGCATGGAGAAATATTGTCAGGTGAGAACCATAAGCAACTCTATATACCTGCTGGTGTAGCTCATGGCTTTTTGACATTGGAAGATGCTATGGTATATATGAAGGTAACAACGCATTATACACCAGGAGATGAAATAGGTTTCTTGTGGAATGATCCCGATGTTGGTATCAAATGGCCAATAACCGGGAATGTGGACTTAATTTTTGCAGATAAAGATTTGCAATGGAGAAGCTTTCAGGATATGATGAGTGAGTTAACTGAGTTGAGACAGAATTAAATATTTATATTATGACTGTAGTTTATACTTGTGATGACAACTTTGTCTGGATTATGGGTATCTCTATGATTTCTCTTTTTGAGAATAATAAAGATATGAAAAATCTGGATGTTTACTTGCTTGGTGATCATGTGAGTGAGGACAATAAAGATGTTTTGTCTGGGATAGCTAAAGGCTATGGAAGAACTTGTTCTTTTATAGATGTGCCCGACTTAAACATTCCTAAGAGTTTGACTAGTAACAGATGGCCGAAAAGTGCATTTACCAGAATGTTCAGTGGAGAACTTATGCCTACTGATATTCATAAGATTCTCTATTTAGATTGTGATATTATAGTAAAAGGTAGCATTGCTAAGCTAGATAACTTCGATACTCAAGGTTATGCTGTTTCTGCAGTGAAAGATTGCGTTAGTAAGCAATATAAGAAGAAAATTGGCATCTGTAAAGAAGATAGTTATGTAAATGCAGGTGTATTGCTTATGGATTTAGATAGGATGCGGCAGTTGGATATTCGACAAATGATGTCTCATTTTGTTGATACGCATCAAGGGTTGATTAGTTATGCAGATCAGGATATCCTGAATGGTATGTTCAAAGGTAAGTTTGGCATTATGCCTCCTGAATATGATGTAATGACTCAGATGTGTGCCTATACTTATAATCAAATTCTTCAGTATCGCTGTCCTAGTGCATATTATTCTAAAGAGGAAGTTGAATATGCACAACAAAATCCTATCATTATACATTATACAACTTGCATGCTAAATATCAGACCATGGTGTAAAGAATCTAAGCATCCTTGGGCATCAGAATTTGATAACTATCAGGCAATAAGTCCTTGGGCTAACAAACCTAAAGGTATCGCTAAGTTTAATAAGATGGAACATAAGATTATTCGAATTATATTTTCTCTTCCAGATTTTATTTCTTATAGATTGATTGGGTTGTTGCATGCAACTATTCGACCTATGATTATAATGATGAAGGCCAAATAATAGAATCCAATAATGATTTTAAAAGATTTAAAACATGAAAGGTATCGTATTAGCAGGTGGTAGCGGTACACGTTTGTATCCTATCACAAAGGGTATCAGCAAGCAGCTGATTCCTATCTTTGATAAACCGATGATATATTATCCTATCTCGGTATTGATGTTGGCTGGTATCCGTGAGATACTGATTATCTCAACTCCATTCGACTTGCCTGGTTTCAAGCGACTCTTAGGCGATGGTAGTCAACTGGGTGTGAAATTTGAGTATGCTGAGCAGCCATCACCAGATGGCTTAGCACAGGCTTTCATTATCGGAGAGAAATTCATTGGTAATGATTCTGCTTGCCTTGTTTTGGGAGATAACATCTTCTATGGTGCTGGTTTGAACCAGATGTTGCATCAGGCAGTAGTAGATGCCGAGCAGAATAACAAGGCTACTGTCTTCGGTTATCGTGTAAGTGATCCTGAACGATATGGCGTGGCAGAGTTTGATGAGCAAGGCAATTGCCTGAGTATCGAAGAGAAGCCTGAGCATCCAAAGAGCAATTATGCTGTAGTGGGCTTATACTTCTATCCTAATAAGGTGGTGGAAGTGGCTAAGCATATCAAACCATCTGCTCGTGGTGAGTTGGAAATCACAACAGTAAACCAGGAGTTCCTGATGGATAAGCAGCTGAAGGTACAGACCATGGCAAGAGGATTCGCCTGGCTTGATACAGGAACCCATGATTCCCTTTCTGAAGCTTCAACCTTTATCGAAGTCTTGGAGAAGCGCCAGGGCTTGAAGGTTGCTTGCTTGGAAGGTATTGCTTATCGCCAAGGATGGATAGATAGTGATACGTTGCGTGAGAATGCTCAGCCAATGCTGAAGAATGACTATGGCAAATATCTCCTTTCAATCCTTGAAGAGAAAGGTCAAACATTAAAAAAGAATTTAGAATATTAATTTTTTGAACACGAATCTTATGAATAACACGAATATAGAGGTTATAGTTTCTCCTGAATGATTCGTGTAATTTGTGTTTGAATATATACATTGATTAGAATGAAGAATATCATTATCACGGGCGGTGCTGGTTTCATCGGCTCACACGTAGTAAGACTTTTCGTGAACAAATATCCTGAGTATCACATCATCAACCTCGACAAGTTGACTTACGCAGGCAACCTGGCTAACCTCAAGGACATCGAGGACAAGCCTAACTATACTTTCGTAAAGGGCGATATCTGCGATTTCGACCTGATGTTGAAGCTGATGCAGGACTACAAGGTGGATGGCATCATCCATCTCGCTGCCGAGAGCCATGTAGATAGAAGCATCAAGGATCCATTCACTTTCGCTCAGACCAACGTGATGGGTACCCTGTCTCTGCTCCAGGCGGCAAAGATTTACTGGGAGAGTCTTCCTGAGGGATACAAGGGCAAGCGCTTCTACCACATCTCTACTGATGAGGTTTACGGTGCCTTGCAGATGACTCACCCTGAGGGTATTCCTGCTCCTTTCACTACCAAGGCATCCAGCGATAAGAACCACGAGGCTTACGGCGAGGAGTTCTTCGTAGAGACTACCAAGTACAAT
>ERZ835080.1043-NODE-1043-length-23723-cov-14.306025_pt1 | contig 23723 bp, 21 predicted proteins | sample MGYA00519688_ERZ835080 | MGnify/ENA primary metagenome ERZ835080 (study PRJEB31850, sample SAMEA3708770) | human gut metagenome | biome: human gut; feature: human-associated habitat; material: faeces | place: China | collected 2014 ... | reverse complement strand
CGCTTTACTTCCAGCTGGGACTCAGAAGTCATTCTTTTGTCTCAGCGCTTGGCGCTCAAGTATAATACCATACGCCGGGCCGGATGTCAACACTTTTTTGCAAGTTTTTTCAGGTTTTTTCGCGCCGACTCAAATCCGCTTCATCCTCTTGGATTCTTCAGGCAAAGTCTTTTGTTTTTTATAATGTATTATATAAGGGGGTACAGTATAGACAATGACCTTTATTACCCTGCGGAAAGCACTACTTCCTTTGTGCAGATTGTCAAGAGGTTTCGTCTCAAATTTTGTTCCGGAAATTTTCCTCTATTTTTGGCGAAAGCTACAAAACACAAAATGTAGTGGTTCTTCCATTGACATATCACTAAATAGTGATATGATAGTACCAACGACCAATGAGAGCTGCGGGTGCCTCTTGTATCAGGAGACACCCGTTCACACTGTATACGCGAAACAGGAGGAGCGCTATGAAGATCATCAAACGCAACGGTGCGGAAGTGCCTTTTGATATTACCAAGATCATCACCGCTGTTACCAAGGCCAGCGATTCGGTAGGCGGCAAGGCCCGTCTCTCCCGGGAGCAGATCACTGACATCGCCGCAGCCGTGACCGACCAGTGTCAGGCACTCAACCGCGCTGTCAGCGTGGAAGAGGTACAGGATATGGTGGAAAACCAGCTCATGGACATCAAGGCCCATGACATCGCCCGCCACTATATCACCTACCGCTATATCCAGAGCCTCAAGCGCCAGACCAACACCACCGACGAGCGCATCCTGAGCCTCATCGAGTGCCAGAACGAGGAAGTCAAGCAGGAGAACGCCAACAAGAACCCCACCGTCAACAGCGTCCAGCGCGACTATATGGCCGGTGAGATCTCCAAAGACCTGACTGCCCGCCTGCTGCTGGACCCGGAGATCGTTAAGGCGCATCAGGAAGGCCTTATCCACTTCCACGACTCCGACTATTTTGCCCAGCACATGCACAACTGTGACCTCGTCAATCTGGACGATATGCTCCAGAACGGCACCGTCATCTCCGGCACCTATATCGAGAAGCCCCACAGCTTCTCCACCGCCTGCAACATCGCCACCCAGATCATTGCACAGGTGGCTTCCAACCAGTACGGCGGTCAGAGCATCAGCCTGACCCATCTTGCCCCCTTCGTGGACGTCTCCCGCAAGAAGATCGCTGCCGAGGTCGAGGCCGAGATGGAAGGTCTGGATGTCTCTGCCGAGCGCAAGCGTGAGATCGTGGAACGCCGCCTGCGCAGCGAGATCAACCGCGGCGTTCAGACCATCCAGTATCAGGTCGTCACCCTCATGACCACCAACGGTCAGGCCCCCTTCATCACCGTGTTCATGTATCTGGGCGAAGCCCGCAATGCGCAGGAGAAAGCTGACCTCGCCATCATCATCGAGGAGACCATCCGTCAGCGCTATCAGGGCGTGAAGAACGAGGCCGGTGTCTGGATCACCCCCGCCTTCCCCAAACTCATCTACGTGCTGGAAGAGGACAACATCCACCCCGGCGACCCCTACTACTACCTGACCGAGCTGGCTGCCAAGTGTACCGCCAAGCGGATGGTCCCCGACTACATCTCCGAGAAGAAGATGCTCGAGCTGAAGGTAGACAAGAATGGCGAGGGCCACTGCTACACCTGCATGGGCTGCCGCAGCTTCCTGACCCCCTATGTTGACCCCGAGACCGGCAAGCCCAAGTATTATGGCCGCTTCAATCAGGGCGTCGTGACCATCAACCTGGTGGACGTGGCCCTCAGCTCCGGCGGCAACTTTGATAAGTTCTGGAAGATATTCGACGAGCGTCTGGCCCTCTGCCATCGTGCTCTGCAGGCCCGCCACAAGCGCCTGCTGGGTACCCCCAGCGACGCCGCCCCCATCCTGTGGCAGTACGGCGCACTGGCCCGCCTCAAGAAGGGCGAGAAGATCGACAAGCTGCTCTTCGGCGGCTACTCCACCATCAGCCTCGGCTATGCCGGCCTGTATGAGTGCGTAAAGTATATGACCGGCAAGAGCCACACCGACGCCGGCGCAAAGCCCTTCGCCCTCAGCGTGATGCAGCACATGAACGACAAGTGCAACGAGTGGAAGAAGGCCGAGAACATGGACTACTCCCTCTATGGCACCCCGCTGGAATCCACCACCTACAAGTTCGCCAAGTGCCTGCAGAAGCGGTTCGGCATCGTACCCGGCATCACCGACAAGAACTATATCACCAACAGCTACCACGTCCATGTCTCCGAGCACATCGACGCCTTCACCAAGCTGAAGTTTGAGAGCGAGTTCCAGAAGCTGTCTCCGGGCGGTGCCATCAGCTATGTGGAAGTCCCCAATATGCAGGACAACCTCGAGGCGGTCATGAGCGTGCTGCAGTTCATCTACGACAACATCATGTACGCCGAGTTGAACACCAAGTCCGACTACTGCCAGTGCTGCGGCTACGACGGCGAGATCAAGATCGTCGAGGACGACGGCAAGCTGGTGTGGGAATGCCCCAAGTGCGGCAACCGTGACCAGAATAAGCTGAATGTTGCCCGCCGCACCTGCGGCTATATCGGCACCCAGTTCTGGAACCAGGGCCGGACGCAGGAGATCAAGGATCGGGTGTTGCATCTGTAATTACGATTTTGATGCCCTCCGCTTTGCTCTGGGCATAACAGTGGAAAAATTATTTTTTATTTCACGTTTGGAGCGGCCTGCGGGCCGCTCCAAACGTATTTTCACCGGAAGGGCCGCAGCGGCAGGCTTCCATTTCTTTGTAAAGTACAGGAATCATATTATGAACTACGCGACTATTAAATATTACGACATCGCCAACGGGCCGGGCGTCCGCACCAGCGTCTTCGTTTCCGGCTGCCGCCACCACTGCCCCGGCTGCTTCAACGAGGTGGCATGGGATTTCGGCTATGGCCAGCCCTTCGACAAGCCCGTCCGCAACGAGGTGTTCGCCTCCTGCAAGCCGGACTATATCACGGGCCTCTCCCTGCTGGGCGGCGAGCCGATGGAGCCGGAGAACCAGCGGGAGCTGGTGACCTTCGTGCAAAATTTCAAAGCCCTTTACCCGAAGAAAACGGTCTGGTGCTACTCCGGCTACACCTGGGAGCAGCTGACCGGCAAAGTCCCCTGCCACGCGCGGTGCGAAGTCACCGACGAGCTGCTGAGTCTGCTGGATGTGCTGGTGGATGGCCGCTTCGTGGAGGCCGAGCACGACATCTCCCTCCGCTTCCGGGGCAGCCGGAACCAGCGTCTGCTGGATGTTCCCAAGTCCCTCGCCGCCGGGCAGCCGGTGTGGTGGCAGGACGAAAAAGTATTCTCCACCCATACGATGGAATGATAAAACATAGCAATTCAACTTTTTAATGCAACAGCAACAGCGTTGAATTGCATATCGCAAATATGCTGTTATCCTGTTGCGTTATTTTCTTGACTTGCGATAAAAAGCGCAGATTTTCCGCAACGAGCCTCTTGGCTCGTGGAAGATCTGCGCCTTTTCTTATTCTCTGCTTCCCACTATATCCTCAATGGCCCGCAGGAAGGCCATGCCATAGCGGGCGGCTTTCTTTTCGCCGACGCCGGTGATGTTCAAAAACTCGTCCATGCTCAGGGGCTTGCTCTGGACCATCTCGCGGAGGGTCGCGTCGCTGAACACCATGTAGGCCGGAACATTCTGCTTCGCTGCAAGACGCTTGCGGAGGGCGTAGAGCGCGGCCAGCAGCTTCTCGTCGGCCTCGCTGAGGTCGCCGCTGGCAGCAGCACGGCGGGACGACAGCCGCCGGGAGTTGGCCGCTGCCCTCTGCTTCGCGGCGGCAGCGCGCTGTTCCACCTCCTGCGCATTCTGCTCGGCAAAGAGGCAGCAGGAACAGTTGCCGCACTTTTCAGGTGCGGCCTCGCCGAAATAGTTCAGCATGAACCGCCGCAGGCACTTCTGGGTGGTGGAGTAGAAGGTCATATACTTGAGCCGCTCTTCCGCCTTGCGGGCGGCCTCGGCCTTGACGTCGGCGGGCAAGCCGTTGTCTGCCTCCATCTCTTTGTCGATGAAGAAGCGGATGGTTCGCACATCCGTGCCGGAATAAAGCAGGATGCAGCGGGACGGCAGACCGTCGCGGCCCGCGCGGCCCGCCTCCTGATAATAGCTCTCCAGATCCTTGGGCATATTGTAATGGATGACGAACCGGACGTTTGGCTTGTCGATGCCCATGCCGAAGGCGTTGGTCGCCACCATGATTTGGATGCGGTCATAGAGGAAGTCGTCCTGATTCTTCCGCCGGGTGTCCGCATCCAGCTTGGCATGGTAGGCCGCTGCCCGGATGCCCCGGCTCTGGAGCAGGCGGGCCGTCTCGTCCACCTGCTTCGTAGTGCTGCAATAGACGATGCCCGCGTTGTCGCCCTCCCGGAGCACAAGGTCCAACAGCTCCTTGGGCTTCTGGCTGGGCAGGGCGCGGCGCGTCTCGAAGTAGAGGTTGGGCCGGTCGAAGCCGGTCGTCACCTCATAGGGCTGATGGAGCTCGAGGTGGCTGCGGATGTCGTCCCGCACCCGGGCCGTCGCCGTGGCCGTGAACGCGCCCACCACCGGGCGATTCGGCAGGCTGTCCACGAACGCCTTGATGCGCAGATAGCTGGGGCGGAAGTCCTGCCCCCACTGGCTGATGCAGTGGGCCTCGTCCACCGTCACCATGCTGATGAGCTTTTCCTGCGCGAAGCGCTGGAAGCCCGGCATTTCCAGCCGCTCCGGGGCCACATAGATGATCTTATACCAGCCCTCCCGGGCGCGGCGGAGCATGAGGGCCTTCTGGTTGTCGGTGAGGCTGTTGTTGAGGAAAGCCGCCGCCACCCCCGCCTGCACCAGCGCCCCCACCTGGTCCTTCATCAGGCTGACCAGCGGCGACACCACGATGGTGATGCCGGGCAGAAGCAGCGCCGGCACCTGATAGCAGATGGATTTACCCGCGCCGGTGGGCATCACCGCCAGCACATCCTGCCCGGCAAGCAGCCGCCGGACGATGTCCTCCTGCCCCGGGCGGAAACTGTCGTAGCCAAAAACTTTTTTCAAGATAGAATGCGGGTCTGCCATGGGTGCCTCCTGCGTTTTTCAAATCTGTATTCGTATTATTATAGCACAGCGCGGCCCGAAATGGTATCGGAACGCTCTTCTGTCGTCGTTTTTTGGCAGGTATTTGCTGGTGTTCCTAGCTTTTTGTGCGCGAAAATGCTATAATAAGAATACATATCTCCATCTCCGGCCCATTTTGTTCTGAACATGGCCGGGCAAGCACGATAAGGAGCTTATTTTTATGCAACAGAAACTCATCACCTTTGCCGTCCCGTGCTACAACTCGGCGGCATATATGCGCCACTGCATCGAAACGCTGCTCTCCGCCGGGGAGCAGGCCGAGATCATCCTCGTGGACGACGGTTCCGTGAAGGACGAGACCCCGGCCATCTGCGACGAGTACGCTGCCAAGTACCCCACCATCGTCAAGGCCATCCATCAGGAGAACGGCGGCCACGGTGAGGGCGTCAACCAGGGCATCCGCAACGCCACCGGCCTCTACTACAAGGTCGTGGACAGCGACGACTGGCTGGACACCGACGCCCTCCAGAAGGTGCTGGCCCGCCTGCACACCCTCGTGACCCGCGGCACCGCCCCCGACCTCATGATCTGCAACTATGTCTACGAGCACACCGAGGACGGCACCAGCCACACTGTGCGGTACACCAACATCTTCCCGCAGGAGCGTCTGTTCACCTGGATGCACGTCGGCCACTTCCGCCCCGACCAGAACCTGCTGATGCACTCGGTCATGTACCGCACTGAGGTGCTGCGCAAGTGCGGCATGGTGCTGCCCAAGCATACCTTCTACGTGGACAATATCTTCGTCTACCAGCCTCTGCCTTTCGTCAAGACCATGTATTATATGGACCTCGACCTCTACCGCTACTTCATCGGCCGCGCCGACCAGAGCGTCAACGAGAGCATCATGGTCAAGCGCGTGGACCAGCAGCTCCGCGTCACCCGGCATATGATCGACTGTCAGGACCTCGACGCCCTCAAGGGCGAGAAGAAACTGCGGACCTATATGCTCCACTACCTCTCCATGATGATGGCCGTCAGCGACATCTTCCTGCTGCTGGACGGCAGCGCCGAGGCGAAAGAAAAGCAGAAGGGCCTGTGGCAGTATCTGCGCGAGCACACCAGCGCCGCAGTCTACCGCTCCATCCGCTTCGGCTTTGGCGGCGTGACCAACCTGCCCTTCCCCAAGGGCGACGCCATCGTGGTGGGCGGCTACCGCATCGCACGGAAGATCTTCAAGTTCAACTAAATTCACGATTGTTGCATACAACAGGGCCGCTGCCTGCGCAGCGGCCCTGTTTTTTTGCCTTTTTCGGCCATTTGTTAAGGAATCTTCAATTTTGCCGCCTGAAAAGATGTTGCTTTTCAGAAAGTGGAATAGTATAATTTATTACTGTGCTGTGTTTTTTGGGCTTTTGGCAAGCAGCAAGAAAACGCGCCCGACTGAGAAAAAGGAGGAAAGGGCGGCTGCGCGTCGGTATCGTGCTGCTGCCCGCAATATCGCATGGAACAGCTTCTCATCTGCCTTTCCGCGGCGCTCATCGCAGGTCTTTTGATGTCGCGCCTCGCAAAGGCGATCCATTTGCCGGCGGTCACATCGTATCTGCTGGCGGGCCTGCTGCTGGGGCCTTTCTTTCTGGGGCGTCTGGGCCTGAGTAATTTTGGCATCGGCTTCGGCACCCTCGAACAGGTGGACAGCCTGTCCATCATCACCCAGGTAGCGCTGGGCTTCATCGCCTTCGTCATCGGCAACGAGTTCCGTCTCTCGGCTCTTGAGAGCATGGGCAAACAGGCCATCACGGTCGGCATTTTACAGGCCGTCATGACCACCGCCCTCGTGGATGCGGCGCTGGTCATCCTGCACTTCATCCGGCCCGACATCATCTCCATGGCCTCGGCCATCACGCTGGGTGCTATCGCAGCAGCCACGGCCCCTGCCGCCACCCTGATGGTCGTCAAGCAGTACAAGGCCGACGGCCCCCTCACCCGCCTGCTGCTGATGGTGGTCGCCATCGACGACGCCGTGGGCCTCGTGCTCTTCTCCGCCTCCTTCGGCATTGCCAACGCCCTCGAGCAGGGCCGCATCGACGCCATCAGTATTCTGGTGGAGCCGGTGGTGGAGATCGTCTTCTCGCTGGGTCTGGGCGCTGCGGCGGGCTTCGCGCTCAACCAGCTGGAAATTTATTTTCACTCCCGCTCCAAGCGCATGAGCCTTTCCGTGGCCTTCGTGCTGCTGACGGTGGGCCTGTCCATGGTCACCTTCGACATCGGGCCGATCCACTGCGGCTTCTCGCTGCTGCTGGTCTGCATGATGACCGGTACGGTGTTCTGCAACATCTGCCCCACTTCCGATGAGCTGATGGACCGCCTCGACCGCTGGGTGTCGCCGGTGAACATCCTCTTCTTCGTGCTCAGCGGTGCAGAGCTGGATCTGAACATCCTCTCCGACCCGCTGGTGCTCCTCATCGGCGTGGTGTACATCGCCTTCCGCTCTCTGGGCAAAATTTCCGGTGCCTTCGTCAGCGGCCGGGTCACCCACTGCAGCCACAACATCCAGAAGTACCTCGGCATCACCCTGCTGCCGCAGGCTGGCGTGGCGCTGGGCATGGCAGCCGAGGCCGCTGAGCTTTCCGACGGCCACATGGTGCGCAACGTCGTGCTCTTCTCGGTGCTGGTGTATGAGCTGGTAGGCCCCACCCTCACCAAGCTGGCGCTGACCGCCGCCGGCGAGATCATCCCCGAGGGCCGCACCAATGCCCGTATGGCCAACAAGCCCGAGTTCCCGGTCTCCCTCGACTAAGTCTGCCTATGACAAACGGCACTCCGAACTGCTTCGGAGTGCCGTTTACTGTATCTTTTGGTCGAATTATATGTTATAATTGTCTCACGGTCCTTACCGACCCAATTTCATTGGGAAGGGAGGTGTGTCCTATGCACGAGATGTTGTCTTTCATGGTATCTGTCGCAGCTGGTGTGACTTCGAATCTCATCAGCAAGTGGCTTGACAGAATGCTGAACAAGGACTGTAAGCACTAAAAAGAAGACCCCTTCTTTGGAGCTGCAACTCCAGGAAGGGGTTTTCTTCTTTTGGTGTGAATTCTATGCACGAATTCATTGTCTTTCTGTCTTTATTATATGCGATCGTACAGAAAAGTCAAGCATTCACTTCAAGATAACTTCGCCATTCTCGGCATCCACCGTCAGGCTGCCGCCCGCTTTCAGGGTGCCGTCGATGATGCGCTCGGCGGCGGGGTCCTCCACAGCCTTGCGGATGACGCGGCGCAGGTCGCGGGCGCCGAACTTGCCGCCCTGACTCTTGGCCACGAGGGCAGAGAGAGCCGCCGGAGTGTAGCTGTAGGCGATGCCCTTGGCTTCCATGCTGGGCTTGTACTCATCCAGCATGAGAGCCGCGATGCCTTCCAGCGTCTGCTGGCTCAGCGGCTTGAAGGCGATGACCTCATCCACACGGCCAAGGAACTCAGGCCGCAGGAACTGGCTCAGAGCCTTACGGGTCTTTTCCTCACTCAGCTGCTCCTCGCTCTTGTTGAAGCCGAGGCCGGAGGTCGTCTTGTCGCTGCTGCCGGCGTTGGAGGTCATGCAGATGACCGTATTGGAGAAGTCCACCGTCCGGCCCTGTGCATCGTTGATCTTGCCCTCGTCGAGGATCTGGAGCAGGATGTTCATGACGTCGGGGTGGGCCTTTTCGATCTCATCGAACAGCACCACGCTGTAGGGGCGGCGGCGCACCTTTTCGGTGAGCTGGCCGGCCTCTTCGTAGCCCACATAGCCCGGAGGCGAACCGATCATGCGGGACACCGCATATTTCTCCATATACTCGCTCATGTCGAGACGGATGAGCGGGTCGGGGCCGTCGAAGAGCTGGTTTGCCAGCTGCTTGACCAGCTCCGTCTTGCCGACGCCGGTGGGGCCGACGAAGATGAAGCTTGCGGGACGGCGGCGGCCCGACAGGTCGGCGCGGCTCCGCTTGACGGCCTGTGCCACCAGATGGACGGCCTCGTCCTGACCGATGATCTTCTTTTTCAGCTCCGCTTCCAGCCCGGCCAGCTTGACGAACTCCGTCTCCTGGATCTTCACCGCCGGGATGCCCGTCCACAGCTCAATGACCTTTGCCACATCGTCCATGGTCACTTTGATCTCGCTGGCAGCAGCCTGCTTTGCGGGCAGCTCTGCCTCGAGCTTGGCGATGCGGGTCTTCCGCTGGGCCACCTGCTCGTAGTCGATGGCCTCATTGACGTCGGAGGACTCCATGTCCGCCTCTTCCTGCCTGAGGCCGTCCAGCTCCTTCTGCATCTCGAGATACTCCGAGATGACCGGGTGGGCGAGATTGCAGCAGGCGCAGGCTTCGTCCAGCAGGTCGATGGCCTTATCGGGCAGGTAGCGGTCCGTGATATACCGCTCACTGAGGGTGACGATGGCGCTCAGCACATCGGCATCCACCTGCACATGGTGGTGCTCCTCGTAATACTTCTTGATGCCGTTCATGACGGCCAGCGTATCGGCCACGCTGGGCTCTTCCACGCGGACGGGCTGGAAGCGGCGCTCAAGGGCCTGGTCCTTCTCGATATACTTGCGGTACTCGTTGAAGGTGGTGGCGCCGATGACCTGGATCTCACCGCGGGAGAGGGCAGGCTTGAGGATATTGCCTGCGTTCATGGCGCCCTCGCTCTCACCGGCGGAAGTAATGGTGTGGATCTCGTCAATGAACAGGATGATGTTGCCGGCGGCCTTGACCTCGATCAGCAGGCCCTTGACCCGCTGCTCGAACTGGCCGCGGAACTGGGTGCCGGCCACGAGGCTGGTCAGATCCAGCAGGAAGATCTCCTTATCCTTCAGACCCACAGGGACATTGCCCTTGGCGATGCGCTCCGCGATGCCCTCGGCGATGGCCGTCTTGCCGACGCCCGCCTCACCGATGAGGCAGGGGTTGTTCTTCTGGCGGCGGCTCAAGATCTGGATGGTGCGGTAGATCTCGCGGTCGCGGCCCACGATGTCGTCGAGCTTGCCCTCCCGGGCTTTGCGGGTCAGATTCTCACAGTAGGTGTCGAGGAATTTGCGGCGGGGCGGCTTCTTGCCGTTCTTCTGGGCCTTTTTGCTGTTTCCGGCATCGCCCTCCGCCTTGACGCCCAGCGGGAAGGTAGCGCTGGAGCCGGGGACAAGGTCGTCGTCCCCTTCGTTCTCCTCGCCGTCCATGGGCTGGCCCATATTCATCATGAGGGAGAGGGGGTTCGCGTCCCCCATCTCATCCATCATGCTCTCCATCCGGTTTTCCATGTTATCCATGTCCTCGTCGGACATACCGAACTGCTTCATCAGGTCTTCCACCGGCTTGATGTGCAGCTCACGCGCACAGTGCAGGCAAAAGCCCTCATTTTTCATCTGGCCGTTCTCCATCCGCTGGACGAAGATGATGGCCGGACGTTTCTGACAGCGATTGCAGACCATATAGGTTCCTCCTAAAGCTCCCCTTTACAGGAAGGGGTTGAACAGATTGAATGCTTTATAGTAAAGGCTGCTGCTCATGACCGTATCGTTCAGGACGGTCAGATTGCCGCCGGTGATGACGATGACGGCCCACACCACACAGAGCATCAGATAGATGTCCATGGTGCTGGCGACACAGCCGGTGACCCAGCCCAGCCAGCGGTTGACGGTGCCGATGACCGGCAGCCGGTTGACGAGGCCCAGCACGGTGACCAGCATACTCACCAGCATCCGCAGCAGGGCAAAGACCACAAAAAAGAGCACGACCGAGATGACCGGCGTAAGCAGCGGAGCCAGCACCTTCTGGACGATGGCGTCCGCCAGCACCACGGCGTTGTCGCTGAGCACAGCCGAGATGGAGCGCTCGCAGGTCTCCACGATGGAGGCGCGGAAGCTCTCGGGCAGAAAGCCCGCGTACTTGTCCGCGATGCCGGTCAGGTCCACGACCCCTCCGGCCGAGATGCTCTCGGCGATCTGGGTACGGAAGCTCCCGGCCAGAAAGCGCTGGAACACCTCGGCAGCGGCCCAGCCCGAAAAGACCCGGGCGCCCACGAGGCTGAAGACATTCCCGCCCAGCTGGACACTGGCTGCGAGAAAGCCCTTGCGGGCATAGCGCACAGCCAGAAGCAGCCAGACCACGGTACATACTATATCAAAAAGAAATGACGGATTCTTGAACATATCTTGTTTTCCTTATTATGTATTGCTTTGAGCGTTGTTTTCCGCCGCAGGCGGGGTCAATCCCTGCACCGTATTGCCGCAGAAGACCAGCAGCTGCCTGCGGTCGGCCAGCAGACCCTGCGGGCGGGCCGAAAGGCTCTGGGTCCACTGGGAGGTGCCGTCGGTGGAAAGGCACTCCACCCCTGTATCAGTGAGCAGATAGAACTGCGCACCGGAGCGGACGATGCGGTTGGACGCCTGCACCTGCGTGGTGTTCTCGACACCGAGATCACGGCCCAGCATCACGGCCTGACAGAGCTGGCCGGAGGCCAGCAGAAGGGCAGTATTGCCCGAAGCGTCCACCGAGATGTCGCGGAGGGCCTGCCCGGTAAAGTCATAGGCTGCCCGCTCTCCGCCCGATGCGTCGTAGAGGACAGCGCGGCTGTCGCAGACGGCCAGGATGCTCTGGGAACCGGTCCAGCTCAGCCACTGAGCCGCGCCGCTGCCGCTGCCCACCAGAAGGGGGTCGCCCTGCGCCAGGGTGACGACATAGAAATTCGTGACCATCTGGCCGCCGTTCACCGTCACCGCCGCCACTGCCAGCCGCCGCCCATCCGGCGAAAAGGCCAGCCGCAGCGGGGTGCCGTCGGTGATGGTAAGGCTCCAGCTCAGCAGCTGCTCCATTGAGGACGAGTAGACCCGAAGCCGGGCCGCGCTGCCGGGGTCCTCTGTGACGACGGCCAGCGTGCCGTTGTCGGCCATGGCACAGAGGGTGATGCTGTTCTCCATCGTCTTGGTGTAGAGGTTCTGGGTCCGGCTCTCCACCCGCAGCTCATTGCCCGAGCGGTTGTAGAGCACAAAGCGGTTCTTGCCCACAGCCAGCGCAGGGCGGGCGTAGCCGCTCTGGATGGAGTTGAGCCGGGTGCCGGTGCGGGACCAGACCACGCACCCTTCCTCGCCCAGCTCCACAAAGCTGCTGTTCATGGCGGCTAGCTGTTTCACCTCCATGACGCCGGTCTGCTGGGGCCAGCCCGTGCCGGGGAAGAGCAGGATGCGGGCGGTATCGGCCCAGTCCTTGGCCATGGCAACAGAGCTGCCCACGATGCCGGTGGTGAACAGCACCACCAGCGTCAGCGCCACGACGATGAGTGCCGTGCGTCGGATGCGCCGGTTCCGCACCCGCTCGCGGGCCTGCTCGAGGTATTCGACCCGTCCCGCCGAAAGCGGCTCGTCCGACACAGGCCGGGGGCCGCGCTGTCTTTTTCTCATACTCTCCTGTCCCTTCGTGCAATGACAGTGCTCCCAAAGGGGCGTTTTCCCTCCGGGAGCATCGGTCGTGTTTGCGTTATTCTATGGGCGTGTCGTAGTCCACGCTCTTGAGGAAAAGCCCTTTCGCCGCCAGCGTCGGCCCGGCGTTTTTGCGGTCGCGGCTGGCGAGGATGCCCGGCACGGCCTCAGGCGCAAGACGCCCCGCGCCGGCCTCACAGAGGGTTCCTGCAAGGATGCGCACCATGTTGTAAAGGTATCCGTCTGCCGTCACCGTGATGTCGATGTCGTCGCCCCGGCGCTGGACGTCACAGGCCGTGATGGTGCGCACGGTGTCGCCGTGAGCCGCGGCCGAGCTGCCCGAGGCGCAGAGGGCGAGGAAATCGTGCTTTCCCACAAAATACTGCGCCGCCTGCTGCATCCTGTCCGCGTCCAGCCGCCCCGGCACTTTGGTGTAATACCGCGCGGCAAAGGGCGAGTCGATCGGGCTGTTGTGGATGCGGTAGAGATAGGTCTTGGTGTGGGCCGCATAGCGGGCGTGGAAATCGTCCGGCACCACCCGTGCTTCCAGCGCCCGGATGTCCGGGGGCAGATGCTGGTTCAGCGCCAGCGGCAGCTTTGCCGCCGGGATGCGGGTGTCGGCGTGGAAGTTGAGCATGAAGCCCAGCGCGTGGACGCCGGCGTCGGTGCGGCTGCAGCCCTTGATGTCGGGCCGACAGCCCAGCACCGCCTCCAGGGCGTCCTGAAACGCAGCAGCTACGCTCCGCCCGTTGGGCTGCACCTGAAACCCGCAGTAGTTCGTGCCGTCGTATGCTAAAGTAAGAAGATAGTTCATCAATGAAATTACAACTTTCCCGTTCGTATCCTTCAAAATCGGAGAAACGAGAAAAAAGCGTTTAGCGAAGCGGCTAGCTTTTTTCCGTTTCGACAACCCCTTCGGGGTCTGAAAGGGGCGAGCAGCCCCTTTCTCGTGGATCCAGCGCGTCGAAATCGCTGGTGGTTTTCTGGTTCTCTTTTGACATCAAAAGAGAACATTAGCCTTAATGAAAAAGTGCTCTGCCCCGCGCACAGGCGCGCGACGCTGGTGCTTTTCTGGTTCTCTTTTGGCGCGCAAAAGAGAACTTCTCCTCCGCACTTTAGAAATTCGGGAACACCAATCTCGAAGCGAGGATCGCCGCAAAACACGCAATGCACACTGCAAGGTCGATATAATCCTGCTTTTCGCACCGCAGCACCTTGAGGCGGGTGCGTCCGTCGCCGCCGCGATAGCAGCGGCACTCCATAGCCATGGCCAGCTCGTCGGCGCGGCGGAAAGCCGAGATGAACAGCGGCACCAGCACCGGGACCAACGCCTTGATGCGCTCGGTCATCTTGCCGTTGTCCAGCTGCGCACCACGGGCTTTCTGGGCGTTCATGATCTTGTCGGTCTCCTCGATGAGGGTAGGAATGAACCGCAGCGCGATGCTCATCATCATGGCCAGCTCATGCACCGGGAAGTGGAGCCTGCCAAGAGGCTTGAGCAGCTGCTCGATGGCGTCCGTCAGGACGATGGGACTGGTGGTGTAGGTCAAAAGGCTCGTGCCCGCGATGAGGGCCATGACGCGCACCGCCATCAGTACAGCATACCGGATGCCCTCCGCGTAAACGGTCAGAAATCCGAGCTTGAACACCGGGTCGCCCTCGCCCGAGACAAAGAAGAGGTTCAGCACCGCCGTAAAGACGATGATGGGGAAGATGGGCTTCAGGCTCTTGAGGATGAGCTTGAAGGGAATTTTCGCCACTGCGTACATCACGGCGAGGAAAATCAGCGAAAGCGCAAGGCCCAGCGGGTTGGACGCCGCAAAGAGCAGCACGATATACAGGATGGTCAGCACCAGCTTGAGCCGGGGGTCAAAACGATGGACGAGGCTGTTGCCGGGGAAGTGCTGGCCGATGGTAATATCTCTCAGCATCCGGCTGCACCCCCTTTCTGTTCTTCATTCCGGGGTAAGACGAGGGTCTCCCCTGCATCCCGCCGGGCTTTTGCCGCCAGGATCATCTTGACGGCGTAGGGGATGGTGTAGACGTCCGCCGGGACGTCCACGCCCATCTCCCGCAGCTTGAGGAAGATCTTCGTCACCTGCGGCACGGAGAGGCCCAGTTCCAGCAGCTCGGGAGCGCGGGCAAAGACCTTCTCCACCGTGTCGTACATGGCGATCTTCTTCCGGCTCATCACCAGCACCTTGTCAGCGTACTTGGCAATGTCCTCCATGCTGTGGGAGACCAGAAGCACCGTGGTGCCGGTCTTTTTGTGGTAGTCCTTCACCTCGGACAGGATCTCATCCCGTCCCTCGGGGTCGAGGCCGGCCGCAGGCTCGTCCAGAACGAGGATACGGGGCTTCATGGCCATAACGCCCGCCACGGCTACGCGGCGCTTCTGTCCGCCGGACAGCTCAAAGGGGCTGCGCTCCAAAAGCGCCTCATCGAGGCCGACGAATTCTGCTGCCTCGTGGACGCGCTTATCGACCTCCGCCTCGTCGAGGCCCATATTCTTCGGGCCGAAGGCGATGTCCTTATAGCACGTTTCCTCAAAGAGCTGGTACTCCGGGTACTGGAACACCAGACCCGTCAGGAAACGGAAATCCCGGATCTTTTCCGGCTCGGCCCAGAGGTCGCGGCCATCAATGATGATCTTGCCGCTGGTGGGCTTGTTCAGACCGTTCATGTGGGTGATGAGGGTGCTCTTGCCGGAGCCGGTGGCTCCGATGATGCCCACGAAATCGCCCTCTTCCACCTCAAAGCTCACGTCGTCCAGCGCGGTGACTGCGTTCGGCATACCGGGGTTGTAGACATAGCTCAGGTGTTCTACTTTGATAATGCTTGCCATGTTTCCGTCCCCCCTTATTTCAGCAGCTCATACAGAGCCTGTGCGCACTCGCCGGTGTCGATGATGCCTTCGGGCATGGGGATGCCGGCCTTGACCAGCTCATCCCGCAGCTCTGCGGCCTGCGGCACGTCGAGGCGGAGAGAACGGACTTTTTCGGTCTGGCTGAACACCTCTTTCGGGGTGCCTTCCATCACCACATTGCCCTGGCTCATCACCAGCACACGGTCGGCCTGCGCGGCCTCTTCCATGTAGTGGGTGATGGACACAACGGTGATGCCCAGATCCTTGTTGAGGTGGTGGATGGTCTGCATCACCTGCTCACGGCCGCGAGGGTCGAGCATGGCGGTAGCCTCGTCGAGGATGAGACAGTCGGGACGCATGGCGACGACGCCCGCAATGGCGACGCGCTGCTTCTGGCCGCCCGAGAGGTTGTGGGGTGCGCGCTCCCGGAACTCGTAGATGCCCGCCATCTTCATGGCGTCATCGACGCGGCGGCGCATCTCTTCCGGCGGAACACCGAGGTTTTCCAGCGCGAAAGCCACGTCTTCCTCTACCACCGTGGCGACGATCTGGTTGTCCGGGCTCTGGAACACCATGCCCACGGTCTGGCGGATGTCATAGAGCTTGTCATCCTCGGCGGTGTCCATGCCCTCGACGTACACCTTGCCCTCCTCCGGCAGGAGGATGGCGTTGAAGTGCTTGGCAAGGGTGGATTTGCCGCAGCCGTTTGCGCCCAGCACGGCCACGAACTCGCCCCGCCCGACCTGCATGGAGACGCCGTTGAGCGCGTAGCCGGGCTGCTCCGAGTCGTAGCGGAACTTTAAGTTTTCTGCTGTCAGTATCGTTTCACTCATTTGTTTTCTCTTTCTGGTGGTGCGCCCCTCTGAAAGGGGCTGTACCCCATTCTTTAAGATTCTTTGTTGAAGCTTTCTCGCTTCGTATAAGCCTCTCCCTTTGGGAGAGGTGGCACCGAAGGTGACGGAGAGGGCAAGGATGTCAGCATGGAAAGAACTGCTCAGCGATAACTTCCCTCTGACAAAGGCTGCTGATCATCGCTGTAAAGCAGCCCTTGAGTCACGGGCTTGCCCTCTCAGGCGCTCACGCGCCAGCTCTCCCAAGGGGAGAGCCTTTCAGCGTCATTCCTCCCAAATCGCCGTCGCGCCGCAGGGGACGACGCCGCCGGTGGCGGAGACGGGCAGGCCAATCTCGTCGCAGCTGGTCTTTCCGCCAAAGCGGGGGATCAGCGTCGTCTTGAGCATATACTCCATGACGGCGGGTGAAAGGCCGGTGGTGTAGCTGTTGACCGCAAAGAAGAGCGGCTTGTCGCTCAGCACCTCTTCGCACTGGCTGATGAGGTCGTAGATGCAGTCTTCCAGCTTCCAGATCTCGCCGCCGGGGCCGCGTCCATAACTCGGCGGGTCCATGATGATGCCGTCGTAGGTGTTGCCGCGGCGCTTCTCGCGGGCGACGAACTTGGCGCAGTCGTCCACCAGCCAGCGGATGGGCCGGTCGGCGAGGCCGCTGGCTGCGGCATTGTCCTTGCCCCAGGCCACGATGCCCTTGGAGGCGTCCACATGGCAGACGGCAGCGCCCGCCGCCGCACAGGCCAGCGTTGCACCGCCGGTGTAGCCGAAGAGGTTCAAAACTTTAATGGGCCGGCCTGCGGCGCGGATCTTCCTGGCGTACCATGCCCAGTTGACGGCCTGCTCCGGGAAGACGCCGGTGTGCTTGAAGCCGGTGGGGCTGACGATGAGGGTCAGTTTATCCTCCCCTTCGCCGCAGGTGATCTTCCACTTTTCGGGCAGACGGCGGCGGTACTCCCACTCGCCGCCGCCCTGATTGGAGCGGTGGTAAACGGCGTCCGCCCTGGCCCAGAGGGGGCTCTGCTGGGGCGTCTTCCACACCACCTGCGGGTCAGGCCGGACAAGCAGCGTCTCGCCCCAGCGTTCCAGCCGGTTGCCGTCGGTGGCATCCAGCAGCTCGTAGTCTTTCCATGTATCTGCAGGGCGCATATGCGTCCTCCTTCCTGCTTTTTATCTCTATCTTAACCTTTGATGATCCGCTCGTTGATCTTATCCACGATGCGCTTGGCGCACAGGTCGATGGCCTCGAGGTCCTGGCCCTCCACCATGACGCGGATCTTCGGCTCCGTGCCGGAGACGCGCACCAGCACACGGCCCATGTCCATCAGCTTCTGCTCCTCGTTCTCGATGAAGTCGGCCAGCACCTTGTCTTCCTTGTAGGCGGCCTTCTGGGCGGCATTGGCCGCCACATTCACCAGCACCTGAGGGTACTGGGCGTAGATGCCGTTCAGCTCACTCATCTTCCTGCCGCTCTTGGCCAGCAGCTTGAGCAGCTTGCCGGCGGTCAGCTCACCGTCACCGGTGGTGGTGTGGTGGAGCAGGATGACGTGGCCGCTCTGCTCGCCGCCGATGGCGTAGCCGTTCTCCCGCATGTTCTCGAGAACATAGCGGTCGCCGACAGCGGTCTTCTCGGTGCGGATCCCCTGGGACTCCATAAACTTGATGAAGCCCAGGTTGGACATGACGGTGACGACCGCAGTATTGCCGTCCAGACAGCCCTTTTCCTTCATGTTCATGGCCAGCAGGGCGATGATCTTGTCGCCGTCGATCTCCTGCCCCTTCTCGTCGCAGGCGAGGCAGCGGTCTGCGTCGCCGTCAAAGGCGATGCCGCAGTCAAAGCCGCCCTCGACGACGGCCTTTTCCAGATTGTCCAGATGAGTGCTGCCCACACCGGCGTTGATGTTCTTTCCGTCAGGCTCCACGCCGATAAAGGTACACTTTGCGCCCAGACGGGGGAACAGCTGCCGGGCTGCTGCTGCGGAGGCACCGTTGGCGCAGTCGATGCAGACGTTCAGGCCGGACAGGTCGCCGTTGATGGACTCATACAGGTGGTCGGTGTAGTCCTTGATGCCGTCGGTGCGGCAGGTCACGCGGCCCACATCGTCGCCGGTGGCCAGCTTGAGGCCCGCGCACTGATTGTCGATATAGGCTTCAATTTCGTTCTCCACCTCGTCCGGCAGCTTGTAGCCGGTGCCGGCGAAGATCTTGATGCCGTTGAATTCCATCGGGTTGTGAGACGCCGAGATGACCACACCGGCGTCGGCATTATACTTGCGCACCAGATAGGCCACGGCGGGAGTGGGGACGACGCCCAGACTCTCGACGTCCGCGCCCACGCTGCACAGACCGGCGGTCAGGGCAGCTTCCAGCATATCACCGGACTGGCGGGTGTCCTTGCCGATGAGGATACGGGGCTTGTGGCCGGTGCTGCTGGTCAGCACGGCGGCAGCGCCGCGTCCGATGAGCATCGCCATCTCACAGGTCAGGTCTGCACCGGCCACGCCGCGCACACCGTCGGTACCAAAATACTTTCCCATAGTAAATACCTCACTTAAAATAAGCTCTGCTGTCCATTGTCCTCGGCGCTGCCGCTCTCAGGCGCTTTCAGGCCGAGATGCTCATAAGCCAGCCGGGTGGCACAGCGGCCCCGGGGCGTCCGGGTCAGAAAGCCCATCTGCATCAGGTAGGGCTCACACAGATCTTCCAGTGTCACGGCCTCTTCGCCGAGGGCTGCGGCCAGTGTTTCCAGACCCACCGGGCCGCCGTTGTACATTTCAATGATGGCGCGGAGCAGGCTGCGGTCCAGTTCGTCCAGACCCAGCGCGTCCACGTCCATCCGCTTGAGGCTCAGCAGCGCCACGTCCCGGTCGATGACGCCGTCGCCCAGCACGGTGGCAAAGTCGCGCACACGCTTGAGGAAGCGGTTCGCCACACGGGGCGTGCCGCGGCTGCACTTGGCCAGCTCATAAGCACCCTCGGGGGTGATGGGCTGATCGAGGATGCCCGCCGAGCGGATGATGATATTGCTCAGCTCGTCGGGGCTGTAGAGCTCCAGCTTGAGCAGCACGCCGAAGCGGTCGCGCAGAGGGCCGGTGATCTGGCCCGCACGGGTGGTCGCACCCACCAGCGTGAACCGGGGCAGATTGATGCGGATGCTCTGGGCGCTGGGGCCTTTGCCTATCATAATATCCAGCGCGTAATCTTCCAGTGCCGGGTAAAGCACCTCTTCCACCTGCCGGGAGAGGCGGTGTATCTCGTCGATGAAGAGGACGTCGCCCTCCTGCAGATTGGTCAGCAGGGCAGCGAGGTCGCCGGGCTTTTCGATGGCCGGACCGCTGGTGATGCGGATCTGCACCCCCATCTCGTTGGCGATGATGCCCGCCAGCGTCGTCTTGCCCAGGCCCGGAGGGCCGTAGAGCAGGATGTGGTCCATGGGCTCGCCCCGGCGCTTGGCCGCTTCGAGATAGATTTTCAGGTTCTGCTTGACCTTTTCCTGTCCGATGTAGTCCTCCAGATGCTGGGGGCGGAGGTTGTTTTCCTCGCTGTCCGCCGCCGTCATCCCGGGCTGCATCATTTTTGCGCCATAGAGCGCGGTATCGTCCTGCATCGTTTACCTCCTGCCCGCCATGCTGCGCAGCGCCAGCTTGATGATCTCTTCCACCGGGAGCGTGCCATCGATCTTGGAGACGGCCAGTGCGGCTTCGCTCTGGCTGTAGCCCAGCGACACCAGCGCGGCGATGGCCTGCCCCGCTCCCTGTGCGGCGGCGGTGTCCGAAGCAGCGCCTGCCACGTTTTCCAGGTCGATGCCGGCGGCAAAGCCTTTGGCGACCTTATCTTTCAGTTCCAGCACGATCCGCTGGGCCAGTTTGGGGCCGACACCGGACGCAGCCTTAAAGGCTTTGTGGTCGCCCGCCGAGATGGCCAGCGCCACACGGTCGGGTTCCATGACGCTCAGGATGGCAAGGCCCACTTTCGCGCCCACGCCCGACACCGAGGTGAGCAGCTCAAAACAGGCCTGCTGCTCCTCGCTGGCAAAGCCGTAGAGGCTGACGTCGTTCTCGGTGACGTTCATCACCGTGTAGATGGTGGCTTCGTTCCCTACGCCGGGCAGCGCACCGGCCACGCTGGCCGGACACTGGGCGTAGTACCCCACGCCGCCGCAGCAGATGACCACAGCGTTCAGGGTCTTTTTGATGATCTTTCCGGTTAAGCTGTATATCATAATAGCCCTCTCAGTCAATGCCTGCCGGCATTGCCAGCTCTCCCTGTGGGAGAGCCACTGGCGTGCCGGGCAGGTCTATCGGATACGAGAAAGTTTTGTTGTTTCGGAAACTGTAGCGCCCTGTTTCCCCCATAAGCAGGGTCCTCTCTTTTGCGCCATTAAAAAGCCTTGAGCGTCCGGAACAAAGTTGTCCGGCCTGCCAAGGGCTCCCCCTCTGGGGGAGCTGGCGCAAAGCGCCTGAGAGGGTCAAATCGGCCCCGGCACACGCCGTACAAAACGGTTGAGCTGGCTGCCGTTGGTGTGGCAGAAGGTGATAGCCATCGCCAGCGCGTCGGCGGTGTCGTCGGGCTTCGGGATGGCGGGCAGATGCAGCAGGATGCGGGTCATCTCCTGCACCTGCTTTTTCACGGCTTTGCCGTAGCCGGTGACGGCCTGCTTGACCTGCATCGGGGTGTACTCGTAGATAGGCAGGCCCGCCTGCGCCGCCGCCAGCAGGATGACGCCGCGCGCCTCGGCCACGCCGATGACGGTGGTCTGGTTGTGCTGGTAGAACAGCTTTTCGATGGCCAGCACCTCCGGCTGCGTCCGCTCGATGACCTCCTTGACGCCCGCATACACCTCGTCCAGCCGCCGCTCGAACGGCACGCCGGCGTCGGTACACACCGCGCCAAAATCCACCGGTGCAAAGCGGTTTCCCGCGTAATCCACCACGCCCCATCCCACGATGGCGTAGCCCGGGTCGATGCCCAATACTCTCATTCTGCGATACCTTTCCTATTGTAATCATCTTATTATAGCACACCTATAAAAAAGGGGCAACGATAACCTTTTAACTCCCAGCCTTCGCCCGCTTTCCCGCCCCTCCGGCAGAGGCGTCCCGGCCAGCCCCGGAAAGATTTTTTGAAGATTTTTGCAAAAAGGGCTTGATTTTTATTCCATCCTATGCTATCATAATTGAGCTGACTACAGCAAAACAGAATATGGACGGTTAGCTCAGCTGGTAGAGCATCTGCTTGACGTGCAGGAGGTCACAGGTTCGAGTCCTGTACCGTCCACCATACAGTTCGTACTCGAACCCAATTCTTTACGAGAAAGGGTTCGGGTACGTTTTTTGTTTATCGGAGGTTCTGCGGAAGGACTACTCGGAACGGTAAACAGGAACGAACAAAGGCAGGGTATCATCGTGGTGATGGTATCCTGCCTTTTGTTTTGCGGGATCAAGGTCGCTTTGTGCGAACTTGATCGTCCCCCTATATGGCGCGTTTGGGGGTAATCGCTGCGTACGTGCGTACCGGGAGCCTGTACACCTCTGACAATGTGTAACACACTAGACTTTGTTCCAAAGTCCGTGTGCTAAGGGGCAGGCCCCTTAGAATTCCTGTGGAGTGTGTACGCACGTACGCAGGAAAACGGCAAAATTTCACTATATCGGGGTGTTCTTTCATTGGAGAGTATGATATACTCGGCTTAGTTCAACAAATCGGAATTGAGGGAGTAGGAGAAATCGAGATTGGAGGATAAGTTGGTGAACAAGATTTTCAAAGGTCTTATTCGATTTTCGATAGAAGTGATAGTTATGACTGTTTTGATTGTTGGGATCAACATATTTACGAATGGTATGTATCTTTGGGGATTGCCCCGCATAAATGATATTCAGTCTGTAAATATCACGTATCCGAGTGTCACGGATGATGTTAAAGAAATTTCGAGCAGTGAGGACATTGAGTTAGCCTTAAAGCTAACGGGATTTCTGAAATATGATTTATTTGGGGAAGTGAATAGCGAAGAAGAACCCGCTATTACAATTACTTATTTTCTCAAGGATGGAACAAGCAAAACAATCTCCGCTAATAACACTACTGTCTGGTGGAACAATAAAATTCATGTAATCAAGGACAAGGAAATGTTTGTCAACCTAACAGAGGGAATTTTCTTTCTGGAAGATTTACAAACAAAGTAAATCAATTCCAGTTTGCTGTACTCGTTCCTAGCAGGGTTTGGGGCAGGCACGCCCCAACAAGAAGCTGTCCCAAAGGGGCAAGAATTTTCAAGAATTGAAAATTTGTGGCCACGGGACGATTCTTGCCCTGTTGTCACCGTTGCAACTGTAGTCATTTCGTGATACAATATTCCTGACAGGAGGTGTCCCGTATGATGCAGACATTCGTTCGCCCTTCCCGGGATCTGCGCAACCATTACGCTGAGATTTCGGAGATGCTCAAAGACCACGACCATGTGATCATCACGAATCATGGCCGTGGAGAATCCGTCCTCATCAACATTGAGGACTACGCCAAGTACGAGGAGTTTTTGCACCAGCGATATGTTGCCGAGGCACTTGCCAAGGCAAAACAGCAGGCGGCTGACCCCGACACGCAATGGGCGGACCACGAAAGCGTATGGGAGACGCTGGGCAAGCAGTATGACGTATAAAATTAGATATCTGCCCCTTGCTGTGCAGGACTTGAACGAGATTGCCCGGTATTTGTCCGGTTTTTATCCGAAAACAGCCAGCCGTGTACTGAAAGAACTGCGGGAGAAGATCACAAAATTGGGCGAAACCCCGAAAATGTGCGAGGTCTACCGCCTTGACCCTGCTTATCGTAGGATGGTCGTTGACCAGTATCTGGTGTTCTACCGCGTCAACGAGGAAAGCAAGATCGTGGAGATCCACCGTGTGCTGCGAGGTGCATGGAACCTGCCGCAGTATCTGGAATAAATTCAGGTTCGAGTGCTGTGGACAATGCTCCACCAAACGAAAGCCTCTAACGAAAGTTAGAGGCTCTTTTTTATTTCTGCCGCCAACGTGAGTTGGCATATCGGTACAGGACTCGAACAGCACGGCCACGCCGCAGGCGTGGCAAACAACAGCCCAGTGGGCTGTTGTTTAGTGCGCGGTTTCCAACGGCTAGGAATGTCTACCAAGAAAGCACCGCCTGCCGGAGCACCGTTTGCAGAGCCTCGGTTCATGCAGTACCGGACAGGAACAATGTACGTCAGAGCCATTCGTAAAAAACAAAGGCAGGGTATCACTATGGTAGTGGTATCCTGCCTTTTGTGCTATATGGCGTATTCTGGGGCAATCGCTGCGTACGCAGGAAAAAAGGGCAAGCTCTGACATATAGGGGTGTTCTTTCGGTTTGCGGTATGGTATAATCGACTCAACAAATCGGAATTTATAAAGGAGAATATTGATGAAACTATTTTTATGTTCGCACTTTTCAAGTGTAGGAAGTCTGATAAAGGAAGAAATTGA